>Ga0247831_1004892_pt1 | contig 17359 bp, 17 predicted proteins | sample LaCruzMarch2015__9_FD_192406 | JGI IMG/M metagenome (GOLD analysis project Ga0247831, IMG submission 192406) | Freshwater microbial communities from meromictic Lake La Cruz, Castile-La Mancha, Spain - LaCruzMarch2015_1m | ecosystem: Environmental > Aquatic > Freshwater > Lake | place: Spain... | reverse complement strand
GCCACCCAGCACCTGATGGTGTCGCCCCGCCTGAACGAGACGCTCGGGCGCCTGTTCTTCGGCATCGACGCCGACACCAGCGCGCTGTAGCTCTCGTTCTTGCCGATCAGCGCCCGAGCTCCGAGCGGAGCCGCTTGCCCGACCGAGCCAGCAGCACCGCCACGGCGATGATGAGCACACCCGACACCGTGATCAGCAGCGGCACGCGGCCCTCACCGGGGAAGAAGTGGGCGATCGCCCACGGCACGTTCACCAACAGGCCGACCGAGCCGAACACCGACAGCAGTACGTGGCCGGGCAGCATCCCGAAGGCCACCAGCGCCACGGCGCTGGCGAGCCCGAAGGTGGTCGCGAACGCCACCGACTGCACACCGGTGAGGGCGGCTCCGCCCACCACGCAGACGCCACCGGCGATCGCGATGATCAGCGGCGCACGCACGAAGTCGCGTCGGCCCAGTGCGATCAGACCGACGCCGGCTGCCCACACCACGAGGCCGGTGGCCACAGCGCCGTCACGGGCGAAGTGGACCAGGACGGGCGGCACGCTCTGCAGGAGGGTGATGGCGCCGACCACCGCGAGCACGCGCTGCAACGGGATGTCGTCGAGTCGCGGCGACACCGCGAGGGTCATCACTGCGACTCCGGTGGCGACGACGAACGGCAGACCGGCGCCGAGGTGCTCGGGAAGGGTGATGAACGCGCCGATCACTGCGGTGGCGGCGCCCACGACCGTGGTCATGCGAGACAGCGGGGTCATCGCCCGGAGCCCGGCAACGACGAGGCCGACGCCGAACACCCACACGGCGACGCCCGCTGCCACGTGGTTGACGGCCATGCCGGCCAGGGTGCCGATCACGACCGCCGTGGCGATCATCGTCGTCAGTTGCTGGAGCGGTCGATCGCACCAGGCCCAGAGTGCCCCGCTGAGCACCAGCACGAAGCCGGCGATCGTGAGGGCGACGTGCGCGTCGCTCGCGAAGTCGATGGCGTCGATCGCCAGCACGGCGCCGAACGCGCCCGCAGCGGTGGTGGCGAGCAGCCACAGGAACCAGCGGAGGCGGGCGAGGGCAGGATCGTCCTGCTCGGGCACGAAGAACCCCCCGACCGTCAGCGCCACCGCAGCCGCTCCGACCACCAGGAGTCGCGTCATGGTGAGCATGTCGCTCCACCACTGCGCAACGGCCAGCGTCAGCCCGACGGCGGCGAGGATGCCGCCGAGGTAGCCCAGGGCCTCCGCTGCGGCAGGGATCCGACGGGTGGTCGGCCCGTTGGGTCTCGCCGGGGCCATCGCCCCGGACGCCCCGGACGAACCGGACGCCCCGGACGTGCCGGCCACGTGCCGGTGGTTCGTGGTGGTCGCCAGGGCGACGATGGCCCCGATCACCACGACGAGCATGAATGGACCGATGATCATCGCGTCACCTCCTGATTGTCTACCGGCAGCATCCCGCCACGAGCGGAGTCCCACCAGGGCCGGAAGTCCTCAGGGGTCGGTCGAGGCCAGGATGGTTGGGGGAACGGTGGGGGTCGGATCACCCCAGGTCTCGAGGCCGGCGCGGGCGGCGCGGATCCCCTCCCAGGTGCGGGTGTCGTCGTTGCCGAGCGCCCACAGTGCGACGCCCCGGAGGTCGTTGCGATGGGCGATCCAGGCGCGACGGTGGACGGCCTCGGCATCGAGGTAGCGCACCGTGCGCTCGACGGTGCACGTGGTGGGTGCGCCGTTCGCATCGACCCCGGTGAGGGTGTCGGTGTAGTCGAACCGGCGCTCGGCCGTCACCTCGTCCCACACCGGTGTGATGCCGCGCTCGGCGACCGTGCGTGCAGCCCGGGCGGTCGACATCGCCTTGCTGACGGGCATCTGGTCGGCCGGGCAGGCGCCCTGCGTGGTGACCACCCAGTCGTAGCCGTAGGTGGGGATGCCGAGGTCGATCTTCGAGGCCGGCACGAGCTCGGTGACCGCGTCGACCACCCGCTGCACCCAGGCGAGGGGAGCGATGGGGCCCGGGTTGCCGGAGGCGATCGAGTAGTCGTAGGTCATCACCCTGATGCGGTCGACCAGCGGGCCCATCGCTGCGTAGTCGTAGACCCAGTAGCCGCTCTCGTCGCTGCGCTTGCCGTCGTAGACCGGCGGCACGCTGACGATGAGCTGCTTACCCAACGGCCGCAGACCCGCCGACAGCTCGGTCAGGAACTGGATCCAGTTCGGGCTCGTGGCCGACCACGTGTCGCGGCTGTCGCCGAAGGCGAACGTCTCGTAGTCGAGGTCGACGCCGTCGAAGCCCTTGCCATCGGACCCGCCGGTGGTCACGAGGGTGAGCAGCACCTGCACGTGCCGAGCTCGCGTCGCCGGGTCGGCGAGGACGGCGGCCATCGTGCCGCTCGGCGAGTCGTCGAACACGGTCGCGACGAGCGGCACGCCGGCACGTTCCGTCGCCTCGCGGTACGTCGCGATCATGTCGTCGGGCAGACCGGGGTACGTGGTGATCGAGTCGGCCGAGGTGGCGGAGTACGCCACCACCGAGAGGTCGCCGAACAGGTCGCCGTTGGGGGTGAACGAAGCCAGTGCCGAGTCGGGCTGCCAATACGGCGCCCAGCTCGCGACCTCGATCGGTGATCCGGTGCGGCGCCACTCGCCCCGCGGATTGGCCCGGCCGATCCAGGTGATGGCGACGATGGCGAGCAGGCCGACGGCTGCGATGGCAAGGGGCCGCTTGAGCGCGCGCGGCGACTGCGGCGGCTCCTCGGGCATGGCGGCGACGTTACCGCACACCCCTCGGCAGTAGGGTTCGCCGCGTGGAGGCTGTCCATCTCGAACGGCGTGGGCACCTGCTCATCGCCACCATCGACCACCCGCGCTCCGCGCTGAACGCCGTCGACCAACTACTGCACGACGACCTCGCCGAGCTGTTCGCCACCCTGAAGCGCGAAGGCGATGCCAGGGCGATCGTCCTGACCGGGGGAGCGAAGCGGGCCTTCAGCGCCGGTGGCGACTTCGAGTGGTTCCCCCAGCTCCGCCACGTCGAGCTGCTCGACCCGCTGCGCCGCGCCGCCAAGCAGATGATCTGGGACCTGCTCGACGTCGAGGTTCCGATCGTGTGCGCGCTGAACGGCTCGGCCGCCGGGCTCGGCGCGTCGATCGCGCTGCTCAGCGACGTCATCGTCATGAGCGAGCGTGCCGTCATCGTCGACCCGCACGTGAACGTCGGGCTGGTGGCCGGTGACGGCGGCGCGGCGATCTGGCCGCTGCTGCTCGGCCCGCTGGCGGCCAAGCGGCACCTGCTGCTCGGCGACCCGCTACGCGCCGACGAGGCGCTGCGCCTCGGCGTTGCCGCCGAGGTGTGCGCGCCAGAGGACGTCGAAGCCCGAGCACTGGCCTGGGCCGAGCGGATCGCCGCGCAGCCGCCCATCGCCGTCCGGGGCACGAAGATCGCCGTGAACGCGCAGATCAAGCGGGCGCTGCTCGACAGCTTCGACCTGTCGACCGCGCTCGAGATGCCGTGCTTCCTGTCGGCCGACCATGCCGAGGCGATCGACGCGATGCAGCAACGCCGCGCACCGCGGTTCGAGGGGAGATAGCAGTGCTCGATCCGATCGAGGCGATCATGACCACGCGTGCCATGCGCCGGTACACCGACCAGCCGGTCAGCGACGACGACATCGTCACCTGCCTGCGTGCCGCGCAGCAGGGGCCGAGCGGCGGCAACATCCAGCCGCAGCAGTACGTGGTGGTGCAGGACCCGGCCAAGCGCGCCGCCGTCGCCGAGCTCTACCGCCGTGCGTTCGACCGGTACGAGCGCTCGCTGCCCGAGCCGTCGGCGTTCCCCGACGAGGCCCAGGCCGACGCCTGGCGCCGCACGCGAGACGCCAGTCGCCACCTCGCCGACCACCTCGGCGACGTGCCCGTCATCGTCGTGTTCCTCCAGCCGCTCATCCCGTGGGAGCCCAGCGACGCCGACGGCCCGATGGACATCGGCCGTCTCGACGCCAGCGTCTACCCGGCCGTCCAGAACTTCTGCATCGCGGCGCGGGCCCTCGGTCTCGGCACCGCGCTCACCACCGTCATCCGCATCCACACCGACGAGCTGCTCGAGTTGCTCGGCGTGCCGGCCGGTCGATTCGAGGTGGCCGCCCTCACACCGCTCGGTCATCCCAGCGGCCGCTTCGGTGTGGCGCCGCGAAAGCCGGCGGCCGCCGTCACCCATTGGGACGGTTGGGGCGCCAAGCGACGCTGAGCCCGCACTACGTTGTGCCGTCATGGCGATCACCACGGTGTCCGACATCATCCGCGAGCACGGCGTCGACCGTGCCGACCACACGGCCCTGATCGAAGGTGAGCGGCGGCTCAGCTGGGGTCAGCTGCTCGAGCGCTCGTGCCGTGTGGCGAACCTGCTCGCTTCGGCCGGGGTGGGGAACCAGGACCGGGTCGCGTTCCTCGACAAGAACGGCATCGAGCACTTCGAGGTCTTCTACGGCGCTGCGCTGCTGAACGCCGTGTGCGTCGACGTCAACTGGCGCCTCGCCCCGCCGGAGGTCGAGTTCATCGTGAACGATGCCGAGGCCAAGGTGCTCGTCGTCGGCCCCGACTTCGTGCCGGTGCTGCAGGCGATCGCCCCCAACCTCACGCACGTCACCACGATCCTCGTCGTCGGCGGCGCCGATGGCTTCACCGACTACGAGACCGCCGTCGCTGCCCAGCCGGCCACCGACCCCGGCACGCCCAGCACCGCGGACGACATCGCGTTCCAGCTCTACTCGAGCGGCACCACCGGCCGCCCCAAGGGCGTCATGCTCTCGAACACGAACTTCTTCAGCCTGCTGCCGGCGGCCAAGGACATCTGGGGCCTGGCGCCCAGCTCGGTCAACATGGTCGCCATGCCGCTGTTCCACATCGGCGGCGGTGGCTGGGCGGTCGCCGGCCAGTACGAGGGGTGCACGAGCGTCATCGTCCGCGACCTCGACCCCGCAGCGCTGGTGCGACTGATCGGCGAGCTCGGCATCACCCACGGCTTCCTCGTGCCCGCCGTGCTCCAGTTCATGCTGCTCGTGCCCGGGGTCGACGACGCCGACTTCTCGAGCCTGCAGACCATCGTCTACGGCGCCTCGCCGATCAGCGAGGACGTGCTGGCCCGCAGCGTCGAGACGTTCCGCTGCGACTTCTGGCAGGCCTACGGCCTCACCGAGACCACCGGCGCGATCGTGAACCTGCCGCCTGCCGACCACGATCCGCACGGGCCGAACAAGCACCGCCTCCGGTCGTGCGGTCTGCCCGGGCCGGGGGTCGAGGTGCGCATCGTCGACACCGACAGCCTCAGCGACTGCCCGCAGGGCGAGGTGGGCGAGATCTGGATCCGCTCGCCACAGGTGATGGTCGGCTACTGGCACCTGCCCGACGAGACGGCCAAGGCGGTCACGTCCGACGGCTGGTTCCGCAGTGGAGACGCCGGCTACCTCGACGAGCAGGGTTACCTGTACATCCACGACCGGGTGAAGGACATGATCGTCAGCGGCGGCGAGAACGTGTACCCCGCCGAGGTCGAGAACGTGCTGATGGGCCACCCCGGCATCGCCGACGTCGCGGTCATCGGCGTGCCGCACGAGAAGTGGGGCGAGACCGCGAAGGCGATGGTGGTGCGTGCCCCCGGCACCGAGGTGACCGAGCAGGAGATCGTCGACTACGCCCGCGAACGCCTCGCTCGCTTCAAGTGCCCGACGAGCGTCGACTGGATCGACGCCCTGCCCCGCAACCCCAGCGGCAAGATCCTGAAGAAGGACCTGCGTGCCCCGTTCTGGGAAGGCCGCAGCAGGAACGTGAACTAACGGCCCGCCGACGGACCGTTCGGGCCTCGATGGTGCAAGCCGGCACGGCCGCGTTCGACCTTTGGCGCGATGTGGCGGTGTGCAACCGGATCACGGCAAAGGTCGGACTTCCTCGCTGACCTCGCTGACCTTGCTGACCTCGCTCCTGTCGTCGACCGGTGATCGGACGACGGTGTTTCCGGGTCTTGACGCCCAGCTTCTCGGCGCCCATGATCTCGCCGTGAGTTCGCCCGACCTGCCCGCCGAACGCGGCCGACCCGTTCGGTACGCGCCGTGACGGCGCCGGTGATCCGTGCCGATCTGGCCGCCGCGCAGGCCGCGGCGTGGGCGCACGTCACCAGCGCCGGCTCGTGCTGGAGCGGGGCCCAACGGGCAGCGATCGCACGCGCCGCCCTGGCAGCGCTCGACGACCCCGATCCGCTCCAACCATGGGTCACTCCCTCGGCTGCCGGACGGCCGCTACCGGGCACCGAGGCGGTCCCCGCCGTCGTCGCGGACGCTGCCTACCGCATCGCTCGGCATGCATCGTCGCTGACCGAGGGCTGGTACCGCGCCCAGCTCGACGCAGGCATCGATCCGGTCGCCTACGTCGAGATGGTCGGCGTGATCGTGGCCGTCGCCGCGGTCGACGGCTTCTTCCGCTCCCTGGGGCTGGAGCGGCCGGCGTTGCCCGAGCCGGACGACCGTCCCGGCAGCGGCGAACACCCGCCGGTCGAGCCGGCCACGCTCAACTGGGTGCTCGTCGCCGCACCCGCCGACCTCGCCTCATCCGTGGTCCAAGGGTTGAGCGCCGTGCCGGCGGAGTTCGAGAATCTCGAGCGGTTGGCAGCGGCGCAGTACATCCCGATGTTCGAGATGGACCGCCTCGACTGGAACCGCGGCACGCTCTCGCGCCCCGAGATGGAGGCCGTCGCCGCACGGCTTTCACGAGCGCGTGAGTGCTTCTTTTGAACGACCTCCCACGAGATGATGCTCCGTGCGAGCGTCGATGGAACCCCGGAAGACACCAGACCCGCGCTCGACGCAGCGGGGCGGATGGCGCTGCTCGAGTCGTTCGTGGACGCCGTGGTCGGGCCCGACCCTCGGCGCGCCGACCAGCTCCGGCACGACGTGGCCGACCAGCTCGGACCTGACTGGCTCGTCGACGCGTCGGCCGTGATCGCGAACTTCGAGATGATGACCCGGCTCGCCGACGGAACCGGTGCGCGGTTGCGGCCGGCGCAGATCGAGGCGTCGGCAGCGCTATGCGCCGAGCTGGGCATCGACGGCTTCGCCTCGCGCCGCACCTGACCCCAGCGCCGAAGTCACCGACCCCGAAACGGGCTCGGCTACGGTCGAAGGCCGTGCAGACCGCCGATCCGACCACGCCGTCGCGAAACCCGCTCGCCGTCGACCAGGGCACGAGCCCGACCGTCGTGATGCTGCTGGGTTGGTTCGTGGTGCACGTGACCGTGTGGATCGGCCTCGTGAAGCTGCTGCCCGGCGACGACGGCATCGACTACGTCGACCTCGGCACGCTCGGCACACCCTGGGTGCGGCAGTTCATCCTGCCGTTGCTCGTCGTCCTCGTGCTGCAGGTGGTCGTCATCTCCCGGCTTGGCTGGTGGCGCCCGGTCCTGCGTGACCCCGCACGCAGCACGCGCCGGTGGCTGTGGTTGCCCCCGCTCCTGATCGCCGTCGTCGGCGTCAGCACCCTGGCCTCCGATGGGTTCTCGAGTGATGCCGGCGCGGCCTACCTGGTCGGGTGCGCGGTCACGATGCTGCTCGTCGGCACGACCGAGGAACTCACGTTCCGCGGTGTGCTGCAGGTCGGCGGCCGCCGCGTGTTCAGCCGCGAATGGCAGGCAGCCGTGTTCGCCTCGGTGCTGTTCGGGCTGTTCCACACACCGAACATCATCATCGGCGCCGAGGTCGGCGACGCCCTGGTGCAGACGGTGGCGACCGCCGTCATCGGCTCGGGCTTCTACGCGCTCCGTCGTGTCAGCGGCTCACTGGTGCCGTGCATCGTCCTGCACGCCGCCTACGACTTCATGCTCATCCAGGGCAGCTGGGACTCGTTGCTCGGCGGCTGATCGCGGCAGCTTGCTACGGTCCCACCGTGCGCATCACTCACAAGGTCGACTACGGGGTCCGTGTGATGACCTCGCTCGCCGAGGTGGCGATGGAGGCGCCGGTGAAGCCCACGAGCAGCGCAACCCTGGCCGCCCGCGAGGGCCTGCCCCCCGGCTTCCTCGACGACATCCTGCGGTTGCTGCGCAACGGCGGACTGCTCCGCAGCCAGCGGGGCGGTGACGGCGGTTGGCTGCTCGCTCGTCCCGCCGACCAGATCACGGTGGCCGATGTCATCCGCGTCCTCGAGGGCCCGCTCGTGTCGGTCGGTGACCTCCGACCCGACCAGCTGCCCGAGGTGGGCGAGCGCGAACCGTTCGTGTCGCTGTGGGTGGCCGTGCGCTGTGCGCTGCGGTCGGTGCTCGAGCACGTCACGTTCGCCGAGCTCGCGGTGGGGAACCTGCCGCCCGAGATCAGGCAGATGGTCAACGAACCCGGCTCGTGGACACCGCGGCCGCTGTCGGTGTCGCGCGTCGTCCCGGCATCCGAGTAGTCCGTCGGCGTCGCGCTGCTCCGCCCAGCAGTGCGGCACCACCTTGGCTACGGTGAGCCGATGGGCCGTCGGGGCATCGCCACATGGGCTGCGCTCGCGGTCGTGCTGTCGGCTGTGCTCGTGGTGGCCTCGTCGGGCACCGTGCATCTGTGGCAGCCGCTGCCCCCGCCGGCGGTCGACAGCGCGGTCGACCCGGCGCTCGAGACGCACCGGCCGGAGGGATCGGCCACGTCCGACACGCCGGCGCCACCCACCAGCAGGCTGACGGAGAACCCGATCGAGAAGGTCCTCGCCGTTGTCGTGTTCGCTGCGCTGCTGTACCTGGCCGTCGTCGTCATCAGCTTCTGGATCAGCGTCCTGCGTCGCCGCTCGCGGCGTCGCCGTGCCGACGAGGAGGCCTTCGACGCGCTGCCCGGCGTACCCGAGGCCGTGGTGGTCCTCGACATCGACGCCCACCGACGACTGCTGCTCGACGGCCCCGCCCGCAATGCGATCGTGGCCTGCTGGATGCAGCTCGAGGCCGACGCCGCACGGGCCGGCCTGCCTCGCGACCCCGCCGAGACCTCGGCCGAGTACACCACCCGGGTGGTGGCTGCGGCGTCGATCGACCCTGCGCCCATCTCGGCCCTCGCCGCGCTCTACCGCGAGGCCCGCTTTTCTGCGCACGACATGGGCGACACCGAACGCGACCTCGCAACTGCCGCGCTGGAACGGGTGCACGCGGCACTCGTGCGCGCCGATGTGGGCGCCGAGGTGCCGGCATGACGTGGTCGTGGCGGCGTCGGCTCGCTGTTGTGATGGGCTGCTGGGCCGTCGTCGTGGCCACCATGGTCGGCCTCGGCATGCAGCCCAACCCGATCGTCCTCGCTGCCGTGGCCGCGGTGGTGGGCGTCATCGGAGCGCTGTTGCTCGACCTGTCCGACATCGCCGCACCAGTCGACTGGCGCACCACCCGTGAGGGGAGCGGCCGCGGCATCGCCTCCGATGTGAGGGTGAGCGCCCTGCGCCGTCAACTCGGCGCGGCCGGAGCCCTGGGCAGCGACGACATGGTGCACACCACCCTCGTCGCGGTCATCGACGACCGACTGCTCGTCGAGCACGCCGTCGACCGGCGAGCGCAGCCCGCTGCGGCCGCGGCACTGCTGGGCCCCGACCTCGACGACTTCGTCACCAGCCCGCCCTCGCGCGACCGATGGGCCGACCCCCGATTCCTCCCCGCGGTCCTCGACCGCATCGAAGCACTGTGAGAAGAGCCTGACCATGTCGTCACCCCAGCCCATCGATCTGCCCACCGTGTCGAGCCTCGCCCAGAGCGTGCTCGACGAGGTCGGGCGCGCCGTCGTCGGCAAGCGGGACGCGCTGACGCTCGTGCTCAGCGGCATCCTCGCCGGCGGGCACGTGCTCATCGAGGACCTGCCCGGTCTCGGCAAGACGCTCGCCGCTCGCTCGTTCGCCCAGACACTCGGCCTGTCGTTCAAGCGCGCCCAGTTCACCCCCGACCTGCTGCCCGCCGACCTCACCGGCTCGTTCGTCTACGACCAGCGCAGTGCCGAGTTCTCGTTCCGTCACGGCCCCCTGTTCACCGGCCTGCTGCTGGCCGACGAGATCAACCGCACGCCACCGAAGACGCAGGCGGCCCTGCTCGAGGCGATGCAGGAGCGGCAGGTCACCGTCGAGGGGCAGACGTTCCCCCTCGCCCCGCCGTTCCACGTGCTCGCCACCGCCAACCCGGTCGAGTACGAGGGCACCTACCCGCTGCCCGAGGCCCAGCTCGACCGGTTCCTACTGCGGATCAGCTTCGGCTACCCGACCCTCGACCAGGAGGTCGAGGTGCTCGAGCGACGCATGGGCCGCCGGCAGGAAGCGCAGGAGCTGCGCGCCGTCACCGACGCCGCCACGGTGCTGGCGATGCAGGCCGCAGTCGAGACGGTGTCGGTCGACCCCGCCATCAGCCGCTACTGCGTCGACCTCACCGCAGCCACCCGCACCCACCCGCACGTGCTGATGGGTGCGTCGCCACGCGGCGCCCTGGCGCTGCTGCTGACGTCGCGTGCGTTCGCCGTGATCGCCGGTCGGGACTACGTGACGCCCGAGGACGTGAAGGCTGTGGCCCCAGCGGTCCTCGCGCACCGCATCACGGTGCGGCCCGAGCTCTGGATGAGCAATGCCTCGGGCGGCTCGGTGGCGGCCGCCGTGCTCACCACCGTGCCCACGCCGTCGCCCGGCGGGACGGCCTCGAACGCGTGACCGGGCGCATGACCGAACGCGGCTGGGCGCCCACGATCGCGCACGTGCGTGCCGCCACCGTCGGCCTCGCCGTGCTCGCCGTCGGCGCGCTTGCGCGCCGTCCCGACCTCGTGGTCATCGCCACGCCCTTGCTCGTGATCGCCGCATGGTCGGTGATCACCCGGCCGCACGGCACACCGACGGTCGACCAGCGGCTCGACCACCGTGTCCTCCGCGAAGGCCAGGCCACCACCTGGCGCGTGGTCGTCACTGACCTGCCGGCGGGCGCAGACACCGTGGCCGTCGCGCTCGACGTGCCGCAGTACCTCGACCTCCGGCCGCGCTCCGGCGCCGTGGCCGCAGCGGTCGATGCCCCGGGCCACCCATCGGCCGAGCCGCTCGAGGTGTCGGTTCGATCGACCCGCTGGGGCACCCGCACGCTGGGCCCGGCGACGGTGGTGATGAGCAGCGCGTGGGCCGCTTTCCGCTGGGCGCCCGGGCGCGGCGCGCCCGCCGTCGTCGCCACGCTGCCACTGCCCGCCACCTTCGACGCGCAGGCGGCACCCGTGCACGCCGACGGCCTCGTCGGCCTCGACCGGTCGGCTCGCGTCGGTGACGGCAGCGAGTTCGCCGGCATCCGCGCCTTCCAGCACGGTGATCGGCTCCGCCGGATCCACTGGCCGCGCTCGCTGCGCACCGGTGAGCTGCACGTCACGACCACGTGGTCCGACCAGGACCGCCACGTCGTCCTGCTCGTCGACGCGTTCAGCGACGTCGGCACCAGCGAGGGCATCGACGGCCGGGCGTCGAGCCTCGACACCACCGTTCGCGCCGCCGGTGCGATCGCCGAGCACCACCTGCACCGCGGCGACCGGGTGGCCCTGCAGATCATCGGCTCGCGGGGCGTCAGCCGGGTGCCGCCCGCCACCGGCTCAGCGCAGCTGCGACGCATCCTCGACCGACTCACCGCGATCGAGGCGGGCACGGTCGCGATCGACGATCCGGGTGGTCACCTGTCGATGCCTGCCGGAGTGCTCGTCGTCATGCTGTCACCGCTCGTGTCGCCGAAGGCGCTCGAGCGCGCCAGCGCAATGGCCCGACGGGGCCTGTCGGTCGCCGTGGTCGACACCCTGCCGCCCGACATCGTCGACGACGACGACCCGGCCGCCAGCCTCGCCTGGCGGATCCGCCTGCTCGAGCGCCGCCGCGAGGTGCGCCGCGTGCAGGAGATCGGGGTCCCGGTCGTGCAGTGGCGCGGGCCGGGGAGCCTCGACGACGTGCTGCGCGACATCCACCGCCGTGCCCGCGCACCCCGGCTGGCCCGCCGATGAACGACGACCTCGGCCTCGATGCCGCCGAGCGGTTCGCGGCGCTCGGCAGCCACCAACTCCTCGTGCGCGCCGGCGCGTTCGCCTTCCCGGTGCTCGCGCTCGCCGCCATCTCCATCGCCGCTTCGGCCGTCGCTCCGGCGATGGTGGTGCTCACCCTGCCACTGGCTGTGGCCTGCGCGGTCTGGCCCGACACACACGTCGGTCTGCTGACGATCGTCGTGCTGCTCGTGCATCACGCATGGGTGGTCGACGACGTCACGTCACCCTGGGTGCTCGCCGTCGCCGTGGCGCTGCTGGGCATGCACACCTGCATGGCTGCGGCCACGGTGGTGGCCCCCGGCTCTCGTTGGTCGGCCACGATGCGGCGCCGCTGGGCCGGCCGCACCGCCGTGGTGCTGGGCGCCACCGTGCTCGCCTGGGCCGTCGCCCGCCTGCTGGGCGCCACCGAGCCCGGCGGCAGCCCGTGGCTGTTGGGCGTGGTGCTGCTGGCCCTGGCCGGCGCCGGCGCCTGGGCGCACCGCCACAGCGTCGACCGGACGGCCTGACCTACGGCAGCCGGTGCACCACCAGCGGCATCGCTGGGCCGAACCCGGCCTCGGCCAGCAGCGCGGCGCACACCGTGAGCGCCCAACCGGACCGCATGGTGGTGGCGCACAGCAGCACCGGGCCCGACGGCGGCGGCTCGTGCGCGCCGACCCGGATGACCCGTTCGAGGTGCGCGACCACCGGTGCGCTCGACGCATCGGACGGCGCAGCACCGCCGTCCCACGACAGCACGTCGAGCACGGGCAGCTTGCCGATGCGGCCCACGTGCTCTGCCAGCAGTCGGTTCGCGCCCATGTCGGCACCGGGTGCTGCAGCGGGCACCACGGCCACCGGCCGTTGCGGCCACACCTTCGACCACCGGCGCAGTACCTCGATGACACCGTCGAGCAATTCGGGGGGCACGTTCGCTGCCCGGCTGGCCCGCCACACCGACAGCTCGGCCGACCAACCGGGGTCATCGGCGAACGCCAGGGCACGGCCTTCGGCGAGCCCGCTGATCTTCCCCGACCTGCCGACCCCCTTCGGCCACAGCTTGCGTGGCTCGAGCACCACGTCGTCACCGCGCACGAACGACCGCGCCGCGAGGATGCTCTCGGTGGACGGGCGCTCGCCCGGCGGCGGCACCTCACCCGTGCACACCGAGCACCGGCCGCAGCGCGACGGCGACGGGTCGTCGAGCGCCTGCTGCAGGTAGGCCATCAGGCAGCCCTCGCCGTGCGCGTAGCGCCGCATGATGTCGGCCTCGGCCCGACGCACCTGTGCCAGCGCCGACCACTTCGCATGGTCGTGCACGTACGGGGTGCCGGTGGCCGCCCACGCCGTGCCCTGCTTGGCCACCACGTCGTCGACCGCCAGGATCTTGAGCAACGTCTCGAGCCGGCCGCGCCGCACCCCGGTGCGCGACTCGAGCTCGACCAACGACGCCGGACCTGCGGCGAGCACGCCCTGCACGCGGTCGGCGTCGTCGGGGTCGGGGACCGATGCGGTGGCGAAGTACTCCCAGATCCGCTCGTCGGATTCGGACGCGAGCAGGACGGCTTCGGCGTGGGCGACCGCCCGACCGGCGCGGCCCACCTGCTGGTAGTACGCGACCGGCGTGGACGGCGAGCCGACGTGCAGGCAGAACCCGAGGTCGGGCTTGTCGTAGCCCATGCCCAGTGCGGAGGTGGCCACGACCGCCTTGACCTCGTTGTGGCGCAGGCGCTCTTCGACGATGACCCGGGCGTCACCGTCGAGCGCGCCCGTGTAGGCCGCGACCTCGTGCCCGCACGACCGGAGGAACGCTGCCAACCGCTCGGCTTCGGCCACCGTGAGCACGTAGACGATGCCCGAGCCCGGCAGCGTGGCCATGGCATCGGCAACCCACGCGTACCGCTCGAGCGGGCTGAGGCCCGTGACGACCGACAGACGCAGCGACGTACGTGCGAGGGTGCCGCGGAACGTGACCGTGCCGGCGCCCAACTGCCGCTCGACGTCGGCGGTGACGCGCTCGTTCGCCGTGGCCGTGGTGGCGAGCACCGCGGCCGTGGGCGTGGAGAGCAGCGCCCGTGCGAGACGCTGGTAGTCGGGCCGGAAGTCGAACCCCCAGTCACTGATGCAGTGCGCCTCGTCGATGACGACCAGGCCGACCCGGGCCATCAGCGCGTCGAGCCGGGCGGCGAAACGAGGGTTGCCCAACCGCTCGGGCGACACCAGCAGCACGTCGAGGCGATCGGCGTCGAGGGCCTCGAACACCGGGTCCCACTCGTCGATGTTCGTGGAGTTGATGGTGGCGGCGCGCAACCCGGCACGCGTGGCCGCCGACACCTGGTCGCGCATGAGCGCGAGCAGGGGTGAGACCACCAGCGTGGCGCCCTTGCCCTGCGCCCGCAGCGCCGAGGTGGCGGCCCAGTAGACCGCCGACTTGCCCCACCCGGTGGCCTGCACCACGAGCACCCGCGCCGCCGGGGCGAGCACCGCTGCCACGGCCTCGATCTGGTCGGCGCGGGGCACTGCGTCGGGACCGGCGAGCCGGTGCAACACGGCGCCCAGGTGCTCATGGGCGAGAGCGCGGTGCGGGTCGGACATGACGGCCACCCTGCCACAGGGGTGTCACGTGGGGGTCATCGTCGATGCCGGGCAGAACGCGACCCGTTGCGCACCCTGTGCCATCATCGTTCGGTGACGACATCCCCCACCATCGAGGCCGTCGGCCTCACGAAGCACTACGGCGACGTGCACGCGCTCGCCGGGCTCGACCTGGTCGCCCCCGCCGGCAAGGTCACCGCGGTCCTCGGCCCGAACGGCGCAGGCAAGACCACGTTCGTGAAGGCGGTGGCCACGCTGATGCGCCCCGACTCGGGCTCGCTGCGCGTCGTCGGCATCGACGCGATCGCCCACCCCGAGCAGGTCCGCCGGGTCATCGGCCTCGCCGGCCAGACCGCCGCCGTCGAGCCCGCCCTCACCGGCCGAGAGAACCTCGTCATGATCGCCCGCCTGTTCGGGCACCGCACCAAGGCCGCCCGCGCGGCCGCGGCCGCCGTCCTCGACGAGATCGCGCTCACCGACGACGCCGACCGGCAGGTGAAGGGCTACTCCGGTGGCATGCGGCGGCGCCTCGACCTCGGTGCCAGCCTCGTCGGCTCACCGAAGGTGCTGTTGCTCGACGAGCCGACTACGGGCCTCGACCCGCGCACCCGACTGGAGCTGTGGGACTCGATCCGCGCGCTCGTCGCAGGAGGCACCGACGTGCTGCTCACGACGCAGTACCTCGAAGAGGCCGACCAACTCGCCGACCACGTCATCATCATCGACCACGGACGCACCATCGCCACCGGCACGCCCCACGAGCTGAAGGACCGTGCCGGCCGCGACATGGTCGAGGTTCGCGTCGCCCACGGCGCCGACCTCGCACTCGTGACGCAGCTGCTCGCCCCGCTCGGCACCGAGCCGCCCCGCGTCGACGAGCCCGGCCGCCGCGTGGCGGTGCCCGTCGTCGAGGGCACCAACCGTCTGGCCGACGCCGTCCGCTCGATCAGCGACGCCGGCGTCGAGCTCGACGACATCGGCCTGCGCCGACCCACCCTCGACGAGGTCTTCCTCGCACTCACCGGAGCCCCCGCATGACCCTGAGCCTCACCCCGCCCGCCTCGCCGCCCACGGCGATGGCCACAGCGAACACCTACGCGGGCCGCACCATCAAACAGTTCGTGCGCACGCCGCAACTGCTCGTGGTCAACGCGGTCACCTCGACGATGTTCCTGCTCATCTTCCGCTTCGTCTTCGGCGGAGCGATCTCTGTGGGCCCGGTCGAGTACGTCGACATGCTCATCCCGGCGCTGTGTGCCGTGAGCGGCCTGTTCTCGAGCGGGGCCGTCGGCGTGGCCGACGACGTCGACTCCGGTCTGTTCGACCGGTTGCGATCGCTGCCGGTGCCCCGTTGGGCACTGCTGCTCGGCCGTTCGATGGCCGACACAGCGCTCATCACCTGGGGGACGTTCGTCACGCTCGTGGTCGGGTTCGCCGTCGGCTTCCGCATCCACAACGGCATCGGGCCGGCACTGCTCGCGCTGGCACTGTGCACCCTGTTCGCGATCGCCTTCGCCTGGTTGCAGATCTTCCTCGGCCTGGTGGCCGGCAGCGGCCAGGCTGCGCAGGGGATCTCGTTCTCGGTGTTCCCCCTGATCTTCGTGTCGAGCGCCTACGTGCCGGTCGCGTCGATGCCCGGCTGGCTGCAGCCGATCGCCGAGAACCAGCCGGTCACGGCGATGGTGGGTGCCGTGCGGGCGCTCGTCCTCGGCCCGGATGCCGAGGCGTTCCTCGGCCACTCGACCTCGTGGTTCGTGTTCCGGTCGATCCTGTGGTCGGTCGTCATCCTGGTCGTGTTCGTGTCGCTGGCGGCGCGTCGTTTCGCCCGGCTGTGAGTGGCGCCTCCCACGGTCCGGTGATCCGGCGAGGGCTGGGGGTGTGGCCCGGTTACCCTCGGTCCAGCTATGAACGAACCGACAGAGACCGACGGGTCCCCATTCACCCAGGCCTCTGACGACGTGATCGCGCCCGGCTTCGCCGAGCTCGGCCTGCGCCCCGAGGTGCTCAGCGCACTCGCACGCCTCGGCTACGAGGAGCCCACACCCATTCAGGCCGAGACGATCCCGCTGCTCCTGCAAGGGCGCGACCTCGTCGGCCAAGCCGCCACCGGCACCGGCAAGACGGCAGCGTTCGCGCTGCCCATCCTGCATCGCATGCCCGAGGGCTCCGGCCGGCCGGTGCCGTACGCGCTGGTGCTGGTGCCCACCCGCGAGCTCGCAGTGCAGGTGTCCGAGGCGATGTACAAGTACGGCCGCGACCTCGGCGCCAAGGTGCTGCCGGTGTACGGCGGCCAGCCGATCGGCCGCCAGCTGTCGGCGCTGAACGCAGGTGTGCACGTGCTCGTCGCCACGCCCGGTCGCGCGCTCGACCACATCAACCGTGGCTCGCTGCCGCTCGACCAGGTGCAGATGGTGGTGCTCGACGAGGCCGACGAGATGCTCGACATGGGCTTCGCCGAAGACCTCGAGGCGATTCTGCAGGTCACGCCATCCACTCGCCAGACGGTGCTCTTCTCGGCCACCATGCCGCCGCGCATCGCATCCATCGCGAAGCGCTACCTGCGCGACCCGTTGCGCATCCAGATCGCAGCGGGCAACGCCTCGCTCGCAGGCACCCCGAAGATCCGCCAGTCGGCCTACGTCGTGCAGCGCTTCCACAAGGCCGCCGCGCTCGGGCGCATCCTCGACGTCGAGACGCCCACGGCGGCCATCGTCTTCTGCCGCACACGCGACGAGGTCGACCAGCTCACCGAGACCATGAACGGGCGCGG
>Ga0247831_1004891_pt1 | contig 17360 bp, 10 predicted proteins | sample LaCruzMarch2015__9_FD_192406 | JGI IMG/M metagenome (GOLD analysis project Ga0247831, IMG submission 192406) | Freshwater microbial communities from meromictic Lake La Cruz, Castile-La Mancha, Spain - LaCruzMarch2015_1m | ecosystem: Environmental > Aquatic > Freshwater > Lake | place: Spain... | reverse complement strand
GATCGGCCCGAATCTCGGCATTTACTGGTAATGATCTTGTTTAGGAATACGGCGCGATCAAGGTGAATGCAAGCCGATTCCGCCCAACAGGCTTGCATTCACTAGAAGAATCAAACTAGTTCACACAGTCACTGGTTCAGCATTTCGGCAGTATCTTGCGGAAAACTATGTTCGTGCAAAACTCGCTGCGCGAGCAGATCTAACTTGGAGTCCGTGACTGCCGGCAAGAATTTTTTACGGTACAGCTCGTCATGAACAATGCTCATCACGGCAACCAAGGGGGCTGCGATCAGCACGCCCAGCACTCCAAAAGCAGTGACGCATAGCAGCATGGAAAAGATCACTGCCACTGCGTGGATTTTCATTCCTCTGGACATAATAATTGGTAAGATAAAGTTGTTTTCTACTGCCTGCACGCCTATGTAAGCGCCAAGGACCCAAAGCGGTGTCATCCCTCCCTTTCCAATCGCAAGCAGAATGGCCGGCACAGTACTGAACGTTGGCCCCAGGAAGGGAATGGATTCCAGAAGTCCAGCAATCAGTCCCAATACCAATGCATCCGTGAAACCAAGCAGTGGCCACATCAGAACGAAAACAAGTAGTCCGATGGTCAGCATCCCTGCAAGTGTCGAACCCACCCATGACGGTGCAAACTTACAAATTCGTTTAAGTATGGCTGTCGCTTTGTCATGATGGTTTGCTGGTACCAGCGAAAAAATGGCACTGATGATTGGTCTCGGGTTCATCAGCATGAAAATGACACTGAAAAAGACAGTCACCAGCACCACCAAGATCTGCGCTCCATTGAATGCGACTCGAGTTAAGCTCCCGACGACATCTTTTAGCATCTCGGCCAGATTGGAGCGGAGGGAGCTCGTGTCTTCGTTGGGGTTCAGGGGCGCAGTTTCCGTCACCAGATCGTGACCTTCGTTGATGTCTGGCTCCGCCGTATTTGTGAATTCAGAGGTCACTTCGGCTTGCCATCGAACCTCGGAACGTTTGGCGTGCTGTTCCATTTTGATGAGTGGCTTTTGCAGTCGCTCCCAGTACATGGGAAGGACATCGGATAGGTTTGCCACCGAGTCCTTTAAGGGGCTGTAAAAAGCCCAGCCTGAAAGAGCGAACAGGGACAAGATGGCGAAAACAACTGAGGCGGTTGCTCCTTTGCGGCCTCCCAAGAACTTTCTAAGCTTGTTGACAAGCGGGTTCAACGCTAACGAAATCAAAAGCGTGAGCAAGAACGATAGGTAGATCGAAGCAAGCAAGCTGAACGTTTGCACGAAGGCCAGTAGCCCAACCGCTAGCAGAAGGAGGGACGGAACGGAGAGACGCTTTGAATTGGGCACATTTGAATTGGGCACAACAGTGTCAGGCATGGTGTTTTCTCTTGAGCTTGGAAAGTCCCTGAATGGATGCAACGCTGGTCGAGCCTGAGTTATCCATCGCATCACAATCCATCTGAAGCCAATAAAGATAAAGTACTTGAACTTCGATGGACGCAAATACGATGCCAAGTATGCGGAGCGAAGGAAACGCGAAGGCTTGATCGAACCGATCTGCACCTGTTTTGAATAGCTTGAAGCACGACAGTAGCTTCAAATAAGAACGCCAGATTTTCACTTTGGCGTTGATTTCGCACCTCATTCCTCTAGGCTATGGCGAGAGTCAAAATTGCGAGAAGCCAATATTCATCGATGAGGTCTAGCAAGCATGAAGTTATCCGAGAACCTAATGGCCTGTGGTTTCGAAGGTTCGACAGAAGACTTCAAAGGTCTTTTGCTTGAAACGTTGCGAGCTAACTTCCCCACGTCAACCATCGATTCGGTACTGAGCACTCCCGCAGTTGCAACCCGATTTTGTGAGATTATACGTGAGAGTAATCCCGACGCAAATTTGCACGATGCCCTTGTTCTTGGAACCCTGATGTCCATTCGAAGACGGAAGGAATGCCCGAAGAAGCTCATCGGTGGACCATCCAAAGTCAAACTATCGAAGCTCTTGACTGATGGTGGTTGTTCTATGGGAGTAACTGAATTTCGCCGACTAGTTGCTGACTGCTTGAAAAACATGTGCGAAGGACAATCCATCCACACCGTGCTCTGTCACCCCAGAGAAGCCTTGGCTCTATGTGAATTCATCAAGACGAAAAGCAAAGCTGCAACATTACCACATTCGCTGATACTGAAGGTACTGCTCAGCATTCGCAAGAACTAAGCACACCTGCGGTTCCGCGTTTGCCTGCAACATCACCCCACGTTCCTCTGTCAGACGCCCTCCAATAAAAAAGTAATCTTTTGACGTGGAGTGATGATTTGGGAAGGATAGCGAGCGAAGCGTTACCGTACCGCCTCTAAGAATCGATAATCATAATATGCTTCTTCGCTTGGCAGGTCGCTAAGGATTGCGATTCTACCAGTCGTTGCAAAGGCAAGCTTAAAAATTTCCCATTGATCGTCGGTGATGTTGCCTTGCTGGGATGTGATTCCTCCACCCTCCCAATTGATCGTTACGCCACGACCGCCAGCAATTGCGTAAAATCCTAGACTATTTACCTTGCCAAAATGCCACTTGAAATCATTGCCGGCATTTTTTGCCTGGGCGACCTCAAGCGCTTTCTCACCGGACTCATGGATCTGACGTTTGACGTTTCCGACACTTTTCTTTGCCACAGTTGCCTCCAAGATAAATGGTTCTAGACGATGTCACAAATTTTGATTGGCTAGCACCTCGTCTATTGGTCGAGCCAATCGAATCACACGCTGTTGCCTGATCGTTAGAATATCAGCATTGAACCCACCAATTCTTCAGTGCAGCTTCAAAGATCCGCCCACGTAGTCTAGTGTTTGGTAGTATTCGTGAAAGGGCTTATGAATGCGAACGGAAGATATGTTCGAAAACATCTTAATAGCGAGCTCTATCGACTACGAAAGTGAATGTCGGTTGAAATCCTTCTCGAAAGCAAAACGGCAATGAAATCGACAATGCACTACTTGGTTGTGCTGATCGCAATTCTTAATTCTGGTTGCAACCGAGCAACCTTGGTACCGCCGTTTGAACAGGAACGAGTGGAGCTGACACACGAGACCGATAGCGGCAAGTTCTACGTGGTTGACGACGGAAATGCGTACCGCGAAATTCAGGCCGGCGAAGCATGGGAACTGGTGATGCGAGTTTTTGATCCCGAGGAAGTAAAGCGTTCGTACGTGATCGAGGATGGAAAAACCTACCGAATCTCCCCCGACACGCAGGAGCGTTTCGAAGTGCAACGCGAGTTGTCGGAATCGTTCGAAGATTTGAATCTCGGAGTTCCTGGACTTTTAGAACTCATCAGTGAACAACGGCAACGCTGGGGCGTGTTCACTTTGCAGTCACCCGAAGCGTCAACCGTTTCCGAATATGTCGCGCATCGTAACGAGATGCTGGCTGGGAAGGCAACTTTCCGCGATTGCAGCGTGGAGCCTACCAGCGAAAAATCGCATTCAGGCAGCAAGTCGCTGAGATGTATGACGCCGACGAGACCCGATAGCATGATCACTTGCAAGGCAAGCCTATCCAGTCCTCTGGTCTATTTTCGAAATGGCGATGATTTTTGGTTCGAAGCCTTCTACTGGGCAGAACAAGGTTTGCCGTTAACACTGATCGATCTTGAATGTGAGTTCGTCGCTGAGCACCCTGGAATTCGATTGCGCATTTTCGACGATGAGACACTAGGGATTGAGCTGAAGGCGCTCGACAAGCCGACCTACCGACAACCGGCCGAGACATTAGTCACGTTTCCAAGAAACAAATGGGTCCAAGTGCAAGTTCATTTTGCTCTATCGACCACGGACGGGCGAATGGAAATTTGGCAGGACGGCCAAAAGGTGCTGGACCGAACAGGGATGACACTTCCGTTTCGATCCGCAATTTACAATAGTCTTGAAGTGGGCATCTCGGCTCATTGTAATCCCAACCAACCCTGTCTGCTGTTCGTCGATGACCTTCGCTGTTCCTCGAAAGCGTTTGCGGAATAACGTAACAATTGGTTCTGCATCGCTGTAGGTAAGCGAAGTGCCAAAATTGGGATTTTCGAGTACATTGGTGCTAGTACCCATCTTTTTTCAGTTTGAAATCGTTCGAGGCTTAGTGTGAATCAAGTCATGATGAAGTCCACGTGGATTGGTTTGTTGGGTGTTGTCACCTGCCTACTAATCGAAGCAAAAGCTGAGACATTTCAGTTGGCACCGGCCGCATCGCCGGCGGACAATCCGCTCAAAGGGTTAGTCCCCTACGCGGATGCCAACGTCGATCGCTTCCCTCACAGCCTTGAATTTAACTATCTGAAGCTTAGCGATTTGATGGTGGGACACGATACGTTCGATTGGAAACCGTTAGAGTCTAAGCTCGACATGATCGCATCGCGCGGCTGCCAAGCCGTCTTTCGAATCTGGGTCGAATACCCCAATCAACCTTCAGGGGTACCCCAGTTCTTAATCGAAGATGGTTTGAAAGTGACCTCCTGGACCAATACCGAGGAGAAACCTGCTTCCAAAAACATCACGCCGGATTATGAAGACGAAAAACTGGTATCTGCCCTTGAGCGATTTGTCCAAGAGTTCGGGCAACGGTACGATGGGGACCAACGGCTAGGCTTTCTTACCGCAGGTTTGCTGGGGTCCTGGGGCGAATGGCACAGTTGGCCACGAGCCGAACTGTTTGCCTCCAAGGCAACTCAATTACGCGTTCTTAAGGCTTACTCGCAAGCTTTCACCAAGACCCCGGTTTTGCTGCGATATCCCGCAGGCAAAAGCAACCCTAGGTACGTGGCCAATGATGACCTACCGTTCGGTTATCACGACGACTCGTTTGCGTGGGGGACTTTGGATACAGGCAACCCAGACGATTCTTGGTTCTATATGAATCTCCTTGCCAAGGCTGGTGACAACGCACTCAACAAATGGAAGAAACATCCGATTGGCGGCGAGATTCGTCCGGAAGTATGGGGCCAGATCTTCGATGCGAATCCGACGCACAAACAGGCTCAGGATTTTGCGAAGTGCGTGCAACAAACACACGCCTCTTGGCTGATGGACTCTGGGATGTTCAATAAGAAGCAATCCGCAGACCGAGTTCAACGCGCTACGGAAGCTGTGCAGCGAATGGGCTACGATTTCTACGTTCAATCCGCTCGTATTGATCGGACGGAAGCACAACAAATCGAAGTGGAACTGCAGGTGCTCAATAACGGGGTCGCTCCGTTTTACTACGATTGGTCTATGGAGCTTGCCGTCCTTTCTTCGACCGGCGACCTGCTGAAGACATACCCTGTAGATTGGAAACTGAACACCATTGCCCCTTCGGCCACCCCCGAGATGATGAAAACAACGCTGCTGATGCAAGACCTGCCTGATTCAGCGGCAAAACTAGCATTGAGGGTCGTTAATCCGCTACCCAAAGGAAAAGCATTGAGATTCGCTAACGCCGCCCAAGATGCCGACGCAGTAGGCTGGCTGACCTTAGGACCAATTTGCAAGTAACGCTTAGGCAATTGCTCCGAACGGGTGATTGCCGAAACAATAGAAACTAGACTAGATCTTTGCGTTGATGGGGCAATAACCCAAGACCGACTCCCTCGCGAAAACGTCGACGCTATCTAAAGTACGACTTACCTTGACTACCATGATGAAAACCAAACTCTTCTTCACGCTTGCTTTTGCTTTAACTGGTCTAGCCTCCATCGCGTCCGCCGTTCCGGACGATAAAGCGATCGTCATTCCCGATCTCACCAAGGGCGATACGATCCCAAAGGGGGCCAAGCATGATTGGAATCTCGGGCCCACTGGCTTGCGCGGTTGGATGTTCTGCGACAAGCTGGTGACCACCGATGCCCGACAAATCGCTATCACGACCGTTGAACCAGGCTCGTCGGCGGATGGCCTTATCGCTGTGGGCGATGTGCTTCTTGGGGTGGGTGGGAAACCGTTTTCGTACGACCCGCGAACGGAGATGGGGCGAGCGATCACGGCGGCTGAGAGAGAAATAGGGCGCGGACGGCTTGCCATCACACGTTGGCGAGCTGGGAAAACCGATGAGGTGGAATTGGTGTTACCGGTTTTGGGCTCGTTCAGTCCCACCGCACCCTACGACTGCCCAAAGTCGCAACGCATCCTTGTTCAAGGCTTGGAATCACTTGCAGAAAGCATGTCGCAACCGGACTACGCACAGTCGGTCGATGCGATTCCTCGCTCGTTAAATGCGCTCGCGTTGCTGGCTGGCGGCGATGCCCAGCATCTCGATTTAGTGGAACGCGAGGCGCAATGGGCGACCAACTTTACAACGCGTGACTTCCGAACTTGGTATTACGGCTATGTCATGATCTTTCTGTCGGAATACATTACGGCTACCGGTGACGATTCGGTGTTGCCGGGCTTACGGCGATTGGCGTTGGAAGCGGCGGGGGGGCAAAGTGCCGTCGGGTCGTGGGGGCATACCTTCGCGCTTCCCGATGGGCGCCTTCAAGGTTACGGCATGATGAATTCCCCCGGGCTGCCGCTGACGATCGGAATGATCCTTGCACGCGACGCGGGCGTTAACGACCCCAAAGTCGATCGCGCGATCGAGTTGAGTTCGCGACTGCTTCGCTTTTACCATGGGAAAGGTGCCATACCCTACGGCGATCATTCCGCATGGACCGAGACGCATGAAGATAATGGCAAATGCGGCATGGCCGCCGTCTTATTCCAACAATTGGGCGAAGCGAAGAACGCAGATTTTTTCACTCGTATGGCGCTAGCATCCCATGGCAACGAACGGGACTGTGGTCATACGGGTAACTACTTTAATATGCTGTGGTCTCTGCCGGCGATCGCTCAGGCGGGGCCGCATGCCACGGGTGAGTGGATGAAAGAATTTGGATCGTGGTATCATGACCTTGCTCGACGATCGGATGGTTCGTTCGCACATCAAGGCCCGCCCGAGCCTGATCATGACAGCTACCATGGCTGGGATTCAAGTGGTGCCTACTTGCTGGCCTATGCCTTGCCATTGAAGAAGATCGCTCTTACCGGTAAATCGCCTCGAGTCTCGCAAACGCTGGAAAAAGATGCCGCCCACAGCCTGATTGTCGACGGTCGTGGTTGGGACAACAAAGATCGTAACAGCGTGTACGATCAACTAACGGACACGGAGCTGCTTGTGAGACTCGGCTCTTGGTCCCCCATTGTTCGAGAGCGCGCGGCGTCAGCGATCTCTCGTCGCAAGGATCCGCCGCTAGCCGCAATCATCGCATTGCTTGATTCCCCTTCACTAGAAGCACGCATCGGGGCCTGCCATGCGCTCGAGGAACTAGGTGGTGCGGCCGCTTCCGCAGTGCCTCCGTTGCGTCGCGCATTACAAGACGAAGACCTGTGGCTACGAGTACGGGCCGCCACCGCGTTGGCCGCGATTGGAAAGCCTGCTATGCCCGCACTGCCTGAGATGCTAGCGCTGATCGCGAGGGGGCCATCCGCCCAGGATCCACGCGCGATGGAGCAGCGTTTTGTTTCGTTCGCTATCTTCAGCAAGATGCTCACCAGCACCAAGTCGCTGGAAGGCGTCGATCGCGAAAAACTTCGTGAAGCCATTGCGATCGGGCTTCAAAATCAAGACGGGCGAGCTCGAAGCGAGATCAGTGAAATCTATGGCCGCCTTAGCTACGATGAACTGCAACCTCTATTGCCCGCCATTTTCGAAGCCATTGTTCAACCGGCTCCCAGTGGCGAAATGTTCGCCGACGGAGTACGAATCAACGGTTTGAAGGTTCTCGCATTGCATCAAATCGAGGAAGGAATGCAAGCCTGTGCCGACTACCTTCTTACCCAGAACCCATGGGCCAGCGAGCACCGCACACCGGAAATCCTAACGGTTCTTGTTTCTTACGGTGCCCAGGCGCAGCCCATGGTTTCGCAACTGAACGAAACCGCTGACTTGTTCGAAAAAGGGGAAAAAGACTTCCCAAATCATCTCAGTAAACAAAAAGCGAAAGCCTTAAGGAAAGCCATCAAGCAGATCGAAGTTTCAGAAGATCGACCTGAATTGAAGCGATTGAAGTAGAGGTGATTTTGTTGGTACTGTCCAATAATCGATGTGCAGATAACACCCTTGAAAAGAAGTTTCGTGCAAGTAACCTGGCTTGCTTTCATAGCTGTAGACCCGCCTCGCCCTTGCTGGAGACCTCTTGAGCCCGGAGGGCGGCATTTCGCTGCCGGTGGTGTCAACCACCGGATCTATTACCGAACAGGGACTTAAGCCCGGCGACACATCAGCCAGTCTGTTACAGGGCCCATGTTTCGCCCTCCGGGCTTTAGCACTCGCTTAGCCAGAGTCCGGTGGTTGACACCACCGGCATGTCAATGCCGCCCTCCGGGCTAAGAATGGAATCGCTGATCAGCGTCGTTTTGGCTTGCCCCGAAATGTCGCATTAGGTTTGGGGAAGTTCGTCCAAAGGGTTCTTCACCTCAGTATGAAGCGGAACGGTTGCTGTCGAAGAATATGGGTCGAAAGATAGTTGGCGGATGTAAGGTTCTAAAATGTTTCGTCCCCCATTTTTCGCCAGACCGTCTTACGCTAACAGTTCAGGAACGATCTTAGGACTTTCAACTCCAGTCAACTTTTGATCGAGCCCCTGGAACTTGAATGACAGACGATTGTGATCGATTCCCATGCAGTGAAGGATGGTAGCATTCAGATCATTCACACTGACGGGATCTTTGACCACGTTATAACTAAATTCGTCGGTCTCGCCATGTACGTACCCTTTCTTCACTCCACCGCCTGCAAGCCACATGCAGAAGTTGCGAGGGTGATGATCGCGACCATAATCGTCTTTGGTCAGGTTGCCTTGCGAATAGACCGTTCGTCCAAATTCGCCGCCGCAAACCACCAAGGTATCTTCCAACATCCCGCGTTGTTTCAGGTCCAATACCAGAGCCGCGGTGCCTTGGTCGGTGTCCTTGCATTGATTGCCCAATTGGCGTGGCAATCCACCATGAGTGTCCCAGCCTCGATGCAAAATCTGAACGGTGCGAACACCGCGTTCCACTAAGCGCCTCGCAAGCAACGCGCTGTGTGCAAACGAACCAGGGACCTTGGCATCCGGACCATACAATTCGAGCGTCGATGCAGTCTCCTGGCTGATATCCACCAATTCCGGAACGCTGCGTTGCATTCGGAAAGCCATTTCGTATTGAGCGATACGTGTCTCCGTTTCGGGATCGCGGTATCGGTCCAACCCTTGGGTGTTCAGTTCATTTAAGGCATCCAACATGACTCGTCGGTCCTCGCGCGATACTCCATCAGGATTCGGCAAGTACAAAACAGGATCCCCTGACCCACGTAGCGCAACCCCATTGAATCGTGTCGGCAAATAGCCGCTGCCCCACATTCGATTGTAAAGCGCTTGGCCATTGCTGTCGGAAGGGAATCGAGGTGTAAAAACGACGAACGCCGGTAGATCATTGCTCTCGCTCCCTAAGCCGTAAGCCAGCCAGGACCCGATGCTCGCTTTGCCTGGTACTTCGGAACCCGTCATCACAAACGTGCATGCGGGGTCGTGGTTGATGGCGTTGGTGTGTACCGATCGAATCAAAGTGATTTCGTCCACGATCTTCGCCGTGTGCGGCATCAGTTCAGAATTGATCCACATTCCCGATTGTCCCTTTTGCTCAAATTTGAACTTGGTGGGGGCAACGGGAAATCGAGTTTGGCCACTGGTCATGGTCGACAGACGTTGGTTGTTCCGAATCGATTCAGGTAGATCCTTGTCGAAGTAATCGGCCAGCGTGGGTTTGTAATCCCATGTGTCGTGCTGAGGAGGTCCGCCGTTGAAATGCACGTAAATGATCGCCTTGGCTTTGGGGGCAAAGTGAGGCAAGCCTGGCAAAGGAGGATGCACCCGTTGAAGCGTGGCTGGATTGGATTCGGCTTCTGCAGCGCCGGCATAACGAGCCAACGGATTAGCCGCCATGGCGGCCAGCGATAAGCTGCCTAGCCGCAACCCTTGCTGACCAAAAAAATGACGACGGGTTTGACGTACCAAGTGTTCATGGAGTGGATCCATCATTAATTCCTCGTCACTGTTTCATCGAGATTAAGTATCATGTTGGCGACCATGGTCGCGGTTGCCAATTCGCTTGGATCAAACTTTTCGTTTGGCTTGCTTTCTCCGCTTGCGATCAGCTTCTTCGCCGCTTCCAGATCTTGCTGGTAGCGTGCGTGATGCAAACTCCACTGGCGTTCCACGATGTGTAGTTCAGAAAGCTTTGGGCTGCGAGCCAATACGACTTGGTATGCAAAATCGATCTTTTGACTCAGCGTAATTCCCCCTTGAAGAAGCATTCGTTCGGCTAAGGCTCGGGCGGCTTCCACGTGCTGTACATCGTTCATCAGTTGCAAGGCTTGCAAAGGCGTATTACTTTTCTCTCGCATCGAACAGGTTTGCTCGCGATTCGGTGCATCGAAATTGATCATAAACGGTGGCGGTGCGGTTCGCTTATAAAACGTATAGATGCTGCGGCGATAAAGAGCTGAACCGGTATCGCGTTTGTAGTTTTGCGTATTGGAGCCTGCAAAACCAACCGGTTCCCAAATATTGTCTGGCTGATACGGGCGAACCCCTTTGCCTCCCATTTCCAATTGCATCAGCCCACTTACGAACAAGGCGTTGTCCCGAAGCTGTTCCGCATCCAGCCGAAATCTTGGTCCGCGAGCTAGCATGCGATTCTCTGGATCGACCCGCCACAGTTCTTCCGAAAGGCGTGGGCTTTGTTTGAAAGTCTTGGAGCAAACCACCAATCTTACCAATTCTTTCACGTTCCAATTCGACTGCTGAAAATGCTGCGCTAACCAATCCAGTAAAGCTGGGTGGCTGGGCATTTCACCTTGCGAGCCAAAATCGTAACTGGTCTTGACGATACCGACCCCAAAGAACTGCTGCCAAAGGCGATTCACGGTAACTCGGGACGTCAATGGGTTCTCAGGAGCCACTAGCCATTTCGCCAGATCCAGCCGAGTGGCGCGACCTTCTGGGTTGGCTTTTTTCAGTGCTGGGAAAACCGCAGGAACGGCGGGCTCTACTTTATCCCCAGGCTTGTCATAGTTTCCACGAAGCATGACAAAGCTTTCTCGTGGCGAAGCCATATCGCGAAATACAAATGTACTTGGGATAGCATCATCCAGTTGCTTGCGTTGCCCTTGCAAGGCTGCTCGTTCCGCCATCAACGGGGCAAAGGTTGGTTTGGTGCTGTTGCAAACATTTTGAAGGTAGTGCAATCGCAGCCGTTCTTTGATGTCTGCTGCGACTTCTTTTTCGGGCCCGTCTTTTGCGATCTGAATCAGATCGCCAGGCAGGCCAGGGGTGTCCTTGCCTGTTGCTTGTTTCCACCAAGCCAAGAACGAAAGCGATGGGTCGCGAGCTGGATCACTGGTTCCTGCGACTCCGACCTTGTCCCAGTATACAGTGCCGCCAAACTGAGTCAGCGCGAAGCCGGTCACGGAATCCCCCGTTGCCAAGCCAATTTTCTCCAAAGGCACTTCTAAACGAACCCATTGACCACCGGCGGGTAAATCACCCATGTGCACACGTTCGGTGGTATTCGCAGTTCCCCAAGCGATAGCCTCGTAATCACCCCAAACAGCCCGATGCATCCAGCCGTTCTTGAAGTACTGCACCATGACCGACTTGGGTAAGTTCGTTGGTTCCAACCAAACATGAGCGAACAACTTTCCATCCGCAGGCAAAATCAGTCCAGTCGTGGCTTGGTCCCAAACATCTTGAGCCAACCCGGCATCGGTACGTTTCAGCGACTTGGTACCACTCAAGACGGGAGTACTGACTGCAGGGTTGCTTGCATCTTGGGTCACAAACATGGTTGCAGCCCCCGGTGAAGCCTGAAGCTTTCCATTGCTTGGGAATTCGTCATCCATCCACACGATCTCGACCGCCGATGCGGACGATCCCGTCGCCCCATCCGCTGGATCGATATAGTTCAATTGCTTGGCGAGGGTATCGATGGCGGTTTGCTTTTCTGCGATCTGCGTATCCAACTGAGCCAGTTGTTTTTTGTCTTCTTCCGAATCCATTTTCAAAACGGGTTGTGTTAGAAGAGCGTTGCCGTCAAAACCGGGATCCGCAGCGGAGTTAAAGAAAGCATAAAACGAATAGAATTCGTTGGCGCTGATGGGATCAAATTTGTGATCGTGGCAAACGGCACATCCCCCCGTCAACCCAAGCCATGCTTGAAACGTGGTGCTCGTTCGATCCACGGCGTAGCGGTACAGCAATTCGTCGTTGATGGATCCGCCTTCGCTGGTGGTTACATTGCAACGGTTGAATCCCGTGGCGATCAGTTGATCTCTGGATGGTTCGGGTAGTAGGTCGCCGGCTAACTGATCGATCGTGAATTGATCGAAGGGTAGATTGCGATTGAAGGCGTTGATCACCCAATCGCGATAGGCCCAAGTTTGGCGTTCGTTATCCAAGTGCATACCATGCGTATCGCCGTAGCGAGCTACATCCAGCCAGTGCCGTGCCATCTCCTCGCCGAAGCGTTGGCTATTCAAGTAGCGATCAACCATCTGTTCGTAAGCATCGCTTTGGGTATCGTTCAGGTAAGCCGCGCGCTCCTCGAGGGTAGGAGGCAGGCCCGTCAATGCAAATGCAACTCGGCGCAGCAGAGTTTCGCGATCGGCTTCCGGAGATAGCTTGAACCCAGATTCTTGGAGACGTTGCGCGATGAATTGGTCGATGGCGTTGTTGGATGTGGCGTCCGTCGCAGGTGGTGTAATTGGGGTGGGCGTTTCAAATGCCCAATGCTTTTGGTATTTGGCACCTTGTTCAATCCAGCGTCGCAGAATTTCTTTTTCGTCATCAGAGAGGGATTTATGGCTGTCGGGAGGTGGCATCACTTCGGCCGGTTCGGTGGACGTAATCCGTTGCCACAGTTCGCTCTTTTCAGGATGGTGCGGCACGATGGAGGCATGACCATTTTGGTCGGACGTGGCACCTTCGAAGGTATCGAGTCGCAAGTCGGCTTGTCGATTCTTTACATCAAAGCCGTGGCACGCGAAGCACTTATCAGACAGAATCGGTCGAACATGCGTGTTGAATTGAAGCGTTTCGGGCACGTCGCCGGATGATGATCGGCAGAACGCTAAGCAAGCAATTCCTGCAAATGCAGCTGGAAGTGACAAGAAACGAACACGAGACAGTTCCATGCTGAACTCCTACGGGATCAACGAGGACGGAAGGTGGGGGGCACCTCAGGCGGGATGAAACGGTGAGATACCATATTCTACACTCGCGATTCGAGGACTCAAGCCAGGAAACGCATAAGTAAAGCGATTGCAAAGGGTAGGCGGCAACTCTTGTAGGCCGTAACTCTTGTAGGCCGTAACAAGCGCTAGCGCAGTTACGGCATCCCCCCGCGACGTCCCATGGCTGTACTGACTTGTCAATTATCTCTGGCGTGCCATGCCGTAACTGCGCTAGCGCTTGTTACGGCCTACTACGCTCGGAACAAACTTGATGCCGGGATCCCGTTGCCGTCTTCGGTCGGATAGAAAGGTCGACCTTCAATCTCGAACGTTGTTTTGGGACTGATGCCCATCGCGCGATAAATGGTTGCGTGCAAATCCATCACCGATATGGGATCTTCAATCGCAACAAAGGGACGCTCCACCGCCGAAGCTCCATACAATCGCCCTCGCTGAATCCCACCACCGAACATCAATACACACGACGCACCCGTGAAGTGACGATGCTGCCCATAGTGCTTCATCTCTTTCAGTTCTTCGACAGGTTCCGTTGTTTGGTCCGCGGCTGCTGAACCCGGCTTGCCTTCCATAATCATATCGCGGCTGAATTCGCTGGCCAAAACCACAAGCGTTCGGTCCAACAATTTGCTTTTCTCCAGATCCAGAATCAGCTGTGCAATCGGCTGATCAATCTCCTTCTTCATTCGAACCAAGGTCTCATGTCCATTCGCATGCGTATCCCAATTCAGGAACGGAACATATTCTGTCGTAACCTCGACAAATCGAGCACCTGATTCGACCAACCGCTTGGCTAACAAACACCCTTGTCCGAACTGCCCCACGTTGTACCGATCGTAGCTCTCCTTGGGCTCTTGGGTGATATCGAATGCGGCTCGATCGGGTGAATTCATGAGCCGATGAGCGTTCTCCATCGATTGCAGTAACGATTGCTGCTGAAAATCGCTCATGGAATCCCGTTGAGGATGCTGATCGATCAACTTTTTGTACAACGCATAGCGATTTTGAAAGCGGCCACCTTCCATGCCTTTGGGGGGGCGAACCGCTTGAGCAGCCTCGGCAGGATACGGTAGCACCATAGGCCCAAACTCACTTCCAAAGAAGCCGGCGGTGGTAAAGGCCTTCAGCTCTTCCGACTCACCAACCCCTTCCAGACGTTGGCCGATGGTGATAAAGGGTGGGATGACTGGATTCAATGGCCCCAAGACTTTTGCCATCCAGGCACCCATGTGCGGGCAAGCCACCGTTTGCGGCGGTACGTAACCCGTATGCCAATGGTATTGATGGCGGGAATGCAGAATGCTTCCAAGATCGGGCAGAACGTGCGATCGAATCAATGTTCCGCGATCCATGACCCGAGCCATGTTCTCCAGCCCAGCAGTCAACTTGATCGGATCCACCACCGTATCGATCGAAGGGAAGGTGCTTTCAATCTTCTTGACGGGAGTTCCTACTTCGAATGGAACGTAGCGTTTGGGATCGAACGTGTCGGGAGCCGCCATGCCGCCTCCCATCCAAAGCAAGATGCAAGAGTCGGCGGTGGGCTTGGGCTGATCCAGCCCGGATGCACCTTGCCCCTGAGCCCGAGCCCATTGAGGCTCTTTCATCATCAGCGCGGCGGCAGTCGCTGCAGAAAGTGACTGCAAAAACTTTCGCCTCACTTCACGAGCAGGCATCTTTGGATCTTCAAGGAAATCGGGTAGGGAAGACATGGTCATTCTACTTGCACTCATTAACGAACGATCTGAAATTCGGGAAGCATCACGATGGTCCAAAGGAAATCTTGGATTCGATCCGCGGATGGAACACCATCGCCAAGCACTTCTAAGGCGAATGATTTCTCCAGGTCGGAAGGACTTCGGGCCAAGGCACGCATATATACTTGGTCGACAAGCTCGGTCGAGTTGGAGCCCGTCTCTGCAAAGTGCTCTGCACCCTTTGCCAGGTATTGATTGAGAACGGGCGCGTTGCATAGCTCTAGAGCTTCCAGCGTGCTCCAAGCTACGGGCCGACTGGTCACAATTTGATCTCGATTTGGGCGTCCAAGCGTTCGTTGCAAAGCATCGCTTTTGCGCAGGGCTGCCCGTACCATCCAGCCTTGCGATCGCAAAGCCAATTCCAGTTTCGATCGGAGTTCCGCCCCAATACTATTCATCCATATGTTTGGGTTGTTTGCAACAATGGCGGGCTTCCAATTCGCTTCTTCGACTTGTAGCTTACCATTTTGGGCTGGCAAGGTTTGTGTCCATTGCCAATCTGCATTGGTGCCAAAAGATTGCTCGACACCTTGGTTGTCGATCCAGTGAACATCTAGGAATAGGCCTGCTGGGTTTGGGCCCTCACCTCCATTCTTGCAAACCACGATAAACTCGTTCTTCCCGACTTGAAGATAGCGAGCGATCGGCACTGCTTGAATAGAATTCCAGTTGTCGCTGGCGAACACTTTCTTTTGGTTGATGAATAGCTCGACGGAATTGTCGCAGGTTGCCACCACGACGGCTCGTTCGGGCACATGCGTCAATTGCAATTCTTGCTTGAATGTTGCTTGCTCTTTTGCGGGCGCATGTTCCGCATTTGCATGACTCCAAATCCAAAGACTTTGCAGCTCGATCGGTTTAGCAGATAGATCGGTGGGTGTTCCGCCTCGTGTTACCGGTGCATCGAATTCGGTTGGGGCGGCATTGCAAAGCTGCCAAACGCAGTCAATGAATTGTTCGGCTGTCATGCGTTTGCTGCGCGGTCCCCGGTATCGATACTCGGCATCCTTTTGAGAATCTTGAACCACTTCCGTTTGCGACTGGTAGGCACGCGATGTGGCAATCAGCTTGAGGGTGTGTTTTAGATCGTAGCCGTGTTCGACAAAGTCGGCAGCTAACCAATCGAGCAGGTCTTCGTTCCAGGGGCGGCTTTGCATTGCGTCCACGGGCTCGACGATTCCACGGCCCATCATTCGGTGCCATAGACGATTCACGATCGTGCGGGCGAAGCGGCCATTCTGCGGATGAGTCATCAAGCCGGCCAGTTGCCGAAGTCGTTCGGGTTGTTCCAAGTCTGGGTTGACGGTCCCGAGTTCGGGAAACAACCAAGCGGCCTTCGCGACTTTGCCGGTCGGTTTGTCGCATCGATGCACATCGAGAGGTCTCTTGGAAAAGATCGAAGCTAGTCCATAGGCATCATCCAGTTTCCAGCGGTCGATAAAGCTGTCGTGACACGACGCGCATTTCAAATTGATGCCCAAGAACGATTGCCCCACGGATTGAGCGAATTGAATCTCGACCGTTTGCCCAGCACTGACCGTTCCACGCCATTGGATCCCTTCGGAAAAACCAGCGGATTCGGGCGATGGTGCAATCAGTTCGCGAGCCATTTGATCGTACGGTTTGTTATCGATGAGCGCTTGGTATAGCCATTGGCTGATTTGTTTCCGCCCTCCCGTGATGAAGCCTGTGCCGCCGTAATCGTTGCGCAGAAGATCGTTCCAGAATGTCATCCAATGTTCAGCGTATTCTCGCTTGTCGTTTAGAAGTGACTCTATCAATCGCAATCTTTTATCGGGTCGACTATCTTTTAGGAATGCAGCTAAACGTTCTTCCGTTGGTAGTAGCCCGTGCAGATCCAAGAAAGCTCGTCGTGCGAACTGAGCGTTGTCTTCCAAAAAGATAACGCTGCTGAAGCCTTGTGGGTCCTGGTGTTGCAACAGTCGATCGATCGGATGTTCGTTGCCAGGGGTGGCAGCAGGAAGTTCCAGGCGACGAGGCAAAAGAGGTGGTTCGTAGGTGTTTTTTGCTAACGTTAGACCATCGTCCCATGTTGCACCTTGATTGATCCACTGTGCGATTTTTTGGATTTGAGTTTCCGAAAGCGGTTCGCCTTCGGGTGGCATGCGTTTGTCAGGATCGGAGGTTGAGATAACATCATAGAGCATGCTGGCCGCCGCGTTGCCAACTGTGACTACAGGCCCATTGTCGGAACCAGCCAAAAGCGTTTCACGCGAATTCAACGAAAAACCACCTTCGCGTTCCTCACCGCCGTGGCACTTGCTGCACTGCGATTTCAAGATGGGGAACACATCG
>Ga0247831_1004889_pt1 | contig 17362 bp, 17 predicted proteins | sample LaCruzMarch2015__9_FD_192406 | JGI IMG/M metagenome (GOLD analysis project Ga0247831, IMG submission 192406) | Freshwater microbial communities from meromictic Lake La Cruz, Castile-La Mancha, Spain - LaCruzMarch2015_1m | ecosystem: Environmental > Aquatic > Freshwater > Lake | place: Spain... | reverse complement strand
TCTGCTCCACCATGTCATTGTCATCTTTAGGCACGCGCCCCGCGAAGCTCGTCTTGAGGGATGTCCCGCGGCCCGGTTCGCATTCGATGACCACACCCGTAAGGAGGGTTTCCAGTCCGCTCACGCCTTTGAGCGAAATCTCCGGTTCGACCAAAGTAAATACAGCGCCCGCCAAGCGCAGAAAATCGAAGCCCGGATTGAAACGCGCGGTGACTTGGACGCGCCCGTCGGCCGTTTTCAGATCCGTGACCATTCCCACCGGGATGCCGAGATACGTCAGGCGCGTCTGCCCCGCGCGCAGACCGCGTCCGTTCTGGAACGTGATATTGACCGGCACCCCGCAGGCCTTGGCCAGAGCCTCGTTCTCGACCAAAGCCACCGTCGCGCCATCCTCCAGCGGAGTCCCGCTGACCCCGAAATCATCAAAGGCCACCGCCCCCTGCAGGAGCGTATCCAAACTCGTCAAGTCGACCCGGATCCCGCCCGGACCCATGGTCACGGAGGATGCCGGCACAGTCCAAAAGCGCGAACTGGTCTTGAGCAACGAGCGTTTCGCGTTCTCGACTTCGATGTCGATGTAGGGCACGCCGGAAGGAGAAAGCGATTGTTCGCGCACGCGCCCGACGGAAACGCCGCGGTGAACGACCAAGGCACCGCGCGAGAGAGGCTGGGTTTGTTCGGACTCCAGCCGGATGTGGACTCCGGATTCGTCGCCAAACAACAACGGGGTGACCGCGAGGCCGGTGAACTGCACACGGCGCTGGCCTTCGCCTTTCTGCACGCGGATCGAGTTGCCCTCGATCAGCGAGGTCAGACCGGTCGCGCCCTGCAGGGTGAGTTCCGGTTGCTCAATCCAGAACTGGGTGGTCTCCACGGCCAGACCGGCGGCAAACTTTTCCAGTCTGACGTGGATGATGGCCTCGTTGAGATCCCGGTTGAGATGCACCTTGGTTACGGTGCCGGCCGTGACACCACGGAAAACCAACCGCGTCTTTCCCGCTTCCATCCCGGGTGCTTCCGCGAAGCGGATGGTGATCTCGGGGCCGATCGAATTGACGTACTCGAAATACATCCAGCCGGAAGCGGCCAAGGCGACCAACGGGAAAAACCAGGCCCATGAAACGCGGCGCCGCCCTCGGACAACCTGCCCGTGGTCTTGGGGATCGGATGCCGTTGTGCTCATACTTTTGCCTGTCGCCAGATCATCCGCTCATTGTAGTTGGCCGCGGCAAAGATCGTACAGACCAAGACGGCCGCAAAAAAGAGCGCTCCGGGTTCCGCGGTCACGCTGGCCAAAGTCCCGAGTTGACCGACCGCCACCAGCACGGAAAGCAAAAAGATATCGACCATCGACCACGTCCCGACCGTTTCGACCACGCGGAACAATTTGGTGCGTCCAAGCCGGAAGTCGGGTTTTCCATCCATCCAAAGCAACCAACCGAGAGCCGCAATCTTGAGGAAGGGAACACACATGCTGGCCAGAAAGACAACCACAGCGGCCGGCCAAAGTCCCACGTGAAAAAGTTCCAGCACCCCACCCCACACGGTCAGCGCCGCCCGGTCCCCGGGCACCGTCATGGTCATGACCGGCAAAAGGTTGGCAAAAGGGTACAAGATGGCGCCGCTGACGATCAGGGCCACCGCTCGCTGGCGCTTCACGCGCGGGTCGAAACGCGGACGCAACCGCGCATCCGACTCCTGGCCGGCGCTCTCCCTGATCTGTTCCAGCAACAAACAACACACCGAGAGAAGAATAACAAAGACCACACCGCGATGCCAGGTGACCGTCCCGAGCAGGTCGAGACGCACCACGGCCACTAGGCAGGCCACGAGAAAAACAGGGACCAGATTCCAAGGCGCCAAAAGTTCAACGACACGATAGGCTTGATAGTCCCACGGCCAGTTGCGGTCCAAGCAGCGGGCCGAGAGGGCATAAAGACCGAGCAACAAGTAAAGCGCCGGCGCGAGAATCGCGCTGAAAAAGACCAAGGCGGCCAACGGGCTGTAGTCCTGCGCGAACAAACCCAGCACGCCGGTGATCAGGTGATTCGAGGCCTTTGCCCCGAGCACATCGAAGGTCATAATAGGGAAAATATTCGCCAGAATAAGGCAGACCAGACCGGTCAGCCCGAGAGCCAAGGCATGCTGCCGCGCGGATCCGACCCGCGGCGCAGCGAGCAAAGCACCGCAGCGGGAGCAATAGAGCTTTTCGCCCCGCGAGAGTTCCCGGTTCCGGTAAGTCGCGTCGCAGGCATGACATGTCTGCCACCCGCCAGGAAGGGGAGCCTCGAGGGTCAAAGCGCTGTTGGCGGACACAAACCCCAGCGAAACAGAATCCCCGGGCATCCGACAAGTCACAAGGCGGGTCCGGTCAACTCACGGTGATTGTACGGCTTGCAATCCTCACACCATCGACTGGCATCCGGCTGTGAACCCGCAGGACCGGATCTCCGGCGGACACTTCTGCCCCTTGCTTGCGCAAACATTCAACGCCGACCGCAAAATCGATTCTGTCGTCCGCTTTCCCGCGCCCCGCGCCCAGTTCCCCGCACAAACGTCCGATCTCCAAGGCGTCGAGCCTGGTCAAGGTGCCGTCACGCGGCGCCACCACCTCGGTCACGACCGGAGCGCGGTGAATTTCGCCCATCCTCGACAAAGCCGAAGCATCACCACCTTGTGCTTCCACCATAGTGATAAACTTTTCCCACGCACTCCCATCCTTCAACCGGGCACGCAAATGGTCTTTCGTTGCCGGAACCAATTTTCCGGCCAGTTCCAAAGTCAACTCGATCAACTCCCGCGGTCCGCCGCCCTGCAGCACCTCAACACACTCCGCCACCTCGAGCGCATTTCCGACCATCCGCCCCAGCGGTTCGTCCATCGGGTTGAGTAGAGCACACGTTTCCACCCCGGCGCCGCGCCCTACCGCAACCATGGCATCGGCTAACTTTTGCGCATCCTCACGATTTTGCATGAAGGCACCGCGGCCGAATTTAACGTCGAGGACCAATCGGTCGAGTGTCTCCGCCAACTTCTTCGACATGATGCTCGCCACGATCAGTGGGAGCGATGCCACGGTCCCGGTGACATCCCTCAAGGCATAAAGCTTTTTGTCGGCCGGGCAAAGGTTCTCCGTCTGCCCCGCAATGAAGCAGCCCACGCGCTCCAACTGCGCCAACATTTCGGGCCAGGCGAGGTCCACCCGGAATCCCGGAATGCTCTCGAGCTTGTCGAGCGTCCCTCCGGTAAAGCCCAGGCCGCGGCCGGAAACCATCGGCACCCACACGCCCTCGCAAGCGAGCAGAGGCGCAAGGATCAACGAAACCTTGTCACCCACTCCACCCGTGGAATGCTTGTCGACCTTCGGCGGCGTCCCTGCGGGCCAATTGAATACCTCGCCAGAATCGCGCATTCCCATAGTGAGCGCCGTCGTTTCGTCATCATTCATTCCACGGAAAAAGACCGCCATGGCCAGCGCCGCCATCTGGTAAGCAGGGACGTCGCCGCGCACGTAGCCCGCGACCAGCGCGGAAATCTCGTCTGCGGAAAGATTGCCGCCGTCGCGCTTCTTTTCGATGAGAGTCGGAATGTGCATTGCCCCGGACAAGGGGTCACCACCCGATCGGATGCCACACCGTCTTGAACTCGATGGTGTCGAGCATCCACTGCGGCCGGCCGGCCAACCGCCAATCGCCCACCGGCACCGTATGCCGCGCGTAGCGCTTCAGGTTCGTCGCCGTGCCCGCATGGAGGACTTTGTCCAAATCATCATCGTCACAACCATTGACGATGGCGTTCACATCCATGTGCGTGGCCGCGGTCGGGGCGATATCGGAACGCAGGCCGGACAAAATATTGACCACGCCACCCGGCAGATCGCTCGTGGCCAGAATCTCGCCGAAAGTCAGAGCCGGCAGAGGCGCGGTCTCCGAGGGAATGACAATACACGTATTGCCGGTGACGATCGTTGCCGCCACAAGGTGAACGAGCGAAACAAAGGACGGTTTGTCCGGACAGAAAATGACCACCACACCAGTGCCTTCGGGATAGGTGAAATTGAAGTGCGGTGAGGACACCGGATTAACCGAACCAAAAACGGCAGTGAACTTGTCCGACCACCCGGCATAGTGCACCAGCAACTCGACCGCGGCTGCCACTTCACGTTGCGCCATCGCTGCACTGACCCCTGTGCTACGCATGATCTCCCGCTCCATTTCCTCGGCCCGCATCTCGAGCATCTCAGCTGCACGATAAAGAATCTGCCCCTTCAAATACGCACCAGCGCCGCTCCATTTTCCAAAAGCCTTTCGCGCCGCCACGACCGCATCCCGAAAATCCTTCCTTGAGCCCCGGCAGACCTGCGCCAAGATCGTTTTTCCATCTGCAGCGAACGCGGGCACCACCTTGCCGCTTTCGGAGCGGTTGAAAGAGCCGCCGACATACATTTTGTAGGTCTTGAGGACCTGAAGGCGTCCGCTTCTTGCCGCCACGGGGGTTTTTGCCATACCGTCAGAACTACGGGATGAAACTGCAGAAGGACGAGATAATATTTGTCGCCGGACACCGCGGCATGGTCGGCAGCGCCATTCACCGGCGGCTCCTCGAAGGCGGCTTCAACCAGGTCATCGGGCGCTCTCGGGCCGAACTCAACCTCCTCGACCGTCGGGCCGTGCGGGAATTTTTCGCCAAGGAAAGCCCGAGCGTGGTGATCGACTCGGCCGCCAAGGTCGGTGGCATTCTCGCCAACAACGAACAACCCGTCGAATTCCTCCTGCACAATCTCACCATCCAAAACAACCTCATCGAAGCCGCCGCCGACTTCGGTGTGCGCAAGCTCCTCTTTCTCGGCAGCTCCTGCATTTATCCCAAGCTGGCCCCTCAGCCCATTGCGGAGGAGTCCCTCCTCACCGGACCCCTCGAGCCGACCAACGACGCTTACGCCATCGCCAAAATCGCCGGGATCAAACTCTGCCAATCCTACGCCCGCCAAAACGGCAAAAATTTTATCAGTGCCATGCCGACCAACCTTTACGGTCCGCATGACAACTACGATCTGCGCAACTCCCACGTCCTCCCCGCCCTCATCCGCAAAGTCCACGAAGCGAAAGAAGCCGGCGCCAAAAGCATTTCCGTCTGGGGTAGTGGCACACCCCGCCGCGAGTTCTTGCACACCAGCGATCTCGCCGACGCCTGCCTTTTTCTCCTCGATCACTACGACCAACCCGACCTCATCAATGTCGGGTGCGGGGAAGATGTCACCATCCGAGAACTCGCCGAAACCGTCTGCGATGTCCTGGGCTACGAGGGCACTCTGGAATTCGACCCCACCAAACCCGACGGCACCCCCCGCAAACTCCTCGACATCCAAAAGATCAAATCCCTCGGCTGGACCCCCAAGATTCCGCTCCGCGAAGGCATCGCCGACGCCTACCGCTGGTTCGTGGAAAACCAATCCACCGCCCGCCGTTAAGCGGAGACAGCAACCAGACGGCCTGCCCCGTCAGCACCGACAAGCCCATTTGCCCTGCCCCAGTGGCCCGGCACCCTGAACGACCTACGCGCGGCCAAAGCGGCCAGCTATTCGTGACCCGCTAATCATAAAGCGGCACAACAATACGACAATTGGCAAATTGTCGTATTGTTAGCCCGCCGTGGCATCCCACAGCAGATCAATGCTGCGGAGCAAGGCGCTGGCGCGTTTTGTGGCGCTGAGCAAAACGCGTCGGCCTTTCGATTTCTTTTTGACCATACCCACCTCGTGCAGACGTCGAACATGCTCACAGGCCGTGGACAAAGTGACTTTGCAGCGGTGGGCGATGTCCTCGAGGCAGAGGTCGGGCTCCTGCCTGAGCAAACGAATGATCTCAATGCGGCGGTGGTTGCCCAAAGCAGCCGTCATTCGCGCTCTTCCCCGGTCCTGATTGGCCATACAATTCCTGATAGCACAATTCGATGATTTGCCAATTGTAGAATTGTATTCGGCGGCGCTAATGGGGGAGGGTGAACCTTGGATGGGAGGTGGATCTTTACTTCATAGCGGATGTTGCCTTGATGTCGCGGCAGGGCGATAATGATGAAAGAGCGTCGTGATCCGGCGCACCCAGCAACCCATGCCCCACTCGCCCGAACCGTCCGGCTTCCGCAGCCACTGGCAGCCTTACGCCGAGCTGCTTTCTTACATCAGGCCTTACAAAGGTCGCTTCTTCCTCGGCGTCGGGATGGGCGTCCTCTTTGCCCTTGTCAACGGTTCGATTCCCTTGATCGTCAAGCTTGTCGGCGATCGCATTTTCCCCGGAGGCGCGGACCAGCAAAAGATTGCCGAAGCTGCCACGTCCAGCACCGGCCCCGGGCTCGAGGCGGTCCTCTGGGTTTGCCTGCTCGTGCCGCTCGTCATGATTCTGCGCGGCTTCTTCTCCTACCTCAACGCTTACGAAATGTCGTGGGTCAGCCTTCGCGTGCTCAACGACATCCGCAGCAAACTCTTCGCCAGCATCGTCAATCAAAGCCAGGGCTTCTTTGACAAAGCCCAGACCGGCCGCCTCATGTCGCGCATCCTCAGCGATACCGGTGTGGCCCAAAGCACCCTCTCGCAGATCAGCGTCAACCTCTTCAAACAACCCATTGCCTTGATTGCCGGCATCGCGGCGGTCATGTGGATCGACTGGAAATTCAGCCTCGTGGCCCTTGTCCTCTTCCCGATCTGCATTGTGCCGGTGGCCATGTATGGCCGCAAAGTGCGCAAAGCGGGACGCGCCGAGCAGGAGCTGGCCGGCGAAATGAACGTTATCCTGCAGGAATCCTTTTCCGGCATCCGCGTGATCAAATCCTTCGGCCGCGAGAGGTTCATGATGCAGCTCTTCGACAATGCGGTCATGAATCAGTTCCGCAACTCGATGCGCGTGCTCAAAAACACGGAAATCACCACCCCGCTGGTCGAAGTGGTGGCCGCCTTCGGCGTCGGCCTGGCTCTCTTCTACGTCTTTGCCGCCGGGCTCACAGCCGCCAAGTTTCTCGCCCTCATGGCCGGCATCTTCCTGCTTTACGAGCCGGTAAAATCCCTCAGCCGCATTCACCTCATGCTCCAGCGCTGCCTCGCCGCCACGACGAATATTTTCGAACTCATGCGCGAACCGCGCGACATCAAGGATGCGCCCGACGCCACCACGATCACCTCCTGCCGCGGTGAGATTACCTTCGAGCACGTCAACTTTTCCTACGGCCCCGAAATCACCGCGCTGGAGGACATCTCCCTGCGCATCGCCCCCGGCCAACGCGTTGCCCTGGTCGGAGCCAGCGGAGCCGGCAAGAGCACCATGCTTTCCCTCATCCTCCGGTTCTACGATCCGCAGAGCGGCGCCATTCTCCTCGACGGACTCGACCTGCGCAGCATTACCCTCGACTCCCTGCGCGAGCAGGTCGGCATCGTCACCCAGGACACTTTTCTTTTCCACGACACCATCCTGAACAACATCCGCTTCGGCCGACCCGAAGCCACCCAGAATGATGTTGAAGAAGCCGCCCGCCAGGCCTATGCCCACGATTTTATTCTGGCCCAACCGCAAAGCTACGAATCCATCGTCGGCGACAAAGGCTGCAAACTTTCCGGCGGACAACAACAACGCCTCGCCATCGCCCGCGCCCTGTTAAAGAACGCCCCCGTCCTCCTCCTCGACGAAGCCACCTCCGCCCTCGATTCCGAGAGCGAGCGCATGATCCAGTCCGCCCTGGAAAAACTCTCCGCCGGCAAAACGGTCGTCGCCATCGCCCATCGGCTGTCGACTGTCCTCTCCTCCGACATGATCGTCGTGATGAGCCAAGGCCGCATCATCGACACCGGCACGCACGCCGAACTCCTCGAAAAATCGCCGGCCTACCGGAAACTTTACGAAATGCAGTTCAATCATGAACCCGCCACTCCCGGTTCGTAGAATTACGGACTCACAATTCGACGTTTTGCCAAAAGTCGAATTGTGGCCGGTATGCGCGGAGGGCTGACTCCGGCTGGAGCGAGTAATTCGTATGCTTAGGATTCTCTACATCGTCCGTCCGTTCGGGCCGCTTGGCGGGATGGAGCGCTACGTGTTCGAGACGGCGCGCGAGATGGTCAAGCGCGGTCATGAAGTCGCTGCCTTGTGCCGATCGGTCGACGAAGCATCGGTCGCCGGCAGTGGCGTGGAAGTTATCAAGCTGAATCCAAAACCCGCCAAGCGTGGCTGGCATGACCGCTACGTCTTCCGCGATGCAGTCACGGAATTTTTTGCCGATCCGGTGAACCGCGGGCGCTTCGATATGGTTCATTCCCACGAGAACACCATCGAACAGGATGTCACCACCGAGCACGGACCCTGCACGGCTTACGGGCTGCGTTTGAAGCCTTGGAAACGCCTCGACTTCAGTGCGCGCAAAAATCTCGCGATCGAAAAGCAAAAGTTTCACGGCCCGAATCTCAAAGCTCTCGTTTCCTGTGCGCAGCGCGTGCAGGACATTGCCCTCCGGGAATATCCGCACCTCGCGCAAAAGATCACCAAGGTCATCACCCCCGCTTACACGTATTTGCAACCGGTGGCCAAAGACCCCGCCCGGAAACCGTGCGTGCTCGGTTTCATGGGCCGCGACTGGAAACGAAAGGGCCTGCCCAAAGCGCTGGAAATTTTTCGCAGCCTTCGCCGCGCCGACCCCGCCTGGACCATGCTCATTGCCGGTTGTCCTCCTGAGTCCTTGCCCGGCAACTTGGTTTTGCAAGCGCTCGCCTTGGGTAGGGACGAGCGGCCCGCTCGTCCGTCATCAGAGCCTGCCGTCCAATTTCTCGGGCGCACCGACCCGCAGGAATTTTTCGGCCGCATCGATGTTCTTGTTCATCCGGCGACCGACGAACCCTTCGGCATGGTCATGTCCGAAGCCCTTACCTGCGGAGTCCCGGTGGTTTTTTCCGACCAATGCGGTGCCGCCAAACACCTTCGCTCTGATGGTCTACGTATTCTGCCCGTCGATGCGCCCGTAGCCGACTGGGCCCGCGCCTGCGCCGAAGCGGCCGGCCGAACATTCACACCCCTGGCTTCTCGCACCTGGTCGGACGTCGCCGCGGAGCATGAGGAACTCTACACCAACATTGCGACCCGGTGTTGACATGATGTCATTTCTCGCCATGATGACATCATGGTCAAAACGCAAGTTCAGTTGGAGGACTGGCAGTATGAAGCAGCGCGTCGGCGGGCGAATCAATTATCTCGCAGCATGTCCGACCTTGTCCGTGAGGGATTGACCTTGGTTCTGCGAAGATTGGAGAAAGCGCCCGCAGGTGATCTCGAGTCAATCGCCGGCAAGTATGAACCGCGCGAAACCAGCGACCTCAAAGACCATGATCGGTGGTTTGTTGAGTCGATCCGATGACAACTGTTTTCGTGGATACGAGCGGTTTTTACGCTTTTTTGGACAAGACTGATCCCTTCCATCGCGAGGCCAAGGAGCTCTTCCTGCGTGGTCGCGAAGAAAAATGGGGCCTGCTGACCTCAAGTTTGGTCGTGCAGGAGACGTGGGCGTTGATGCAGGCACGACTCGGATGGGAGGCGCTGGAAGACTGGCTATGTTCCCTGCTTCCCCTTTGCCAGGTGGTATGGATCGATGAGCGTCTTTACGAACTGGGTGCTGCGCGCGCGCGCCAAGCGAGGGAACGTCGACTGAGTTTGACCGACTGCGTTTCCTTCGAGGTCATGCTTGCTCATGGCTGCCGCGCGGCGATTGCCAACGACGAACACTTCCGCCGGAACGGTTTCCCCCTCCCTTAACCCCAACGGGGTCGGGCAGACCGGCGAGAAAGTCCCATCGCAAAGCCTGGGCTGATTGACTTTTCACCCGACCCTCACATCATCAGCAAAGATGACCGATCGGTTGCCCATCAGCGTGTCGATGACGGCGAGGAATGAAGGGCGCAATCTGCCGCGCAGTCTGGGCAGCGTTGCGGGTTGGGTCGAAGAAATCGTGGTGGTGATCAACGATTGCGAGGACAACACGGCTGAGGTGGCGCGAGGTTTCGGCGCGAAAGTCATCGAGCATCCATGGGAAGGTTACCGCGACCAGAAGAGATTCGCCTTGGCGCAGACGACCAGTGAATGGGTGCTGGCCTTGGATGCGGATGAAGAAGTGTCGGAGCAATTGCGGACGGACATTTCTAACTTTTTCCAAGGCGAGCACCGACGATTCAACGGCGCGCTATTTCCCCGCAAAGTCTGGTTTCTCGGAAGGTGGATCACCCACGGCGATTGGTATCCCGACCTGAGTCTCCGGCTTTTCCGGCGGGGCAAAGGGCAGTGGTCCGGCTCACCCGAGCACGACAAGATCGAGTTGGACGGCGAGGCCAAGCGTCTCACGGGCGACTTGCACCATTACTCGCATCCGACCTTGAACAGCTACACGGCCAAGATCGGGGTCTTCAGCGATTATTTTCTCGAGAGGCAGCTGGCTGCGGGCAACCGCTGGTCGTGGACCGATTGTCTGCTTCGCCCATGGTGGCGGTTTTTCCGCGCCTACATTTTGCGCTTGGGATTTCTGGATGGTTTCCCGGGCTACTACATCGCAAAAGCGACAGCGTTCAGCACGTTGGTGCGCTACAGCCGTCTGTATGAGCACGAGCGCGACACCAAAGCGCTTCGCTGAATTCACCAGAGAGGCGCGACGTTCGCACGCGCAGAAATCTCTTCATCGGAGAATCCGGCCGAGGCGCGCGTTCTCTTTTCAGCCAACGCCGCGTGCAAGTAAGCGAGGTTCTGCTCCAACGTCACTCGGCTTTCTTCTTTGTGCCATAAGTGGAGCACCGGAGCAGCAAAACGCAGGCTCTTGACCCGCACACCGGCGTTGATCATGCGCACCGCGATGTCCGAGTCATCCGGGCCCCATCCGAATAAGTTCTCCTCGAAACCACCGACACGCCAGATCTGCTTGGTCTCGACAGAAAAGTTGCATCCCCTCACCCACTCCCATTTGGTCGGCGATGATTTGCGCCATGCTCCGTCGGGCAGATGAATCAGCGGCAGCAAACGGTTGATATTTCCACGCATCCTTTGTCCCAACCACCAAAAGATGCTCCGGCCGAGGCACGACTCCGCTTCACTCTCGAGCTTTTGGGTCAGCGCGGCGCTGGCCAGCATGCGCGGACCGGCCAGGATGTGTCCGGCTTCGGCATAACCGACATGGTCGCGGACAAACCCCTCAAGCGGAACGCAATCGCCATCGGTGAAAATAGATAAGGGCTGGTTCACCATGCGCATGGCCTGGTTCATGATGATAGACTTGCGATAGCCGCGGTCCTTGTGCCAGCAGTGCTCCACCGGCAATCCCCGCGACTTCCAACTTTCAACGACATCACGGGTCTCTTCGGTGGAACCGTCGTCGCCGACAATGATTTGCCGCGCTTGGATTTTTTGTGTGAAGAGGCCCTGCAGGACAAGGTTGAGCGCCTTGGGGCGGTTGTAAGTGGAAACGACCACCGCGGCCGCAGAGCCCGTGAAGCCGGATTCGGGAAGCGGGGCGTTCATCGGCAATTTCGCGTTCTGTTTGGCATCGTCGTCATTCCACCACGTGAAGTATAAACATCACTGGTGACGGACAAGCTAACCAAAACCCAAGGATTTTACGAAGCAACCCGTAGTGCGCAGCGGGTCATGCTTCTGGACCTCGGATTCCTCGGTGACTCGATCCACCTGCTACCGGCACTCCGGGTTCTGCGGCAGGCCTACCCCGAGGCCGAATTGCATGTCATGGTTTCCGAGCACGTGACCAAAATCATGGAGGTCGCCCCGTGGGTCGACAAGGTCTGGGGCTATCCGCGCTTTCCTCGCGGACCAAAGTGGTATCAGGACTTCGGACGCATCCGCCGGCTCCGTGCAGCCAAGTTCGATGTGGTCATCAACCTCAACGGCTCCGATCGTTCGAGCATCCTCACGGGCTTGAGCGGAGCCAGTTGGCGACTCGGACGCCGCCCCGAAGATGGCGGCCCTGCTTTTTGGAACGCGATGTTCACACACATCGTGGAACATCCTTACAAAACGGAACTCATCTCGACCCAGCGCTGGCATTGTTTGAAGAAGGCAGGATTTCCGGGCGACCAACCCGAGGTCCATTCTGACATTCCGGAGGCGGCGCGCCTCAGCGCGCTGGAAAAAGCGGGCGGGGCGGGAGGCTGGATCCACATCAGCCCCTTCACCACCGAGGACTACAAAGAGCTGCCTCCGGGGCAAATCGCGGAAGTCTTGAGCCAACTCCACCGCCGTTTCCCCGAGAAAAAAATCATCCTCACCTGCAGTGGCCATGTCCGCGAAAAAACCAAGATGTCCGCCTTGCTGGCCGCATTGGATTTCAAACCCTGGCGGGTCTTCGCCGGTGAACTGGATCTGCTCGAACTGGCCGCCCTCCTGCAATCCAGCAGCCTCCACCTCGGGGGCGACTCCGGCGGCCTGCATGTCGCTTGGATGACCGGTGTTCCGACCGTCACTTGGTTCCGCCGCTACGACGGACTCCCCGATTGGCAACCGGTCGGCGCCCTCCACCGGTCGGTCGTTGGAGAACGAACTCCCGGGGGACTAACCGGCATCAGCACCCCCGAAATCATCGCTATGGCCCATGATTTGCTGAGCGACGGGTAGGGTAGCCAGGATGGACCCCAACCCACTTGCTCTCATGTTGCCGAGGCGCTTGGACCGATAAAACAACGTGACTTGACTCGCGTCAAAGGCGTGGGACTATCCCACCATGATCGTTACGGTGGATCAAAAAAGACGGGTCGTCCTGCCCAAGCCAGTTCAACCGGGTGATGCCTTGGATGTTTCCGTTTTGGGCCAGCGCATGATTCTCCAGATTCTAACCAAGCCTGTGGCAGTTCCCCCTGTGTCGGCACAGGCTTTGAAGCCATCATCGTTCGGCTCGGTCGATCTGGATGAGCCCGCCTTTGCCGCGCTTTCCGATGAGAGCCCTGCTTGATACCGGAGTTTGGTTCCGCCGTTACCATCGTCTGCCGATGAGTCGAGAGCTACGGCAATATTTGGACAGCGTGACCGAGTTCTACATCAGTCCCCTGAGCGTCGCGGAGATTTGCTACAAATGGTCGCGCGGAAAGCTGCCGCAGGTGCCTGATCCAGCTTCATGGGTGCCCGAGTCGTTGGAAAACTTCATCATGCTCGACCTGTCACCGCAAGCCGCACTGCAAGCCGGACGATGGCCTTGGGCGCATGGTGATCTGGTCGATCGTAGTTTAGCGGCCATGGCTGCCGACACCGGGATTACCCTCGTTCATACCGACAAAGTCCTGCGTGATTTGGAAGGTTTTCCCCAGAAATGGTTCAAGAATGTCGGGTCATGACCACGCCCCCGATCAAGTCTTCCTCGCTCCCACCTTTGGCCAGCCACACATTACTCACCGCCCCCACTATCATTGATCAATCCTGAACTGCTCCTCCGCATTGCCCTCACCGATCAAGTCCCTCTCAACACAACCCTCTTCCCTGCCCATGATCCAAGACCCACGTTTATTAACCTTCCTCTTCTTCCATTACGGCAAGTTGCCGCAGTATCTGCACAACGCCATCGAGCAGGTGAGGGTTTTCAATCCGGAGGCTGAGATCCTCCTGATCACAGAGGACGTTGAGGAGGTCCCGGAGCTGGGCCCGTTTAACATTGTCCACCGCCGGACCGCCGAGTTCGGATCGCCGGAGCTCGATCTGTTCAAGGAGCGCTACCGCCACATCTCCTGCTTCAAGGAGAAATACGAGCGCTTTGTGCTCGAGCGCTGGTTCATGACCGAAACAATCCGGCGGCAGCGCCCCGACCGCACTTACATCATGCAGGACAGCGATGTGGCTGTCTTCGGTGATGCCTCAAACCTGCTTCCGCTTCTACCCGATTGCCCGATCGCCATGAGCGGGCCGAACCCGCACTTCACTTTCATCCGCGGCAGCATCGATGAATTTTTGCAATTCATCCTCGACTACTACGCCGATGAAGAGCGGCTCGCGGCCGCCCAACGCTTGTTTGAAGCCCGGAAGAATTCGGACAACATCTACAACCTCGGGGAAATGACTCTCCTGTTCGAGTTCCTCGAGAAATCGTCATCAATGCAGATGTTCGAGACCGACACGCCACACGGCTACATCGACACCAACCTGCACATGCCCGAGGCCTTCGACTTCATGCAGCTCCGCCGACGGCCGCGCAAAAAAGTGCGGTGGAAGACCGAGGGCCGCCGCCTTATTCCGCACTTTCTCAAAAACGGCCAACCCCAGCGCGCCTTCCTTGTGCACTTTCAAGGTCCCGGAAAACGCGTGTTTTACCGGTTCAACCGGATCGGTCGGACGCCTGGGCGACTTTTTGTCGGGTGGCTCAACGCGCTGTATCAGAACAAAGCGCTGGCCAGCTTGAGCTGATCAAAAAGATTTCTTTGGACAGAAGGAAACGAAGTCAACAAAGACCAGACTCGGCGGCAGGTCGATCCGGACAAACAAAAAAACCGGAGCGCAGGCTCCGGTTTAGCAAGGGGCTATGAGATTCCGTGGAGCAATCACTCAGCCGACTTCGACGCGCCCGTGCGAGGAGTATGGCAACTGGCCAGCCCGGCAATCATGAAGCCGTAGAACGATGCGATCACCTTGTAGCTGAAAGGACCTTGAGTGAAGCCGAAGACCATAAAGGCCACGACAAAGCCGATCCCAATAACCGCCGCCGCATAAGCATCGCCCGAACCGCCCCTTAGCCGCATGAAGAAAACGACGAGCGGCACAAGCAGCAGCAGACTGATGGCAAGCAGCCCGAAAATACCGTTCATCAACCACTCGTGAAGGTATTGGTTGTGCTCGCCGGTGCCGCAGAGCGTGAATCGATGATACTCCGTGCTTTCGTAGGTAAATCCCTGCCGCGAGTAACGACTCGGATCCATCTGATAAACCGGCCCCCACAGATTGTGTTTGCTGGCATAGCCCTTGAGGGGATTGTCCTTAATCAGCTCCCACGAAATGGCCATGATGGTCAGTCGGCCTGATCCCCCCGCGGTGGCGTCGCCGGCGAACCACGCGGTCGTTTCGGAGTAGATCGAGGTCAGGCGGTCACGGAAGATTTGGTTCGTGGCCAGCACACCACCGATGGCGAGCAAAGCCACCAGCAGCAAGCCGAGAATCTTGGCTTTGTGGCCCTTGTACAAAAGAGCAGCGATGACGAGGAGCGGGGGCACAACTATCCAGCCGCCGCGCCCGCCGGCGGCGATGCCCATCTTTGCGGCCAAGAGAATGGCCACGATCGAGAGAGCCCATAGGACGCGCGAGCGCGGTGGATGAAAAATCAAAAAATAGAACTGCAGCAAGCCGAGCAGACAGATCTGCTGGCCAAAAGTGCAAAGATCGAGCAACGACGTCGTATACCGGTCGGGGACCCCCGGTTGCTGGGCTGTCGCAAAAAAGAACGTGATGATGATGCCCACGGCCAAGGCGACCGGCACCACATCGAGAAATCGCACTTTCCGATGGTTCATCCAGAGAAGCGCGATACCCGCGAGGAAGAGCCGGCCGGGGCCGTTGAGCAAATCCAGGTTTTGCTTCCAGAGCGACGGCTGGAGATCACCGCGGATCAGAATGGAGATAAAAACGGCAACGATCGGAAAGACCAAGGCGACGAACATCCACGCCGTGGCCGCATCGGGAAAAAAGGCCCTAAGCGGCAATCGCGACCTGAAGATTCCGTAGGCGCTAACCACCGCCAAAATCACCAACCAGGCCTCCGTCCAGTTTTTCAGCGTCAGGTAAAAGAGCGGAAGCAGCGCAACCGCCATCGCCAGCACAATCGTGTCCCAAGTCACCGGCGTGTGCGGAACCATAAACCGGACGGTTTCCGCGAGGCGCGAGCCGAGCATCTTTATGGACGATGGACTCTCCTCCGCGGGAGACTGTCGCGCTATATTTTGGCCATCCATTTTTCGAGATTATGGACAGTCTCACCCCAGGAGTAAATTGGGCAGTATTTCCCGCGGAGGGCTTCGCCCTCGACAAGAAGATCGCCCACACTCCTTTGCGCAATTCCCACCAGCGCCTGTGACAAAGCGCGCGGGTTTTCCGCATCATACCACGTCATCGCATCCCCGAACGCGTGCTTCAGCGTGGGAGTAATGGAGCTCAAGACCGGCCTTCCCAGCTGCATGTAGTCGAATATTTTGGAAGGAAAGTTGTTATCGTTGCCATAGCGGGGCGGCCTCGGGTTGACGAAGACGTGGCAACCTGACGCCCATCGCCCCAAGTCCGCGCGGTCGTTGAAAAAACCCATCCACTCAATTCGCGGGTCGGACGCCGCGTATTGCCGCAGTTCCTCAGTCTTTTCCCCTTCACCGGCAATGGATAATTTCAAAGGAAGATCGGTCTTGGTCTTGAATGCTTCAACCAACTCCCTAAGGCCGGCGTAATCCGCATGGGAGCCGAAATAACCGATTTGCTTCGTTCCTTCCGGTTCCGGGCTCAGCACTTTATCGAGTAATCCGTCTGCTTGTGCTCCACCGGGGAACCAGTGCCAAGGAATGCCCCGATCCTGACAAAACCTCTGTGATGACAGACTGGCGGCAGCCACACCGTGAAAGTAGGGCAGCATTTCTTCATCCCGCCAATGAAGCGGTTTGAATCTCAGCCTCAACCTCTTGAAAAGTTTGAGCTTTTTCCCGAAGTGTTTGCTGTCGAGAAACAGCAGCATGCGTTTGACGTCAGGGTCATATTTCGCCAAGAAGCGGGCAAAGGCATTCCCGACTGGATGGGAATTATAGACCACAAAGTGGTCGGGCTTCCAACCTTGGCGGCGCCAGTGGAGATACGTTTGGCGCAGCTTGAGAAAACTCGGATAGGACTGCAGATCTTTCCCGAATCGACCCTGCAAAAGTAAGTGGCCGGGGTTTTGCCTTTCGGCATCGACCAGATCCAGCTTCCGATCGACGACCGATGCGATGCGCAATTCGGATCCGTGGTTGAGACTTCGTAGCAGCCGACTTTCCCACAATTGACCCGCACCGTTTTGCTGCGGATATCGATGGACCAAAGATGGCGGCAACCAAAAGCCCAGATAAAAAATTTTCACGTAATTGGGTCCTGTGAGACAAGTCCTACCGGTAAATTCGTTCCTCCATAAAGCTAGTCATTGCGCCCGGCCAAAATGATGGGTCGGAAAAATAGAGTTTATAGTCCGAAGAACGCCTGTGATGCCGCGCGCGTGAGTGCCAAGAAAAGGGAAGCCAAAAAGACAATCAGCACGATCAATACAGAGTTCATGACTTTGGCCCCTGCATGGAACTCGTTTGGTGAAACATTTACGGAAGGCCACATAAACTTACCTGCGGGCATCATCGGAAAGA
>Ga0247831_1004882_pt1 | contig 17380 bp, 14 predicted proteins | sample LaCruzMarch2015__9_FD_192406 | JGI IMG/M metagenome (GOLD analysis project Ga0247831, IMG submission 192406) | Freshwater microbial communities from meromictic Lake La Cruz, Castile-La Mancha, Spain - LaCruzMarch2015_1m | ecosystem: Environmental > Aquatic > Freshwater > Lake | place: Spain... | reverse complement strand
TCACTTCAAAGCTCAGGTTCTGAGCCGTCACCGAAGACTCGGCGTTGATGTCTTCAATAAACTGATAACCGGCGTCTACCGCCCCATACCAGCCATCCGGCTCAGCCGACGCAGAACCAGCGGCCAGAAGCCCCATCGCTGCGACGCCGGCGAGAAGTTTAAACTTCATGTCAGTCCTCATTATTGGTTGATGCATTGGGCCTACGCTTACACGCGACTCTCGGGAAGCCGAACGGCAGACTGCAGAGCAGGTTCCGCATTGCGGTTCACAATGCGGCGACTGTGGCGCCGTTTCAACACATATACCCCCCTTGGCGAAACGCGGCGTCCTGTTATCAGGCTGTAGGAACAAGGGAGTCCGGCTCGATGGCAATTCGGTTCGACGGCAAGGTGGCGATCGTCACGGGTGCAGGGGGCGGTCTGGGGCGTGAACACGCCCTGGCCCTGGCGGCACGCGGGGCCCGGGTGGTCGTGAACGACCTGGGCGTGGCGCGCGACGGATCGGGATCGTCGCAAAGTCCCGCCGAGGCCGTGGTGGCCGAGATTATGGCCAGGGGCGGCGAGGCCATGGCCAACGGCGCGTCGGTGACGGACTTCGAAGCGGTCAAGGCCATGGTGGCCGAGGCGACCGCCAGATGGGGATCGGTCGATATCCTGGTGAACAACGCGGGGGTCCTGCGCGACAAGTCCTTCGCCAAGATGGAGATCGAGGATTTCCGCTTTGTCGTCGATGTGCATCTGATGGGGGCGGTCAACTGCACCAAGGCGGTGTGGGACGGGATGCGCGAGCGGAACCATGGCCGGATCGTGATGACGACGTCGTCGTCCGGCCTCTATGGCAACTTCGGCCAGGCCAACTATGGGGCCGCCAAGATGGCGCTGGTGGGCTTCATGCAGACCCTGGCGATCGAGGGGGCGAAGAACGACATCCGGGTCAACTGCCTGGCCCCCACGGCCCATACGCGAATGACCGAAGACCTGGGCGCGGCCCTGCCTCTGGAGGCGCTGGGGCCCGAACTGGTGTCGCCGGGCCTGCTTTATCTGGTGAGCCAGGACGCGCCGACGCGCTGCATCCTGGCGGCGGGGGCCGGGGGCTTCGAGCGGGCCTATGTGACCCTGACCCAAGGCGTGCGGATCGTCGGCGACGACGCGGCCGATCAGGTCGCCGCCCGGTTCGAGGCGATCTCGGACCGGACCGGCGAGATCGTTCCGGAGATGGGGGCCGCCCAGGGCATGATCGAACTCACCAAAGCCCGGAAGGCCCACGCCTGATCGGGCCCTGACGGCTTGCCTTGACGTGACGGCAGGCGCGTAAGTCTGAACCATCCGCTCAACCGGCCGACAGAAGCCGGACAGCGCCCGAGGAAACCGCGCTCCAGCCCTCGGCTGGGCGCCCGACAAGGAAGCCCGTCATGCGTGAAGCCGTCATCGTCTCCACTGCCCGCACCCCCATCGGGCGCGCCTATCGCGGGGCGTTCAACGACACCGCACCCCAGCAACTGGGGGCCCACGCGGTCAGGCATGCCGTGGCGCGTGCCGGCGTCGATCCGGCCGAGATCGAGGACGTGGTCCTGGGCGCGGCCCTGCAGCAGGGCGGCACTGGAACGAATGTGGCGCGTCAGATCGCACTGGCGGCGGGCCTGCCCTCGTCCGTGCCCGGCATGACGATCGACCGGCAATGCGCCTCCGGCCTGATGGGGATCGCGACCGCGGCGAAACAGGTGGTGGTCGACCAGCAGAAGATGGCCGTCGGCGGCGGGCTGGAGTCGATCTCTCTGGTCCAGAACCAGCACATGAACCTGTACCGGATGAAGGACGAGGCGCTGCTGAAGCTGTCGCCGCACATCTATATGTCGATGCTGGAGACGGCCGAGGTGGTGTCGCGCCGCTATGGCATCAGCCGCGATCGCCAGGACGAATACGCCCTGCAATCCCAGCAACGGACGGCCGCCGCCCAGGCCGCCGGCTACCTGGACGCCGAAATCGTGCCGATGACGACGACCATGCAGGTGGTGGACAAGGCCACGGGTCACGCGTCTTCGAAAGAGATCACCCTGTCCAGGGACGAGGGCAATCGCGCCGACACCACGCTGGAAGGGCTGAAGGGCCTGAAGCCCGTGTTCGGGGGCGGCGAGGAAATCCAGCAGGGCGAGTTCATCACCGCCGGCAATGCGTCCCAGCTGTCGGACGGGGCCTCGGCCAGCGTCATCATGGAGGCGGGCGAAGCGGTGCGGCACAACCTGGTGCCGCTGGGGGCCTATCGCGGCATGGTCGTCGCAGGCTGCGAGCCGGACGAAATGGGTATCGGTCCGGTCTATGCGGTGCCCAAATTGCTGAAGCGCCACGGTCTGACGGTCGACGACATCGGCATCTGGGAACTGAACGAGGCCTTCGCCTCCCAGGTCCTGTATTGCGCCGACACGATCGGCATCCCGATGGACCGGCTGAACGTCTCGGGCGGGGCCATCTCGATCGGCCACCCCTATGGCATGTCGGGGGCCCGGATGACCGGCCACGTCCTGATCGAGGGCAAGCGGCGCGGGGCCAGGTACGGCGTCGTCACCATGTGCATCGGCGGCGGCCAGGGCGCGGCGGGGCTGTTCGAGATCTACTGATCGGGCACGCCGATTCGCCTTGCCTGATCGATGGTCGACACCTGTTCGGCCCGACGGGCCGGGTCGCACGATGGAAAGGTCGCTGCTGACAAGACAGGCTCAACCGGATCACGCCGCGTCGGCGTGTTCGTGGAAGGGCGCGTCGCCGTCGCCGATGATGTCCACGGCATTGAGGGCCCCGACGAAGCTGTCGCGCCAGATCCCCACGTCGGTGTCGCGCACGACCTGCATCAGGGCCTGCCATTTCCGGACCCGCTCCGACAGCGGCATGGTCAGGGCCTTCTTGATGGCGTCGGACAGTTCCTCGCGGCTGAACGGATTGACCAGCAGGGCCTCGCCCATCTGTTCGGCCGCTCCGGCGAAGCGCGACAGGATCAGGACGCCCGGATCCTCCGGATTCTGGGCAGCGACATATTCCTTGGCGACCAGGTTCATGCCGTCGCGCAGGGGCGTAACCAGACAGACGCGGGCGGCACGATAGATTCCGGCCAGCTGGTCGCGGCGATAGCTGCGGTTCAGATAGCGGATCGGCTGCCAGTCCATATCGGCGTATTCGCCGTTGATCCGCCCGGCCAGGGCATCCAGCCGGGCGCGGATGTCCTGGTAGGTGTCGACGTCGTCGCGACTGATCGGCGTGACCTGCACCAGGAAGACATCGCCGCGCATGTCGGCGTTGTCGTGCAGGAACTGCTCATAGCCGAGCATCCGTTCCTCAAGCCCCTTTGAATAGTCGAGCCGGTCGACCCCGACCATCATGGACCGGAAGGCAGAGGATGCCGCCATCCGGTCATAGGTCCGGGAGCCCTGCGGCGAGTTGCGGGCATCGAGCAAGCCCTGGACGTCGATGCCGATGGGGAAGACGCCGACGCAGACCTTGCGACCGAAGGCTTCGAGCCCGTCATAGCCGGACAGCTCGCCACCGACCTCGGAGATCACATAGTCGCGGAACAGGTCCAGCCATTCCTGGGTCTGGAACCCGATCAGGTCACAGGCGAACAGGCTTTCGACCAGACGCCGATGGTGCGGCAGGGTGACCAGCAGCTGACGCACCGGCCAGGGCGTGTGCAGGAAAAAGCCGATCCGGTTCCTGACCCCGAGGCGCCGCAGGTCCCGCGCCATCGGGATCAGGTGATAGTCATGGATCCAGATGACGTCATCGGCTTGCAGCAGCGGGGCCAGCACCTCGGCGAAGCGGCGGTTCACCCGCTCGTAGCCCTCGCCGTAGGACCGCTCATAGGCCGTCAGGTCCACCCGATGATGGAACAGCGGCCACAGGGTCTTGTTGGCATAGCCATTGCAGTATTCGTCGACGTCCTGCGCCTCGAGATCCACCAGGGCGACGGTCACGCCCGCCCGATCCTCGTATTTGAGCGCCCCGGTGAACTGCTCCGTCGTCTTGCCGGACCAGCCGAACCACAGGCCATCGTATTTGCGCAGGGCCGCCGACAGTGCCATCGCCAGACCGCCCGCCGAGCCGGCGGCGGGATCGACCGGTGCCGACACGCGATTGGAGACGACGATCAGGCGGCTCATCGCACGTCCGTCCAGGAGCGGCTGAGCAGGACGGCGCAGTTGATGATGCCGACCAGGGAATAGGTCTGCGGATAGTTGCCCCACAGTTCGTCATCGCCCAGCGAAATGTCCTCGCTCAGCAGACCGGCATTCGTGCGACGGCTCAGCATCTGGTCGAAGATCTCGCGCGCTTCCTGATCGCGGCCGTTCTGGTGAAGGGCCTCGATGAACCAGAACGTACAGAAGTTGAATGCGGTTTCCGGTGCGCCGAAATCGTCGGGCTCGACATAGCGGAACAGGTAGGGGCCCCTTTTCAGATCACGCTCGATGGCGTGAAAGGTCGCGATCTGGCGCGGGTCCGAGGGCTCCAGAAAGCCCAGATCGACCATCTGGAGCAGGGAGGCGTCCAGTTCCTGGCCGCCGAAACTGGCGGCGAAGCGGCCTTCTTCGGGCACGAAGGCCTCGTCCTCGATCCGCGTCCGAACGATCGCCGCACGCGCGTTCCAGACAACAGCGCGGTCCTGAAGCCCCAGCCGGTCGGCCGCCTTGGCCAGCCGGTCGCAGGCGGCCCAGCACATGACCGAGGAATAGGTGTGCACACGGGCGATCGTGCGGAACTCCCACAGGCCGGCGTCGACCTGGTCGTGCATGGCGAAGGCCCGGTCCCCGACCTTTTCCAGGGCATGGAAGTCGTCGATGGTGCCGGCCCGCAGCAGGCGGCTGTCGTAGAAGCTCTGAACCAGTGGTAGGACGATCTGTCCGTACACGTCGTGCTGCAAATGTTCGCGCGCCTGGTTGCCGACCCGGACAGGTTTCATGCCCCGGTAGCCCGCGACCGATGTCACGATCCGCTCGTCGATGTCCTCTTCCAGCCCCACGCCATAGACCGGCTGGACGTGACCCCCGGCCGAGGAATCCACCAGGTTGCGCAGATAGACGAGGTAGTTCTCCAGGATATCGACCGCACCCAGACGGTTCAGCGCCCGCACCGTGTAGTAGGCGTCGCGCACCCAGCAATAACGATAGTCCCAGTTCCGCCCGCTCTCCGGGAACTCCGGGACCGAGGTGGTCATGGCCGCCACGATCGCTCCGGTCTCCTCGAAGACGCAGAGCTTGAGCGTGATGGCGGCGCGGATGACGGCTTCCTGGTAGTCGAGCGGGATATAGAGGCTGCGCACCCAGTCACGCCAATAGGCGATTGTCCGCTCCAGCGTCGCGCCGATGCCGGGGCCGACCTCCTGATCGTAGCCTTCGTCAGGCCCCAGAAAGAAATGCAGTGGGGATTCCAGACGAAAGACGCGCTCGTCCAGCACATGCGACACAGGACAGTCCGTCGTCAGTCGCAGGGTGACGTCCGTGCACAGATAGCGGATGTGGTTCGACCCGGAGGTCGCCTCCGCCCGACGCGCGCCCCAGTCGGCGGACGGGCGCAGGCGGATACGGACACGGGGCGTTCCCGCCACCGGCCGGACGATCCGGGCAAAGGCGAGCGGCCGATAGGTGCGCGCATGCTTGGCGTGACGGGGGGCGAAATCGATGATCTCGATCGCCGATCCATCATCGGCAGTCAGGACCGTGCGGAGCACCGGCGTGTTGCGGACATAGGCCTGGCTGACCGTGGCCAGGGTCTCAAGCTCCACGGCCCAGAAGCCGTGCTCGGGTGCATGGCCGTCCATCAGGGCGGAAAAGACCGGATCGCCGTCGACGCGGGGGGCGCAGGCCCAGACGAAACGACCCGCACGGTCGATCAGCGCCGCGATGGCGCAATTGCCGATGGGCGCGAGGTCCAGCGACGGGCGGTCGGGAGCGGGACCGGTCATGCGGGCTGAACCTCCGTGGCGACGGCTTCCAGCCAGGTCAGAACAGCATCGACATCGGTCAGGCCGTATCGGGCCGCGGTCTGGCGGGGGGCACCGACGAGGATGCCGAAACCACCGAGGGCCCCGGCGGCCCTGAAGCCGGCCTCGTCGGTCAGGTCATCGCCGATCATCACGGGCATGGTCCCGGCGAACACCGGTTCGGCCATGAAGGCCAAAAGGGCCGTGCCCTTGTCGGCACCGGGGGTCTTGAGTTCCACCACCATCTTGCCAGGCTGAACGACCAGACCGGCCCGCTCGGCCAGATCTTCGGCCAGGGCCATGGCCGCCGCCTCCGCTTGGGGCGCGCCGCGATAATGCAGGCCGGCCGACACCGCCTTGTCCTCCACGATCACGCCCGGATGTTCGGCGGCGAAGGCATGAAAGCCCGCGACGGCCGCCGCGACGCCGGCCGATGGCGGTATCGCGTGGATCGACCCGTCGCGGCGCCGCCGATTCAGGCCATGCACGCCCGCTGCCGCGCGCGCGGCACCGCCCGCGATCCGGTCAATCTCCGACAGGGTTCGCCCGCTGATGACGGCCAGTCGCCCCTCCAGCGCCGGGTCGAGCGCCTGCAGGACACGGGTTCTGCGCGGATCGGCGACCACCGCGTCCGGCGTGCTGGCCATGGGAGCCAGAACGCCATCCAGATCGAGAAAGAGCGCAAGCCCCGCACGCGCACAGACGGGCGGCGGCGGCAGGCATGGGGTAGATGTTCCGGCGTTCGGCGGCATTCTGTCCAGACGATCTTCCTGGTGTCCGGTGCCCCAACGCCCCACAGCGGCAAAGGTTGGCCCGGAACCGGTGAACTTGCGTTACAGCGGCCCGGCTCGCTAAACCGTCGCCATGTCTCTGGATGCCAAGATCATGTCGTCTCCCGAAGCCGTCGGCGGGATGACCGAGCACGCCCGATCCGTCATTCGGCTGAATATCGAGGCCCTGCAGGCGCTGGAGCGGACGGTGGACGCAAGCGTGGCGCGCGCCGCGACATCATCCTGTCGCGACCGGGCTATGTCGTCGTCACCGGCATCGGCAAGTCGGGCCATATCGGCGGAAAGATCGCCGCGACCCTGGCGTCGACCGGCACCAACGCCTTCTTCGTCCATCCCGCCGAAATGAGTCACGGCGATCTGGGGATGTTGCGTCATGACACGACGCTGCTGGCCATTTCCAACTCGGGCGAGAGCCGCGAACTGCGCGATCCCCTGCTCTTCTGCCAGCGCAACGGCATTCCAGTCATCGGCATGACCCAGCGGGCCTCATCCTTCCTGGCCCGCATGTCGGCGGTCCCCCTGGTCATGCCCAGCGTGGCGGAGGCCTGTCCGAACGGCCTGGCGCCCACGACCTCGACCCTGATGACCCTGGCGCTGGGCGATGCCCTGGCCATGGTGTTGATGGACCGCCGCGGGTTCTCGGCCATGGATTTCGGCATGCATCACCCGGGTGGAGCCCTGGGGATGAGCCTGCAGAGCGTGCGGGAGTGGATGGGCGACAACCACGCCCCGCCACCCACGGTGCCGCTGAAGGCCAGTTTCGCGGACGTGGTCGCCTCGATCACCGCCGGTCGAAAGGGCGCTGTGGCCGTGCTGGACGAGGACGGCAGGCTGGCGGGCATGATCACCGACGGCGATGTGCGTCGGGCCTTTGCCGCCGACGTCACGGGCGTGGTGGCCGATGACGTGATGAGCCGGCAGCCGATCACCGTGACCCCCGACCAGCGGATGAGCGACGTCGTCGACCTGCTCACGGCGAACCGGATTTCCAACCTTTTCGTCGTCCGGGACGGGCGGCCCCAGGCGATCGTCCATGTCGCCGAGCTGATGCAGGCCGGCTACCTGTCCTGAGCCGTTGCGGCCGGTTGACCCTTGCAGTTCGAGGGTCTACGCCGATGAGCGCCAACCCCGCCGAAGAGCTGGACTTGACTGAATTCCCTGACGTTTCGAGGCGTGATCCGCGGCGTTCGATGGTGCGGATGCGCCGCGAGGGCGGTGCTGCGGTCGGGAGTCCGGCTTGACCCTGTCCGTGCTCTTCGATGCCAGCCGGCTGGTCAGCCGCGCCGAGCGCACTGCGCCGACGGGCGTGGACCGCGTCTGTCTGGCCTATGCCGAATGGCTGCTGTCGCGTCCTGATCTTGCGGTCACGGCCGTCCGGACCCGCAAGGAAAAGCTGGTGGCGCTGGACCCGGAGTGGTTCCGCGGCTGCGTCCTGGGCCTGCGGGCGCGCTGGACCGGCGGTGCGTCGGAGCGACCCCTCACCTCCGACGAAGGGCGATTGTTCGCGGCCCTGGCCACGCCGGGCCGCGCACCCGAATCGATCATGGGAACGCCGCCACCGACTGTCGCCGGGATTGACGCGGCGTCGCGGCTGTGGCGCTTTCTCAGCGGCCCGCAACCGCGACAGGTCGGCGTGCTGCCGGACAGTGCGTTGTATTTCAACGTGGGTCATACGGGCCTGGTCGACGCCACGATCCTGGCATCCCTTGCAGCGCGTGGCATCGAGCGGGTCGTGATGCTGCACGATCTGATCCCCATCACCCACCCCGAGTTCTGCCGACCCGGCGACGGCGACAAGCACAGGGAGCGTGTCCTGAGCACCCTGCGGCACGCCTCGCGCATTCTGGTCAACTCGCGATACACCGCCCACGAGCTGTGTGCCTTTGCAGCCCGCGAAGGTCTCGATCCGCCCCCGATCAATGCGATCCACCTGGGTCTGGAATCTTCGTTCGTGAGCGCCCGGAACGATGCGCCGAAGGGCCGCTATTTCGTCCATGTCGGGACGATCGAGGCGCGCAAGAACCTGGCGTTTCTGCTGACCCTGTGGCGCCGTCTGGCCGAGAAGCGCGGGGCCGAAGCCCCCCAGCTGGTCCTGGTCGGTCGCTATGGCTGGGAAAACGAGGCGGTTCTGGATCATCTCGAGCGATCACCGCCCCTTCGCGGTCTGGTCCACCAGGCTTCAGACCTTCCGGATAGCGTACTGGCCGATCTGATGGCCGGTGCCTGCGCCGTTCTTGCCCCCTCCTCCGTGGAAGGATTCGACCTGCCGGCGGTGGAGGCCTGCGCCCTCGGCATTCCGCTGATCGCCTCCGACATTCCCGCGCATCGCGAGCTTGTGCCGGGGGCGCAGCTGATCGATCCACTGGATGGAGTCGGCTGGCTGGCGGCGATCGAGGCGGCGATGCAGCGGCGGCCGAAGCCGCCACCCTACAGCGCACCCTCGTGGTCGGACCATTTCGCCGGGGTCTCAGCCGCTCTTGGGCTTGATCCCGCGCCCGGTGCCGTCCGCACGCGCTCCTGATCAGCCCGCCAGAGCCATGGGCCGCATCGCCTCGGCCAGCAGTTCATAGGATCGCACGCGCGCGGCCGGGTCCCAGATCTGGCTGGTGACCATCAACTCATCGGCCCCGGTCCGGGCGACAAAGGCGTCGACGGCCGCCCGCACGGACAAGGGCGAGCCGACGGCGGAACAGGCGAGGGCCTGTCCGATCATGGCCCGCTCGCCCTCGTCCAGGGCGTCGGCATAGCCAGGCCGGGGGGGCGGCAGCTTGCCGGGCCGCCCCGATCGCAGGTTCACGAAGGCCTGCTGGACCGAGGAGAACAGCGCCTGGGCCCGGGCATCCGTATCGACGGCGAAGACATTGAACCCCAGCATCAAATAGGGTCTCGCCAGGCGCGCCGAAGGGCGGAACGTCTCGCGATAGATGCGGATCGCCGACATCATCTCGCCCGGGGCGAAATGGCTGGCGAAGGCGTAGGGCAGGCCCAGATGCGCCGCCAGCTGCGCCCCGTAGGTCGAGGAGCCGAGAATCCAGACCGGCACCGACTGGCCCTCGCCGGGGTTGGCGCGGATGCGCTGATCGTCGGTGGCCGGTTCAAACCAGTGCATCAGCTCCATCACGTCCTGGGGGAAGCTGTCGCCGTCGCTGGCAAGGGTGCGGCGGAGCGCCCTGGCGGTCGCCATGTCGGACCCGGGCGCGCGGCCCAGGCCCAGGTCGATCCGGCCCGGATACAGCGCGTTCAGGGTGCCGAATTGCTCAGCGATGACCAGGGGCGCATGGTTCGGCAGCATGACGCCGCCCGCGCCGACCCGGATGGACGTCGTCGCCGCCGCCACGGCCCCGATCACAACCGAGGTCGCGGCCGAGGCGATGCCGGCCATGTTGTGATGCTCGGCCAGCCAGTATCGGTTGTAGCCCAGCCGTTCGGCCTGGCGGGCCAGGTCGATGGTATTGGCCAGGGCCCGCGACACATCGGACCCATCAGGCACCGGCGCGAGGTCAAGAATCGAGAGCGTCGTCATCCCCGCCATATGGGGATGCCTGTCCCTGCGGCAATCAGGCGGCGTTGGCGGCCTTGCCCTTGGCCCTGGCGGCCTGGGCGTCTTCATGGGCGCGCATGCCGATGGCGATCAGCTCGGCGGCCTCGCCGGCGTCGCCCCAGCCCCTGACGGTGACCGACTTGCCCTTTTCCAGGTCCTTGTAGCGGCTGAAGAAGTGCTCGATCTGCTCGACCAGGATGGTCGGCAGCTGCCGATAGCTGGCAATGTCGGTGTAGTAGGGGTTCAGCTTGTCGACCGGCACGGCGAGGATTTTCTCGTCGCCACCGGCCTCGTCGACCATCTTCAGCACGCCGATCGGGCGCGAACGGATGATGCAGCCCGGCACCACCGGTGTCGGGTTCAGCACGATGACGTCGCAGGGGTCACCGTCGTCCGACAGGGTGTGCGGGATGAAGCCGTAGTTGCCGGGATAGTACATCGACGTATGCAGGAAGCGATCGACGAACAGGGCACCCGAGGCCTTGTCCATCTCATACTTGACCGGCAGGCCGCCCTGCGGGATTTCGATGACGACGTTGATGTCCCAGGGCGGGTTGGGTCCGACGGGAATTGCGTCGAGATTCATACCGGGCTCGATTGTGCGACTGCGAAAGAGAGGCAGGCGTGATAGAACCTGCAGCGCCGCACGGCAAGCCGCGATGGCGGGCCGCGCGAACGGAGGCAGCGGGGCAATGACGGCAATCGACGGGCTGGGGCTGGCGCTCTTCTTCCTGTGCTGGCTGGGTTACGACCCTTTGCTGCGCGTCCTGGCCCACCGCAGCGGATCGCTGAACACAGACATGCTGACCATCCGCCATGCCTGGATGACGGCGATGACGCACCGGGAGATCCGGCTTCTGGACAGCCAGCTTCTGGGGCATTCGATCAATTCGGGCTCGTTCTTCGCCTCGTCCAACCTGCTGCTGATCGCGGGCGTCGGCGGCATCCTGTTCGGCGGCGATCAGGCCCTGCAGGGGTTCACCGCCGTCGGTGCGGAGGATGTGCCGGTCAAGCTGCTTGAGGCCAAGCTGGGCCTTGTGCTGCTGTGCCTGGCGCGCGGCCTGCTCGATTTCATCTGGTCGATCCGGCAGATGAACTATGCGCTGGCCCTGATCGGGGCCGCGCCGGAGGTGCATTCGGAGGGCGACAGGATCGCTTTCGGAGAGGCCACGGCCGAGGTGCTGAATCCCGCCCTTGCCGCCTTCAGCCAAGGGGTCAGGGGATACTATTTCGCCCTGGCCGCCGCCGCGTGGCTGTTCGGGCCGATCTGGCTGGCTGCCGGGGTGCTGTCAGCGTTCGCCCTGCTGGTCTGGCGTCAGTCGGCCTCGCCGGCCGCGCGGGCCATCCGTACGGCAAGACGGCTGATCGAGATCAATCGCGCGCCCGGAAGCTGACATTTTGCAATGCAATATGATTGACGATCATGGGTGCACCCGGTTCCTGCCGTGAAATCGCTTGCATCACACCACACGGGCATTTCGGACGGTAACACGGCGTGATCGCAGGCGCGTTAAACCTTGCTTGACGCATTGTGCATTGCAACCTAACTTGAACTTCGACGCCTCAGGGCGTCTTGCCCTTCCTGGGCGTTTCCTCCCTATAGACTTTATGCCGCGCCCTCGGGCGCGGCTTTTTTTGGCCCTGGCCACAGGCGGTCAGCGGCCCGGTTCGGCGGCCAGTTCAGCGATCACCTCAGCCAGGGCGGCCCTGAAGCTCTCATAGTTCGACGAGGGGTCCAGGGTGCGCTCATCCAGATAGAGGGCGCGGTTGATCTCGACCTGGATCGCTTCAAAACCAGCCCCGGGTCGCCCCCAGTGCTGGGTGGCATAGCCGCCGGCATAGGGCGCGTTCAGCCCGACCCGCCAGCCCCGGGCTTCGAACAGGGCGCGCGCCCGTCGCGATGTCGCCGACCGGCAGGCCGCCCCGTGACGGTCTCCCAGGATGATGTCCACGCTCCTCTGCCCCCGGCCCGGCACACCAGCCGCCCGGGACGGCATCGAATGCCAGTCGACCAGCAGGGCCATGCCGTGGCGGTGCCTGGCCGCAGCCAACAGATCCCGCAGTGTCGAGTGATAGGGCGTGTGAACCCGCGCGATCCGCCCCTCGGCCTCGGCCAGCGAGAGTCGGCGGTCGTAGAGCGGGGTGCCGTCGCCCGCACGCCGCGGAACCACGCCGAACCCCGCGGCGACCTTGCCGGTCGGCTCGGCCGTCGGCGCGTCCTCGATCAGAACCGGATCGAGTTCGGTCGGAGATCGGTTCAGGTCCAGATAGGCGCGCGAGATCCGGGCGTTCAGGACCGGAACACCATGATCGGCACCGACAGCGATCAGGCGATCCACGGCCACGTCCTCGGCGCTTCTCAGGGTCAGCGGGGACAGGCCCGGGACCGGCCGCATGTCATCGGGCCGGTGAGCCCCGGAGTGCGGCGAGGCAAAGACCAGACGTCCCGACGGACCCCCGGGCCAGACGATGTCGAACACGTCGCCCGACGGGATCGAAGGCAGCGGATGCGGGTTCAGCTCAGGGGTCACCCGACCCGCATAGACTGTTTTTGCCCGTCATCCACAGCCCGGACGGTCGCCGGATCGATGAATTTCATGGCCGGTTTACCGTTGTCGGCCTAGTTTGTTGGTCTGAACCGGGGACGACGAAAAGCATGGCGCGCATCCTGTTGGCCGAAGACGACGCATCGCTGCGAGGTTTCCTGACCCGTGCGCTGGAACGGGCAGGACACGAGGTGGTGGATTGCGAGAATGGCGACGAAGCCATCGACGCTCTGGAAGGTGGCCCCTACGATCTTCTGCTGACCGATATCGTGATGCCCGGTGCCGACGGGATCGAGGTCGCCCGCGTGGCCGCCACCCGCCAGCCCGGCCTGCGCATCATGTTCATCACCGGCTTCGCCGCCGTCGCCCTGAGCGCCGCCCAGGCCAGCCCCCAGGCCAAGGTCCTGTCCAAGCCCGTCCATCTGCGCGACCTGGTCGCCGAGGTCGACAAGATGTGCGCGGCGGCCTGACTATCGCCCCGGTTTCGCCCTTGCGGGCTTCGCATGGGCTGGGGTATAGACCGCTCCTTCCCGTTCCGGACCTGTCCGGAACCGTCTTGGCGGATGCGTAGCTCAGCGGGAGAGCACCTCGTTGACATCGAGGGGGTCACAGGTTCAATCCCTGTCGCGTCCACCATTCCTTCCCAACACATTCAAAGCGTTGTAGAAACCGCTCCCCAGCAGTCGAAAACGCTCGTTTGCTACAGCAGCTTGCTACAGCAGCAGCCTCTGGGAGGGTCAGAAAACAGTTCTGGATCAACGGCTTCAGCCAGCCCGGACTGCTACGGCAACCTGCTACAGAAACCGTCCAAACGGCCCTCCTCACCGTCGTCACGGTCACCCCATCGTCGGCGCGCAAATCCTCCCGGCCTGATCGTCAGGGGAAGGGTCTTTCATGTTCGGGTGGCGGTGCCTCGAACGCTCCAGCAGAAGGTCGGTCGAACGGAGGTCTGGCGGTCCCTCGGAACCGGAATTCGATCCGAAGCCGTCCGAAAGTCCAAGCTCGTCATCGCCGATTTGGAGCGGTCGTTCTTGGACGCTAACGGAACAACGGCTCCCGGAGCGATGCCCGCCGATGTCGTCATACCCACGCCGGTCGCGGTCGATACGACGCCAGTCCACGCCATGACGTTCGCGGACTTGTTCCGCAACTTCCACGCTGATCCGGCCAAGGTGCGCGCGCCGAAAACCCGGCTGATCTACGACGGTCTCGTCTGGATCACATCGAGCGTGTGGGGAGAGGACCGTCTCCTGACGTCCATTGACCGTGCGGCGTGCCGTGAACTGCTTGAGGTGCTGCGCTGGCTACCCTCAAATCCCGCAAAGCGATTTCCAAGCCTCAATGCTGTCCAAGCGGCCAAGATGGCGAAGAAACAGGGGCTGATATCCACCCTCTCTCCCGGCTCGATCAATGGCTATATGGCGAAGCTCCGCGCGCTCATGACGTTCGCAGTCAACGAGGGTTGGATAGACCGCAATCCAGCAGTCGGCCTGTCTGTGAGCGACCCGGTTCGAGAACGCGACAAGCGGCTCCCATTCTCGTCAACGCAACTTCGGCTGATCTTCAGTTCGCCGATCTATCGAGGCTGCGTCGATGACGAGTGGAATTACGCTACGCCCGGACCAAATCGCCCCCGTCGCGCGCGCTTTTGGATTCCGCTGATCGCCCTCTACAGCGGGATGCGTTTGAACGAGATTTGCCAACTGGATGTAGCCGACGTCCAGACCATCGACGGCGTGGTGTGTTTCCATGTGAGGCCCGACCTACTGGCTGGGGGCCACAAGCGGCTGAAGACCAAGACCAGCGAACGGATCGTTCCAGTTCACCCGGACCTATTGCGCGTCGGCATCGTTGCCTACGTCGAGTCTCGCAGAAGGCAGCAATCCCAGAAGCTGTTTCCCGAGCTTCGGCCCTCGGCCACGGGCTACTTCTCTGACGCCTTCTCAAAATGGTTCAGACGCTTTCTCGCCGCAACCGGTGCTGAAAGCCCCCGGACCTGCTTCCACTCGTTCCGGCATTGCTTCCGCGACGCTCTTCGCCAAGCAAAGGTCGAACACGAAATTGGCCTTGCGCTTGGAGGGTGGGCGGTCGGCGGGACGAAGGGAAGCGTCACAGCGTCCGCTTATGGCAACGGGCATTCGATCAGCGATCTAATGGATGCGGTCGCCCTTATCTCATTCAAATCAGTAGATGTTTCTTTCCTTCTTGCGGCGGAAGATAACGCTGGTTGACACGGGCCAATGTCATGCTGCATATATGCAGCATCAACCTGAAAGGCGAAGCCCATGTCCACCGTTCATGAACCTCTTTCTCAGACTGCCGCTGTCATCAGCCGTATCCGGCAGGAGCTTGGAGTCACTCAGGCTGCTGTCGCGACGGAAGCAAAGCTGGATCAAAGTCGCGTTTCTCGGATCGAGAAAGGAGAAGTGTCCCTCCCGGCCGAGGTGGATAAAGTGCTGGACGCCCTCGCAGCGATGGGTTCGCCGGAGGCGCGTGCGTTCAAGGACTTCGCAGGGCGCGAGTGGAGCACAATTGAGCCGCCGTCATTCTGGAATCCGCAGAGGGTCGCCCTTGAGATCACCGACGACACAATGAGTGTCATCGACGAGTTCCTGTCCGACGAAGCGCAGCCTTGGCCCCTCCGGCGACAGATCGAGCGGCACAAGGACACGCTGCTGCGCGGAGCCAGCTATCTGCATCGCCTGAGCCATAACATCGCGTTCATCGGCGACATCGGCGTCGGTAAATCTACGGGGATCAGCTTCCTCTTCGATCTCTTGGTTCCGCCAAATCTGGCGGAAAAACCTATGGATCGTCCCGTCCTCGAAACAGGGGCGGGAGGCACGACGATCTGCGAAGTCCACATCAAGCGCGGCCCGGAGTTCGGCATTTCTGTGTTGCCGATGACTGATGGCGAAGTCCGTGATCTCGTGTCCGACTTCTGCGCGGCGAAGTGGATCATATTCAGGGGTGCCGAAAAGGATGGCGGGGAAAGTGTGAACGTCAGCCGAGAGGTGGAACGCGCCATTCGCAACATGACGGGCCAAGGCCGTCGTCGTGGCACCGAGGGTGGGAAGGTCGTTCGTCATGATCCGATACAAGCACTCGTCGCGGCCTGTGCCAGCGAGGAGGAATTCCGCACCCGGATTCTGGAAATGATGTCCCTGCCAGAACGGACGGCTCGCGAGATTTGGTATGATAGCGCGACGCGAAAGCACCCGATGGAGTGGATCACCGAGACCTTTAAGGAGGTCAATAATGGTCGGGCGGCGGACGTTTCGATCCCCAAAGCTATCGACCTCATTATCCCCGAATTTGGCAAGGCGTTCGGCGAGCTTGAAATCTCGGTGATCGACACGAAGGGCGTCGATGATGTCGCGGTTAGAGAAGACTTGGACCTTCGGTTGAAAGACCCTCGGACTGCCGTCGTCTTCTGTTCCCGCTTCAACGACGCTCCGGGGACCAGCAGCCGCAACCTACTTCAACATATGAGGCAGACGTTCTCCGAACCGGTCAACACCGGCAAGGTGGCTGTCCTCGCGCTTCCGCGTGCGGAGGAGGCGCGAGCGATGAAGGACGACTCCGGCGAGACCGTGTTGGATGATGCCGAAGGCTATTCGTTCAAGCAAATGCAGGTCGAGAATGAACTTGCTGCTGACGATCTGGATGGCGTGCCAATGCTCTTCTTCAACGTGCAGTCAGACGACCCTTCGGCCGTTAGAGAGGGGCTATTCTCTCAACTGAACCGGATGCGTAGCACTGTCGAAACGCGTCTGTTCGATCTCTGCGCCGCTGTGGACGACCTGATCAAAAACAGCGAAGCGCAAGCTGCAAACGCTGCCATCGAGGAGGTCGCCGACAGGCTTAGCCGATTTCTTGGTTCACACCCCAAGCTCGCGGCTCGTGAGCGACTTGCCTACAGCGAAGCTCTGAGCACAGTGCGAAGCGTCCGATACGCCTCGACGCTTTGGGCAGCGACACGCAGGAATGGAGAGTATTCCGGCCTCAACATTGTGCACCAAGTTGGCGTCGGTGCCGCGCGGGACGCACGGGTGCGAAGCGAACGCTGGTTTTCATCGCTCAAGGACTACCTTGCCGTGATCAAGAACGACGAGGGTCTAACCCTCGCGGCCAAGACGGTAGAACAGATCAGCCGAAGTGCGACTGCATCGCGCGTAGCTTTTCTGGAGGCGGTCCAGAGAGCAGGTATGGAGGTCTACCGGGAGCCGTTGACCCAATCGCCGGTATGGGGCCGCTGCGCCAGCCAGTGGGGTCGCGGCCCCGGCTTCAAGCTGCGTGTCGCGGACGAGCTTGAGGCTTGGTTCGATGCTGAGGGAGAGGCCAAAGACCGGCTGGAAGAGATCACTAACGCTCTTTGGGAGCAGTTGGTGTTGGCCCCTCTGCGCCGATTGGTCGAGGAGAACGCTCCAGAGATCGAGACGTCGGGGAATGTTGTGCCGTTTCAGCGCAGGGCCTGACCTCAGAAGGGACGAGGCTAAACAGCCTCGTCCCATTTGCTGGTCCGCAATGATCTCCA
>Ga0247831_1004877_pt1 | contig 17389 bp, 19 predicted proteins | sample LaCruzMarch2015__9_FD_192406 | JGI IMG/M metagenome (GOLD analysis project Ga0247831, IMG submission 192406) | Freshwater microbial communities from meromictic Lake La Cruz, Castile-La Mancha, Spain - LaCruzMarch2015_1m | ecosystem: Environmental > Aquatic > Freshwater > Lake | place: Spain... | reverse complement strand
CGTTTCCCCAATTTTCTTTTTTTAGATTTATTACTGAATCCAATAAGCCAAAAGTCATTAGTAATAATAATCCCAATGAAAAACCCCAAACTGCGGCTTCTAATTGAATTCTTCTTTCGACTTCGTCCATTAGATTTATATTTTTGATGAAACTTCTAATAAATAATATAAAAGTAATTGTTGGAATAAATGAAATCATTATTCCTAATGTTGCAGAAGGATGAAATTTTTTGACCACAATCAAGCAAATCGTATAGATTAATGATGAGAGAATACAATAAAATCCGATTTGATTGTTTTTAGGTTTTTGTACTTTTTCCATAATTGAAATGTTTTTAAATTTTGTCAAAGATAAGCAAACATTTCAAAATGACAAATAAACTTTACAAAAAGTAATTAAATGTTGACATTTGCAAGTACATACGAAGATGTTAAGTTCATTTTTGGAATTGATATTACTAAAAAAGTTGTTTATATCGCCGATAACGTTTTGCAGCTAAAAGAAGTTGGCGATTTCGGAGACGAAAACAGTCTGCCACAACTGAACTTGATACGAGGCACAAATCTTCATTTAGCCACTGAACCGCCAATTTCTTGTAGGTGCTGTAAAGCGGTCGTTTTTTATTTGTTCAATCATCAATTAAAGTGTTTGTTTAATGTGTCCGAAAATATATAGTTAAAGAATGAATGTTATGAAACGCTAGAAACACTAATGATGTCCCAATAAATTGCCAGCGTTTATAAGACAAATTGAAATAAAACGAATTTCCAATTAGTCCAATTCCTGTTAGCCATAAAAATGGAGTATATGCAGGTGCCATAAATCCTAAAATACTATTACTCCATCCACTGTCAGGAAAATAAATCAAGATAAGCCAAGAAGCAAAGTATAATATTGACCCACTTATATACAAAAACAAGCCCTTCTTTTGTGTGCTTGTCAAAATACTTAGAGGCATTAGAAAAGTAAGAATGAAAACAATTATCCGTGAAATATTTTCTCCGTAAGTCAAGAAAGATGGGATGTCGTCCCAAAATATTTCTGGTTGGAAGGCCTTAGGTAATTTTTTTATCAAGAACACATTCCACAACATTATTGGAATTGTTAAAAGAAAACAGTTTAGTGAATATTTCTTTACAGTAATTAAGTTCATTGGTCAAGGTTTGTAATATTTTATTAACCATATAAAACTTGTCAAATACAAAAGTCGTTGTGCGATACCTTGATAATTTTTTAATAATCCAAATGTCGCTGAAAGTCCAATAACTAAAACAAAAAAAGTCGAATGAATTAGTTTAGAATTATTGTCACTAGTAAAAAATAATTGTGTCAAAACACCAATACTAAAAGTCACGCCTGCAATTTGAGCAAAGGTCGAATGAAGTGTCGATTGGGTTGTCGAGTAAGTGTCGAGGTCAACGAATGGTTTGGTGCAGAAAATACCTGTCAATGCCACACAAAGTCCGTAAACTAGGATTGGTGATGTCCGCCAAGAAAGTCCGTTAAGAAAAATTCCAATAGCTAAAGTCAGCCCGAAAGCTAAAAAACCAATTTGCATAATTAGTTTCCTATCGTAGCCTTGAGCACCCAGGTCACTAATTGTATTTTTTGTCCAATCATAATTGTCTGTAGAGAAAATATGAGCAACAATAATAAACACCACAAAAAGTGTTGTCGAGATAATATTATAGTTTGATTTCAAAAACTCCATTTTCCCAATATTGTGTCGTTTTGTTGTCTTTCATAAAATTGCCTATAACATTCCCAAGGCAAGCGAAGGTGGCGCTTTCAAACGAAATTACCAAATCAAATCGTGTATTTTCTGCCAATCGAAATCCATCATTCAAACTTAAAAACCGCCACTTTTGCTTACAATGTTCTAGCACCTGGAACTTTTCGAAATATATATTCTGCGAAAGGAGCAGCTGTATAATTTTCAAACTTTTTCATTTACTTTTTATTTCAAGCCTTTTTCGTTTCCAATTTCATATCAAAGTCGTCAGGTTAATTTTCACTTAGCGAGTGCAATTTTAATGAGCTTTCAAGTCCTACACTAAACAGCATTTTACAATATAACTATAAGAACTAAAATGTAAAAACTTTTGCATTCCCTAATAGTTTTTTTGCTTCATCCCAAGATGGGAGAGTATCAGTATCTATGGTAATTGTTCTTATTTCTTTTGCAATTTGTTTGCTTTTTTTCATTGCTTCTAAATGAGCACCGCTTTTTGCAAATTCTTTTAGTTCTCTTTCATTATTCCACAGAGTCATGGTGTAATGTTTAGTCCAAATACCTCTTTTTTTAAAGTCCTTATAGTTTGTCGCTTTAAGTTGTTTAATAATATTTAGTGCATTTGCTGATAAAGCAAAAAAATTAAGCGGTCCTTTTAGTTCAATTGATGTAATTGTCGCTTTCATATTTATTCGTCAGTTTTAATATTATTATGTGTTAAATGCCGAGTTATAGTAATTCAAACAGTTCTTGGTGCTAACGTTTTGCAGCTACCCGAAGGGCGGGGCTTTTACCACAAAAGTTCGTTAAAAGTACAAAAGTTTCAATAACCACAAAATTATCTTTGGAACACGAATTGAAAATCAGCGAAGCTAAACCCCGCCTTTTGGGTAGGTGCTGTTATAGCCAGTGCTTTTATAATCTATTGGTCATGGAGTATTCATTTTTGCGTAAATTTCCTGCTTATAGTTTTAATTTCTTTCTTAACTCATCGTCTGTAAATAATCTTGGTAGTCTCTGTTGATAAAAATTGGTAGAATTCTATTTCTAGATTTTTATTGGTTAATAATCTTAAAGTACAATTATAAGGCGGCCAATTTGCGGCTGTCCCATTTACCGATATACTGTCTCCATAAACTCTAAAACTGTAATTTCCAACTCCATGTTTTATACCCTCGATATCAACAAAGTAATTATTAATGTTTACAAAACTAATTTTAGATCCAAAGGAATCAATTGTATACCAATTTCCAATAATCTCAGTCAACGAAATTCTATTAACCTTATTTGCGGCTGTTATATCATATCCTCTTGTTTGTCCGGCAAGAGCAAGCCTTATAAACATGAAGAACAAAATATAAATTAATTTATTCATAATATTCATTTATTTGTATTCTAAGTTTCGTTTGTGCATTGGCTATAACTATTACATACCCGCAATTAATCCCATTTTTTTCATTTAATCAATTTATCGATTGTAAAATGTAAATCTATAAATCCAACAAATTCAAAACACTATTATTGAAAGTTACAACCGTATGAAGTTTGCAACTATTGTTACTTCTGTATAGCCCTGTCTATGAAACTGTTTTGTTCAGAGTTGTCTTTAAAATGCATTACAAGGCATCTATCATTTGAGCAATCTTCTCGAAGGCATTTTCGTCTTTTATCACATATTGTTCTGCTCCTTTTTGAATGGTTTGCAATGCAATAACATATTTTTCCTGGCTGGAGAGCATTACGATAGGTATTCTGCTGTCATGTTTTTTAATTGCCTGTAATATCTCCATGCCGTTTGCTGCATCTTTCTGAACGGTATTCAGGTAGTAGTCGAGGATGATTACATCTGGTGCTTCGGTAAGATGTTCCAAACACGCTTCACCGGTTTCAAAGCAAGTAATCTGGTGTGCAACTTTGCGGGTTAGAAAATCCTCCAATGCATCTGTAAGCATTGTATCATCATCTACAATAAAAATCGTTTTCGGTTTTGCGAAGTCCATCATTCATTTATTGGGGTAAAAGTAATAATGTATTTTGATTAATTTAAAGGTTTGGCTAATTCTTTTGTTGCTATTTGTAATTGTTCAATCAACTTTAACACATTTTCTTTAACAGTTAAATCTGGTTCTTTTTCACGGCATTGTTGCTCTATAATTAATGCTAGGTCTTTGCTTTCATTCATTCCCATCATAATCCATTTAGTTTTAAAACCGTGCACTTGATTGGCTATTTCTTCAAAGTCATTTTTTGAAAGTGCTGTTGTTAGTTTTTCAATCAGCTTGGGCGCAGATGATAGAAACATGGTGATGTATTTCTGCATTTTTTTTGATCGCCTTCACAAAATTTTTCGAGGTACGATAGATTTGTTAAGGATGAATGATTTCCTGTTTCCTTTATTCTTTGATTGTCATTTTTTGCTGCAAACTTTATTTCCCGTCCTGTTGCTTTTGCAATTGCTTTAATAAGTTCTGATGTTCTGAAAGGTTTAGGAACATAGTCGTTCATTCCAGCAGCACGGCATTTATCTAAATCGCTGCGGATTACACTTGCCGTTAGCGCTAATACAGGAATTGCGTGATTGCGGGCAGCAGATGCTGGATTGCGTATTTGCCTGGTAGCTTCGTAGCCATCCATAACTGGCATTTGAACATCCATCAGTACAAAATCAAAATCTTTTTCTGAAAGTAGTGCGACAGCCTCCAGTCCGTTTGTTGCTTCTTCTATTATTACTTTTGATTTTGATTCTAATGTATCGCGGCAAACTATTCTGTTGTCGGAATTATCGTCCACTAAAAGAATATGTAATCCATCTAAAATGTTTCCATCAATTTCTTCTGATGATTTTTGTAATAAATTCGCTTTGGAGCCAATGGGAAGATTTAGTGCAAATGAGAATGTTGAACCACTATTTACAACACTTTCCAATTTCAGTTCACTACCCATTAGTTCGATAAATTGCTTGCTTATGCTTAACCCTAAACCTGTGCCTCCGTATTTTCTGGAGTCGGAGGAATGCGCTTGCGAGAAACTGTCGAAAATGGTTTGCAATTTATCATGTGGAATGCCTATACCAGTATCAATAACTGAGAAGTATAAAGTTGAAAGTTGAAAGTTTAAAGTTTTCGCTCTCGGGAGGGCTAATTGCTCATTTTCAATTACCAATTGCACACTTCCTTTATCTGTAAACTTTATCGCATTGCCAGTTAAATTCATAAGAATCTGATACAAACGAACCGGGTCGCCAACAACAACTTCGGGCACATTTGGGACTATGCTGACTATTAATTCGATGTTTTTTTCATCCGCTTTATGTTTCAACACTTGATAAACCTGCCCAACAACTTCTTGAATCGAAAAATCAATTACTTCCAATTCCATTTTACCTGATTCAACTTTTGACAGGTCGAGAATTTCGTTGATGATGTGCAATAAATTTTCAGATGCATTTTTTACTCCTGTCAAATATTTTTTCTGTTTGGGATTTAATTCTGAGTCAAGCACGAGGTTGGTCATGCCCATTACGGCATTCATCGGTGTGCGAATCTCATGGCTCATATTGGCAAGAAACTGTTGCTTGAATTTTTCTGATTGCTCGGCACGTTCTTTTTCTATCGTTATTTGTTTTGTTGCGTCGGTAATTTTGTTTTCAAGAATTACTTTTTCTTTTTTTGCTTTTCGTTCCCGCCATTTTATATAACCAAAGATAAAAGACACTGCAGTTAGAAAATACACCACATACATCCACCAGGTTCGCCACCAGGGAGGTGTTATGGTAATGGCAAGCTGTGTTCCTGTTTCGTTCCACACACCGTCGTAGTTGGAGGCTTTTACTTTGAAGATATAGTCTCCAGGTTCGATGTTTGAATAGGTTACAAATCTCCTATCGTTGCTATAAATCCAGTCGGAGTCTATGCCTTCCATCTTATAAGCATAACGGTTATCCTGGTTGCGGTAAAAGCTAAGAGGGGCGAATTCAAACGTTAAATTATTCTCGGTGAATTTTAATTTTAAATTGCCATCACCTGCTGGAACCTCACGGTCAAAAATTTTGATAGCCGATATGACAACAGTTGGAGGAAGTGATTTTACATTGTTAATCTTCGCAGGATCAATTACATTGTAGCCATCCACTCCGCCAAAAAGCAATCTTCCATTTTTTAACTTTAATGCTGCTTCGGTATTAAATTCATAATTCTGAATGCCATCTTTTAAGGTGAAATTTTTACATGAATAATCATCCGGGTTAAAGCGGCACAAGCCGTGGTTGGTGCCCAGCCATAACATGCCGTTGTTGTCACAAACGATGGTATAAATGGCATCGTTGGGCAATCCGTTCTCCTTAGTGAAATGCTTAAAATTATTCTCAGCTTTATTGTAACGGTTCAATCCTCCGCCATTGGTACCAATCCATAAACTGCCTTTTTTGTCAAAAGCCAAAGAGCGCACATCATTACCGTGCAAGCTATGTTCATCATTTAAAACATTTGTGTAATGAATCCATTTTTTTGATGAACGATTATAGCGGTTCAATCCATTGTAAGTGCCGGCCCAAATATTTCCTTCATTATCTTCCTTCAAAACATACACAGTATTGGATGAAATAGAATTAGCATTTTTCTCATCGTATGAAAAATGATTGAATTTCAGCAAAACCGGATTGTCAAAATTAATTTCATTAGCATTCACAGTATAAATACCATTTTCTTGCGTGGCAATCCACATGGTGTTTTTTCTGTCACAAAACAAATCGCGCACCCTTGCGTTCGATGGCAGAAAAGATCCGGGTGAAATATGCCTGTTGTTTTTTGGATTCAGTATCCTTAACTGCCCCGACCAGTTTCCAACCCATATATTTCCAGATAAATCTCTTTCCAAAGCGCCAATGTGTGCTTGGTTCGGCCCTAAGATTCCCTTCAATTCATTGTATGCTTTTTTTTCTTCGTTATAGCTGAATAAACCTAGAAGTGTTCCCACAAGGTAGCCAGATGCTGTTTCAAGGAATGTACGGATGTTTTTATCTTCATTCCCATAAACAATCTTCTTTTTATCTGTAGGAGGACTTAAGCACTCCATAACAGGTAAGACCGGTTCCATTTTTACCAAGCCATGTAAGCGGCATCCAATCCATGCCATACCCTCGTTGTCGGGGATTACTGAGAAAACATCGTTGGATGGAAGACTTCCCGGGTTTTCGGGCTCATTGATAAACTGCACATACTGGTCGGTAGCAATGTCATAGCGAAACAAGCCCATATTGAAAGATCTGATCCAAAGTATTCCCTTTTTATCAATGATCCCAGCACAGGATTTATTCTTTATTTGATGTTCAGGAATTTTTTTGTTGAGGTGAATAATTTTTTCCTCACCTGTTTCAATGTTTAACTTGTAAAGTTTTCCATTTTTAGTGCAAACAAAATAATTGTCGTGGTGCCGCACAGGAACGCTCCAATAAATCAACTCAACAGAACTTGATTGTTGCAAGTCGAGATAGGGAATGAAGCAGTTAGCGTTTTTATTGAGCCTGTAAACATGTTTTTTACTGATTGCAATAAAGCTGTTGTCTTCTGGCTTGCAGAAAATATCAAAAACGGTGGTATCGAGTTTACCCGAGCGATCATAAATTTTTATTTGATCAAATCTTTTGGTACTGGCTTTAAAAACAAAGACCTTCCCTGAAAAATTCAGCATGGTAAGGTCTGACTGGCCATTGGTGGCATGTGAGGTCTTGTAATCTCCTTTTTCCGGCAATGGAAAATATTCACATTTGGAATTGCTTACCCGAATAAGGTTATCAGCCGAAAGCAGGTAGAGTGCGTTGTTATCACTTTTTAATGTGTAAGAATCGAAAAGCTTCCCGGCGTCTCTATAGGCGAAGTTTCTCGTAAATGATAACTTGCGAGGGTCATAAAGTCTTGCACCACCTTCAATATTAAAATAGATATCACCATTAGCCAACTGCATTCCATTATCACAATCATTGCTGGGAATGCTTGTAGAGTCGTTAGGATTGTGCTGGAATACTTTAAAGTTATACCCGTCAAACCTTGCAATACCTTGCTCGCTGTAAAGCCACAAGAAGCCTGTGGTGTCTTTAAACATTCCCCAGTAGAGTCCTAATGGGAGTCCTTCTACTTCCTTGTAATTTGTAAAAGTGTATTGCTGTTGGGCAAAGCAGGTATTAGCTAAAAATAAAAATAGTATGTTATAAAAGAAATATTTCATAAAAAATACCTATCAATCTTTCCTTTATTTTTCGTCAATATTACTCCAATATACTTACAATTGAAAACATCATTCACCAAGAGTTTGTAGGAGGTTTGCATTAATTATTAAATTCTATTTTTTTGCCCATGGCTATATTCTTCGGTTTCAGCATTTCCTTTTATCTTCTGTTTTCAAAGTTAAATTGTAATTCTGTTAAATTTTTTCGGAAAGCAATTCAAATTAAAAGTTTGAACGAAACCTGAAAGTTCAAATCTAATAAATTGTTTCATATGGACTGAAATGAGCTTTTTGCGCTTGCAACGAGTTAATAGCTGCAAAAGGCATAGAATTTATTAAACACTTGTTCTATTCATTAAATAACATACTAACGCAAAAATCAAAACGATTCCTGATGTCAAAATCAATAGTGTAATTTCTTTTTTGACGAATTCCCATAAATTCTGTTTTTCTCTACGATAATTAATCATGAGAATTACAATAATAAATATTGAATAAATAATTGAAACAAAACCAATAATAATTGAATACCAAATAATTGCTCCAGGTATTGAATACGCTTCCCCAATTTCTTGTCTATAAATTAAAAACAAGATTGTTGAAATTACTAAACAAACTGATGAAAATCTGAGACTAATTTTTGCATATCTACTTAAATTGTGGACCATACGCTCCATCTTAATGTGGTTTCTAATTTGGTTTATTTCCATTTGAAAATCAGCGAAGCTACCCCCCCCCTTTTGGGTAGATGTTGTTAGGTGCTGGCATTTTTTCGTTCATTATTTGTAAATTTAAAGTCGTGAATTGTAATATCAATTAAAGTCGGGCTTTTTAGTGGTTGTCCTTTCCGAAAGTTTGAAAATGATAAAAGTTGCTAAAAACGCTTCCAATAAACTCAACGGAATGGCGATTGGTAATATTCCTAAAGGCAATACCCCTAAATTTCCTATTACCAACCACATAAAAACAAAACCAACAAACCAAGATAAAAACGTGGTTTGGGCCATCGTGTATTTTTTGCTTAATATGAAAATGGTTATAGCAAAGCTCAAAGACCATATTCCCCAAACAGCACCATTGCTGGGTAGTTCAGGAAATGTCAACCCTAAATTTCGGTAGTGTTCGGTCCAAAAATTATGTAATAAAAAAGTGTTGCGTACAAACTCGGAAATACTAATCCAAATTGTCGAAAGTAGAATTGGTAAAACTGTTTTTTTCATTGTCGTCATTTATTTAAATGGTGTTCTATCGTCCAATATGCTTGCACATAACTATTGCATATCTTTTTTTTAATAAATCGATTTATCAAATCTAAAAAACAATTCCAGTGAATTCAAAATATTATTTATTGTTTTTTTCTCCCTTATCAATAATAGGATAATTATGGTTGAGAATTAGAATAGTTAACCGATACCTTTACCACCGAATAATTATATTTGAATCCGTCGACGCTGTCTGAGGCTCTCGAGGGCAGCGAAACAGTGGCTTCGAGAGCCTCAGCCACCGAGTAAAGTTGCTTGAGATTCTCGACGCTGCCTGAGGCTCTCGAAGGCAGCGAAACAGTGGCTTCGAGAGCCTCAGCCACCAATTTACAAGAGCCTCAGCCACCGATTAAAGAATGAATACTAACTTTGGAAAAATAAAACGAATAAATAATGAATATTACAATAGATGAAAATTTGAGACTTGAATTAATTGAAGCCCATCATGCGCAAGCAATTTTTGAGTTAATTGACAATAACAGAAATCATTTAAGAAAATGGTTAACGTTTATCGACAGAATGCCTACAGTTGAATTTGTTGAGCAATTTTGTAAAGGAACTATGCAAAGAAATATTGAAGGAATTGAATTTGCCTACGTATTAGTAGAGCAGGAGAAAGTAATTGGTAGAATAGGAATTTATAAAATAGACAACCAAAATAAAATTGGAGAGATTGGTTATTGGATGGCAGAAAGCGCACAGGGAAAAGGAATTATGACTAAATCTTGTAAAGTAATGATTGACTTTTGTTTTGCACAGTTGCATTTAAATAGAATAGAAATAAAATGTGCTACAGATAATTTGAGGAGTATAAGAATTCCTGAAAAATTGAATTTTACTAAAGAAGGAATAATTAGGCAAGGTGAATTTTTGAATAATGAATTTATTGATTTGAATTTATATTCGTTATTAAGAATTGAGTTTTAGAATGAAGTTGTGTTAATTAAAAAAGTAATTTGAAATGAGTATAACATATAAATTAGATGTAATTGAAAGTAAATTAAATGTAATCACAAAATTAATGTAATTGTATAAGAGGCAATTTTCCTACTCGTTTTATTGGAATGAATTTGTAATTTAGTTTTTAAAAATAAATCATGAATATAGCAATTATTGGAACAGGCAATGTTGGTGGAGCGCTGGCATTGTCATGGGCGAAAAAAGGTCATCAAATAAATTTAGGTGTAAGAGATGTGCAAAATTTTAAAGGGAAAGAGTTGCTAAATATTCCCAATGTTGCAGTTTTTGAAGTCTATGAAACAGTAAGCAAATCAGAGGTAATATTGATTGCCACACCTGCATTATCTACAATTGAAGTGGCTCTAAGTTTGGGTGATACTACGGGAAAAATTATAATCGATTCCATGAACATTATTATGGGAAAAGGGCCTGAAGGATATACCAATACAGCAGATGCAATTTTAGAAAATACCCAAACAAATGACGTTGTAAAGTGTTTTAATACAACGGGTTTTAATAATATGCAAAATCCCTTATATGGCAATACACCTGTAGATTTGTTTGTAGCTGGCGATAGCTTAAAAGGAAAGGAAATAGCCATTCAACTTGCAAAAGATGCTGGTTTTGCTGAATGCTATTCGGTTGGAGGAAACGATAAATTCCAAATGCTGGAGCAGTTTGCCTGGTTTTGGATAAATTTGGCAATGGTTCAAGGACAAGGACGGGATATTGCATTTAAACTATTAAAAAGATAAAGTTCTAATGCCGTTTATTAAATGGTAACTCGCGAAGTCTTCATGTTTATGATGGCTTTGAAATTATTGCTTTAGTTTCAATGTTGCTCCTTCTTTTAAAAGATTAAAAACCCGACGTTTAAATTTTAGAATGAAGTAGTGCCGATTTTTTAGTTTGAATCTGCAGTTGAATAGGCAAAGTTGACTCGCAATATTGATAGACTTAGCAATTGTAACATTTGTTCAGAATTTTCAAACTTCCTTATTCTACTTTTGCTGAATTATTGGGTGTTTATCTTTCTATTTAAAGTAGCTAAAAAAATACACTCATACTTAAAATGAAACAATATTAATATGGAAATAATAGGTTTTTTAGCTTCAATTTTAATTGGTGTAGCATTAGGATTAATAGGGGGAGGAGGAAGTATTCTTACTGTTCCTGTTTTGGTATATTTATTTGGAATAGATGCTGTTATGGCAACCGGCTATTCTCTTTTTATAGTTGGGTTTACCAGCGCAGTAGGTTCTGTTACCTACTTTAGGAAGAATTTAGTAAACATTAAAACAGCGCTCGTTTTCGGAATACCATCTATTGTTGCAGTTTTTGCCACCAGGGCTTTCATTGTTCCTGCTATACCAAAAGAAATTGCTACAATTGGGAATTTTCTGATTACCAAAAGCATTTTATTGATGGTGCTTTTTGCAGTTTTAATGATTGCAGCTTCATATAGTATGATTAAAAAGAGCAAGCCTAATAATAATTCTGATGTTTCCGGTGTACAGTCATTTAATTACCCATTAATATTGATTGAAGGTTTGGTGGTAGGTATTCTCACAGGACTTGTGGGCGCTGGTGGTGGGTTTTTAATCATTCCGGCATTGGTAATTTTGAGCAAATTGCCAATGAAAGAAGCAGTTGGTACCTCTTTAGTAATCATTGCAGCAAAATCGCTTATTGGTTTTGTTGGTGAATTAGGAGATGTTCCTGTTGATTGGTTATTTTTATTGAAAGTAACTGCTTTTGCGGTGGTCGGAATTTTTATTGGAGCTGCACTTTCAAAGAAAATTGATGGTGCAAAATTGAAACCGGCATTTGGCTGGTTTGTATTAATAATGGGGATTTATATTATTATTAAAGAATTATTTTTAAATTGAATTTAACATTGTAACAAATGTAACTATCAATTGAAATAGAGGAAATTACCTTTGCTGAACTAATTTTAAAAATTAAAAAATAAATTTTATGGGACTATTCGATAGTATTTTCGGAGGCGGAAACGCTGGAAACGAAACATTAGGAAAAATAATTAAAGAAGGAGCATTTTTAGTAGATGTTAGGGGCCCTGGAGAATTTGCCGGAGGAAGCGCAAAAGGTGCTGTTAACATTCCACTTGACACACTTTCGCAGCACTTAAATAAATTTAAGGATAAAAAGGAGATTGTAGTTTTTTGCAGAAGTGGCAATCGTTCATCGAGTGCTAAAAGTATTTTAGAGCAAAATGGTTTTAAGAATGTTACCAATGGTGGTACTTGGCAGAATGTTGCTTCGTTGCAAAAATAGTTAAAGAGTAAATTCTCATGGAAAAATTAAAAATATTAATACCAACGGACTTTTCGGTGCAAGCTGAATTTGCCTATTTAATGGTAAAGAAAATTGAAGAAGGTTTACCCTCAGAAATTCACTTTTTACACATTTTATCTGCTCCGGATACCGTTACAATGGATGAAAATGGCAAAGTAGAAACCTGCGGAGAGATTGATGTGCGCCATGTAGAAAAGCAAAAGGAAATTGCAGAGCGAAAACTGCAGCAACTCAAAGAAACGTATGGTAGCGATATTTATGTTCACTTGCGATTAGGGAAAATTACCGATAACATAGTTGATTTTGCTCAGAACAATCAATTTGATTTAATTGCCATGGGTACAAAAGGTGCTTGGGGCGCAAAAGAAAAACTCTCCGGTTCTGAAACACAATTTATTGCAAGAAGATCAACTGTGCCTGTTTTGTCTTTAATGTGTGATAGGTCCGATTTAGTAGTTAAGAACATTCTTTTGGTGCACGATTTTAGCAAGCCGGCGCATGAGAATCTTGTTTTATTGAGTAAAATTGTAACTGCTTTCCATACAAAATTACATTTTCTACAAATTGCAAACGTAAAGTCTGCCGATAATGATAAAGAAATAGAAGGCAACATGAACCAATTTGCACAATTAAATAATATTAAAAATTTTGATGTACATATTTTGAATGATAAAGATGTAGAAAATGGTGTAATACATTTTAATGAAATGAATAACATGGATATTATCTGCATTGGAACACATGGTAAACCAGGTATATTTCATAAAAGCGCTACAGAAAAATTAATTAATCATATGTTTAAACCCATTATATCTTTTCACTTAAATAATTAAAAAACCATTTTATAAAAATGATAGATTTTCTCATTCAACCCTGGCCTTGGTGGTTTTCTGGAATAATAATTTCAGCAGTCATGTTTTTTCTTATTTATTTCGGACAGTCTTTCGGTTTTTCTTCTAACCTAAGAACCATCTGCGCTGCTGTTGGATTAGGTAAAACAAATAAATTTTTCGATTTCAACTGGAAAGCTCAACTGTGGAACATTGTGTTTTTAATTGGAGCTGTTATTGGCGGATATATTGGTGGAAATTACCTCTCAACGGGCGAACCTGTTCAGATATCTGAAGCCACAAAATCAGATTTGGCCAATTATGGTTTTGCAGAACCAACTTCCATTCAACCTTCCGAATTATTTAGTTGGGAAGCATTATTCACCTTAAAAGGGTTTTTAATTATGGCCCTCGGAGGTTTAATGGTAGGTTTCGGTGCAAGGTATGCAGGTGGTTGTACTTCCGGCCACGCCATCAGTGGTTTATCTGATTTGCAATGGCCTTCATTGATTGCTGTAATCGGATTTTTTGTTGGAGGATTAATAATGACTTTTTTAATTTTTCCATTTATTTTTTAATTCTACAATAAATATGAAATATATTAAATTCTTAACTGTAGGAATTGTTTTTGGAATTGTAATGGCAAAATCGGAGGCCATTTCTTGGTACCGGATACAAGAGATGTTCAGATTTCAGGCTTTTCACATGTACGGAATAATAGGAACTGCTGTGGTTCTTGGTGTGATTGGTGTATTCTTAATTAAGAAATTTCAATTGCGCGATTTTCAAAGAAATCCAATTGTTTTTTATCCAAAAGATAAGTCATACAAACGCTACATGTTTGGCGGAACCATATTCGGTTTAGGCTGGGCGCTAAGCGGCGCATGCCCCGGACCAATGGTAGTTAATGTAGGATATGGTTTTATTCCAATGATTACCTTGTTTTTATTCGCAATTGTGGGAACTTATTTATACGCAGTGGTAAAAAATAAACTACCTCATTAATTGGAAGGAAATGGCTGCTGATTCAAATTTATCTTCTGGCAAAAAATCTATTGAATGTGGTACAAATTGCTACATCATTATTTTGATTACAGCTTTTATTGCCATGTTATCTGTGGTGGTGCTAACTGTAAAATATGACCTGTTTTCGGTAGTTACACGAAAGAATGAAATTGAAAAACTTAGTTTGAAAGAATCTCTTTCTAAGGGTAATTCAACTTCAGAAAACATTTTTTGGACGCCACCCGACATCAATCAAATTAATGATGATAGCTTAAAACAGCAAATTGCTTACGGCAAAGATTTAATTGCGCATACAGCTAAATACCTGGGCCCCAATGGTAATGTTCTGAAAATAAGTAACGGTTTAAATTGCCAGAATTGTCATTTGGATGCAGGTACTAAAATTTATGGAAACAATTATGGTTCTGTAGCATCAACATATCCAAAGTTTAGAGCAAGAAGTGGGAAAGTAGAAGATATTTACAAACGTGTAAACGATTGCTTTGAGCGTAGTTTAAATGGTAAATCCCTCGATACTTCAGGAAAAGAAATGCAAGCTATAAAAGCATATATTCAATACATTGGTTCTAATGTAGAAAAAGGCAAAAAAGCAGAAGGTTCAGGTTTTAAGGAACTTGCTTTTTTAGACCGCGCAGCAGTGCCCGAAAATGGTAAAATTGTGTACGAAGAGAAATGCAAAAGCTGTCACCAAACAAATGGTGAAGGTGTCGCCAATGCTGATGGTACCGAGTATACATATCCACCATTATGGGGAAAAAATAGTTACAATGACGGAGCTGGACTTTACCGTATTTCTAATTTGGCCAAATATGCCAAATACAATATGCCGCTCGGTGTTACACATGAAAGTACTCAATTAACTAATGAAGAAGCCTGGGATGTTGCTGCATTTATCAACTCTCAACCTCGCCCGCATATCAACACTTCTAAAGATTGGCCCGACAAAGCAAAAAAACCGATTGATCATCCTTTTGGGCCTTATTCAGATAAATTTACAGAGCAACAGCATAAATATGGACCATTCGCACCAATTGCAGAGGCGAAGAAGCTGAATGAAAAAATAGGAAGTAGTTTAAAATAAAGAACTTAATTTGTGTGTAATGAGTAACGACAGGAGAAAATTTATAAAGACCATTGGTTTAGGCGCGGGAGCAGGTCTTCTTGCTACAAGTCCTATTTTGGCTGTTAACAATGCAACCGAAGAAATGCCGCAGGAAGACACTGCAAATAAGGAATTTACAATTTCAATTTTGCAAACTACAGACGTGCATTGTCAGGTGCATGCACACGATGAATTATTTTGGGAAAATGGAAAGTCGGTTTTTCGAAAAACGGGTGGATATGGCCAATTAGCAACATATTTAAAACATGCCCGCAAAGAAAATCCGGATACATTTCTCATTGACACCGGCGATATGTTTCAGGGCAGTGAGTTAAGTGTAAAAACTACGGGCAAAGCAATGGTTCCGATTTTAAATGCTTTGAATTATGATTTGTATTTACCTGGAAACTGGGAAGTAATTTATTATAAAAAGGCCATGCAAACTTTGTTGGGTTCTTTAAATGCGCCTAAGGTTTGCGCAAATATGTACCATGATTTAGGTGAAGGAAAAAAAGGCGAATTAATTTTTCCAGCATATCATATTTGGAATATTAAAGGGGTGAAAATTGGGTTTATTGGTTACACTGATCCATTGGTTCCAATAAGACAATCACCCAATTATAGTAAAGGAATCATTTACACAAAACCAGAAGAGAATTTACAACATTACGTGGAAGTGCTGCGCGAACAAGAACAGTGCGCTTACGTGATGATAATTGCGCATTTAGGCTTGTCTCAGCAAATATATTTAGCCAATTTAGAAGTTTGCAAAGGCGTTGATTATATTTTAGGTGGTGATACACACGAAAGGGTAAGAATTCCTATTCAATGTAAATATTCAAAAGTTGTTGAGCCGGGCGCATTCGGCTCTTTCGTTGGGAAATTAGACCTTACCATTAAAGACGGAAAAGTTATAAAAGACACTTATGAATTAGTGGAAATTTCAGCAGATAAATATAAACCTGCAAAGGAAATGGAAGCATTAATTAAGTTAAATGAAGAGCCATTTAAACAAGAAATTCATAAAATAGTTGGTTACAGCACACTTCCTTTATATCGCTATTTTGTGATTGAAAATACAATTGATACAATGGTTTTAAATGCATTAAAATGGCAAATGAAGGAAGTAGATATTGTATTATCAAACGGATTTCGGTTTTGTCCACCGCGGACAACACCAGACAGTACAGGAAATATTCCAATAACAGAAGGATTTATTTTTGATATGTTACCAGTTGATAGTACAGTTAGAACAGGCACTGTAACTGGTAAACAACTTAAAGACTGGCTCGAAAAAGAGTTAAACAATGTATTTGCAAAAGATGCTTCAGAGCGTTTTGGTGGTTGGGTGATTAAATTTAACGGAATGGAAATTACATTTAACGCATTTGGAGAAAAAGGGAAACGTGTACAATCCATTACTATAAAAGGAAAGCCATTACAAGAAAATAGTAATTATAAAATTTGCGCTTGCGAGCGCGATGGCGACCCCGCTGATATGTTGTGCCGAATAAAAGGTGTGGCCGATGCGAAAAATACCGCTTTCACTTTGCATTCAGTAATGCGGAATTATTTAAAAGAAAATTCACCTGTTACTCCACAACTTCCATTAAATGCAAAAGTACTTGACGCTCCACAAACATTGTTAACGCAGGTAACTGGCGTTGATTACCAATTTAGATAATCTTTAATTAATTAAAATCCATGAAAACACTATTCACAATTTTGGTAGCCATTTTAATTTCTTTTAATGGGATTGCACAAGCCGAGTTAAATCCTTCTAATTCCGCTAAAACAAGCAACAAAGAACCGCTCAAAATCATTTATCAATACACTGTAAAAGACACTGCGTTTCAAAGAACATTTATGAAACAATTGGCAAACATTCAAAAAGTGGCTCCCGATACAAAAATTGAGATTGTTTGTCATGGTCCGGGA
>Ga0247831_1004875_pt1 | contig 17396 bp, 17 predicted proteins | sample LaCruzMarch2015__9_FD_192406 | JGI IMG/M metagenome (GOLD analysis project Ga0247831, IMG submission 192406) | Freshwater microbial communities from meromictic Lake La Cruz, Castile-La Mancha, Spain - LaCruzMarch2015_1m | ecosystem: Environmental > Aquatic > Freshwater > Lake | place: Spain... | reverse complement strand
CGACAGCCAGACCACCTTGGCACCCGACGCCCGCAGCGCCGCCCGGTTCTCGACCCGCAGGACCACCCCACCTGCGGCGGCGATCACCAACGGCTCGTCCGACGCGAGCGCATCGACCAGCGCAGCGGTCTCGAGCGTGCGGAAGGCCTCCTCGCCCTCGGCCTCGAAGATCTGGCGGACCGTCCGGCCGGTCTGGGCCTCGATGACGGCATCGCTGTCGACGACCGGCCGACCGAGACGTTGCCCCAGGGAACGGGCGACCGTGGACTTCCCGACCCCCATGAGGCCGACCAGCACCACATGTTGATCGGCGGCGATCACGACGATCGGAGCGATGCCTCGAACGCCTGCGCGTTGCGCACGAACTCGGCCACGCTGTCACCACCGAACTTGCGCTGCGCCTCTGCCGCGAGCACCAGCGCCACCATGGTCTCGGCCACGACGCCCATCGCCGGCACCGCCGTGACGTCGGTGCGCTCCTTGAAGCTGACGGTCTCTTCCTTGGTGATGACGTCGACCGTCTTCAGGGTCGGCCGGTTGAGGGTGGCGAGGGGCTTCATGGCGGCACGGACCACCAGCAGCTCGCCCGTCGACATGCCGCCCTCGGTGCCGCCCGCGAGCGTGGTCTCGCGGCGGTAGTCGCCCGCTTCGGCGTCCCACGAGATCGCGTCGTGCGCGGCGCTCCCCCGTCGGCCGGCGACCTCGAAGCCGTCGCCGATCTCGACGCCCTTGACGGCCTGGATGCTCATGATCGCCTGCGCGAGCGCTGCATCGAGCTTGCGGTCCCAGTGGACGTGGCTGCCGAGGCCGATCGGGACGTTGTAGCCGAGGACCTCGACGACACCGCCGAGCGAGTCACCCTCCTTGGCCGCTGCCTTGACCTCGTCGATCATCGCCTGCTCGGCCGCCGGGTCGAAGCAGCGGACCGGCGATTCGTCGACGCGAACCAGGTCGGCGATGGTGGGCCGCTCGGCGGCCTTCGACCGGGCCGGGCCCATCTGGATGACGTGGGACAGGATGTCGACACCCAGTTCGGCGAGCAGCTTCTTCGCAACGGCACCCGCCGCGACCCTCGCCGCGGTCTCGCGAGCACTGGCGCGCTCGAGGACGTCGCGCGCATCGGTGAAGCCGTACTTCTGCATGCCGACGAGGTCGGCATGGCCCGGGCGCACCTGCGTGAGCGGGTCTTTCGTGACACCCGGAGCGGGAGACATCTCCTCGTGCCACTTGTCGCTGCGGAACCACTCGCTGTTCTTGATCTCGATCGCCACCGGCGACCCGAGGGTGCGGCCGTGGCGCACCCCGCCGAGCAGCGTGAGCTCGTCCTGCTCGAACTTCTGGCGGGGGCCACGCCCATAGCCGAGGCGCCGCCGGGCCATCTCGGCCTGGATGTCGTCGACCGTGATCGACAGACCGGCGGGCAGCCCTTCGATGATGACGACGAGGGCCTGGCCGTGCGATTCGCCGGCGGTGAGGTAGCGCAACACGGTGGAGAGGCTACCGGGGACGCGCGTCGAGCTCCCGGAGGGCGGCAGACCGCATGACGCCGATGTCGGGCAGGACGCCGAGCCAGAGCTCCTGCTGCAGCGCCGCCTGGTGGACGAGCATGCCGAGGCCGTCGACCGTCCGGGCGCCCGCTGCCTCCGCCGCCACCAACAGGGCGGTGCGCAGCGGGTGGTACACGAGGTCGGCGACGACCTGACCGTCGTGCAGCCAGCCCGGGTCGACCGGCATCTCGACAGTGCCCATGCCGATCGATGTGGCGTTCACGAGGAGCTCGGCCCCGGCGATGTCGGCCTCGCCCCCGACTCGGCCCGCCGCACCGGCGAGCCCAGCACAGGCGACAGCACGGTCGAGCGACCGATTCACCACGGCGACATCGGCAGCGCCGGCGCGAGCGAGCGCATCGACCACGGCCCGAGCGGCGCCGCCGGCGCCGAGCACCGTGACGCGCATCCCTGCCACGTCGACGCCAGCGGCACCGAGCGATGCGACGAAGCCGGCACCGTCGGTGCTGTGACCCCGCAGCCGGCCGTCAGGCAACCGGACAACCGTGTTGACGCTGTGCAACGCAGCCGCTGCCGGGTCGAGCTCGTCGACAGCTGCAGCGACGTCCTCCTTGTGCGGCATGGTGACCGAGAGGCCACCCAGGCCGAGCACGCGGACGGCGTCGAGCGCAGCCCGGGCCTGGCCGGGCTCGACCTCGAAGGCCGCGTAGACCCAGTCGGCACCCGACGCCGCGAACGCAGCATTGTGCAGGGCGGGCGACAGGCTGTGGCCAACGGGCGATCCGATGACGGCGGCAACGGTGGTGGTCGCAGAGATCACGCCCCGCAGGATGTCACAGCAGACCGGCGACGCGTGCCTTCTCGACGTTGGCTTCGTGCTGGGCGAGCGTGACAGCGAACGCATGGCGGCCGTCGGTGTCGGCGATCACGTAGTAGAGCCAGGCGCAATCCACCTTCGCTACATTCACGCACTCGGCGCCACCCTCGGGCGGGTTGGCTGCGGGGTTGAGGACCGCGGCGATCGAGGCTCGGCCCGGATTCGCGATCGGCGTGGGCGGGAGGCCGGTGTAGAGGTAGGTGTTGTAGGGCGAGTCGATCGTCTTCAGCACGCTGAAGGGCACGTCCGGGTTCTGGCCGTAGAACAGCGTCGCGTCGATCTGCAGCAGCATGTTCCGCTGCGCGGCGAGACGGTTGAGGATGACCCTCGCGATGAGCGGCCTGTCGGCGTCGACCTTGGCCTCACGCTCGACCATCGAGGCGATGATCAGCACCTGGTACGCCGTCAGGCCCTGCACGTACCCCTTCTCGACGATGCTCTCCTGCCGGCCGACCCGTTCCATCAGATCGACCATGCGCTGGGCGACCTGGAGCTCGGACTCGCCATTCGACACCTGGTACGTATCGGGGAAGAGCAACCCCTCGAGGTTGGTGGTGCCCGCCGGCAACCACGAGGAACGGATCCGTCCGCCCTGCGCGGCGTTGACGAAGTCGGCGGCGGTGAGCCGCGGCACGGTCTGGGCGAGGCGGTCGCCGGCCTTCGCCACGGTGTAGCCCTCGGGGAAGGTGACCGACGTGAACGTCTGCTCCGGCGGTGTGCGCAGGACACGCATGAGGTTGCCCATGTGATCGAGCGGGCGGAGTGCGTAGTAGCCGGGCGTGAGCTCGAGGCCGCCCTGGCGTTCGACGTACCACCGGAACACACGGGCGTTCGAGATGAACCCGTCGTCCTCGAGGCGCACACTCAGCGAATCGACCGTCTCGCCGGGGTTCACCGTGAAGTTGACTGCGATGCCGGGGTCACCCTTGGGGTTGATCTCGTTGAGGTACCACCAGCCGAGCGACCCGGCGGCGAGCACGCCCACCGTGAGGATCGCGAACACCGAGTACACGGCCCAGCGCACGTACCACGACGCGCGGCGGCTCGGCTCGACGATCAGCGCGTCGGTGACGTCCGGGTCGTCCCACGGGTCGTGCTGCCAGTCGGGACCACCGGGGCCGCGCTCGTCGAGGGTCACCCATCCCATCGGTGGGCACCTCGCGCGTCGAGCCAGGTCTGGAGCATCACCGCAGCGGCCACCTTGTCGATGACACGCCGGCGCGCCTGTGCGTTCATCTTCTGCTCCATCAGCGCGGCGTCGGCCGACACCGTGGTGCGACGCTCGTCGAAGGTCTCCACTGGCACGCCGACCACCGTAGCCAAGCGCTTGGCCTCGGTGATCGCGCCCCGTGCCGCCGGACCAGAGCTCCCGTCCATGTTCAGCGGCAGGCCGACGACCACCATCTCGGCCTCCTCCTCGGCCACCAGCGCGGCGATCCTGGCGTGGTCTGCCTGGATGCTGCCGGACCGCTGGATCACCGTCAGCGGTGACGCGATGGTGCCCGAGCGGTCGCTGACCGCGATGCCGATCCGCTTGGAACCGAGGTCGACGCCGATCGCACGCATGCGACCGAGTGTGTCAGGCCTGCGCAGCCTGCAGCGCGATCCGGAGAGCCTCGTCGAGACCCTCGGGGTTCTTGCCACCGGCCGTGGCGACATCACCCTTGCCGCCTCCACCACCGCCGACCGCCCTCGCCGCGTCCTTGATGAGGTCGCCGGCGACCTTGCCGGACGCGGGCGTGACCGCCGCGACGAGCGAGACGCCACCGGTGTCGGACACACCACCGAGGACGACGATCTCGACACCGGGCTGCTGACGAACGGCCAGGGCGAGCTCGCGCAGGTCGCCGGGTGCGAGGCCATCGACGCGCGTGACGACGACACCGTCGACCGCCGCAGCGGCGAGCTCGGTGGCGCGGCCACTGGCCAGCTGCGACCGGAGCGCCTTCAGCTCGTCCTGGAGCGACTTGATCTCGTCGAGCCGGCGTTGGACGCCGTCGACCAGATCGTCGGCGCTGGAGCCGACCAGGCGCGCTGCGTCGGCGAGCGCACGCTCGTCGCGCTGCAACAGGGCCAGCGTGTTCGCACCGGTGACGGCCTCGATGCGGCGCAGGTTCGAACCCACGCTGCTCTCGCTGACGACCTTGATGATGCCGATGTCGCCCGTGGCCCGCACGTGCGTGCCGCCGCACAGCTCGATCGAGCTGCCTGCCTCGAGCACCCTGACGATGTCGCCGTACTTGTCGCCGAAGAAGGCCATCGCCCCCATGGCCATCGCCTCGTCCTTGGTGGTCTCGAACGACCGCACCGGCACGCTGTGCAACGTCTCGCGGTTGGCGATCGCCTCGATCTGGGCGATCTCGTCGTCGGTGACCGCTGCGTAGTGGCTGAAGTCGAAGCGAAGACGATCGGGGCCGACGAGCGACCCAGCCTGCTTCACGTGCTCGCCGAGCACCTGGCGGAGGGCGTGATGGAGGATGTGGGTGCCGGTGTGGTTCCGGCGTGTGGCGTCGCGACGCTCGACGTCGATGGTGGCCTGGACCGTGGTGCCCGGCACCATCTCGCCGGTGAGCACGCGTGCCACGTGGCGGCGCAGGCCCGGCAGAGCGAACGTGGTGTCGATGACCTCGGCGATGCCGGTGTCGGCGTTGATGGTGCCGGCGTCACCGACCTGCCCGCCGCTCTCGGCGTAGAACGGCGTTCGGTCGAGGAAGATCTCGACGGTGCCGTGCTCGGTGCCCGGCAGCACGGCCAACACGCGCGACTCGGTGGTGTCGACGGTGTAGCCGAGGAACTCGGTGACACCGAACTGCTCGACGATCTCGCGGTACGCGTCGAGCCGGTCGTCGTCGACTGCGGCTCCCTTGCGGCCGGCCTTCGCGCGCTCGCGCTGCGCCTGCATCTCGGTCTCGAAACCGTCGGCGTCGACACCGACCCCACGCTCGCCGGCGATCTCCTCGGTGAGCTCGAGCGGGAAGCCGTACGTATCGTGCAGCATGAACGCGGTCGAGCCGGGCAGGGTTGTCGGGTTCGTGACGAGCTCGTCCTCGAGGATGGTGAGGCCCGTCTTCAGCGTCTGGCGGAAGCGCTCCTCTTCGCGGGTGAGGACCCCGACGATGAAGTCACGGTTCTTCGCGACGTCCGGGTACGCGTCGGCCATCACGTCGATGGCTGTCTCGACCAGCGACGGCATGACCAGTCGCTCGGTGCCGAGCAGGTAGGCGTGCCGCACGGCGCGGCGGATGATCCGCCGCAGCACGTACCCGCGGTTCTCGTTGCTCGGGAAGACACCGTCGTTCACGAGCATCGTGCTGCTGCGGGCGTGCTCGGCGAGGACGCGCATGCTGAAGCTGGTGCGGTCGTCGTAGTCGCCGGGGGTGTACGACTTGCCGGTGAGGCTGCACGCCTGCTCGATGAGCGGCGCCATGAGGTCGGTCTCCCACACGGCGTCGGTGCCCTGCAACAGGCACAGGATGCGCTCGAGCCCGGCGCCGGTGTCGATCGACGGCTTCGGCAGCAGCGTGCGAGAACCGTCGGCAGCCTGGTTGTACTGCATGAAGACGAGGTTCCAGAACTCCATGAACCGGTCGCCGTGCGGGTCGTTGAGCGGGCCACCGTCGGGGCCGAACGCCGGGCCACGGTCGATGTGGATCTCGGAGCACGGGCCGCAGGGGCCGGTGTCGCCCATCTGCCAGAAGTTGTCCTTGTCGCCCAGACGCTGGATGCGGTTCATGGGCACGCCGACCTGCTCGTGCCAGATCGCCTCGGCCTCGTCGTCGCCCTCGTGGACGGTGATCCAGAGTCGGTCGCCGTCGAGCCCGAGCACCTCGGTGGTGAGCTCCCACGACCACGGGATGATCTCGTTCTTGAAGTAGTCGCCGAAGCTGAAGTTGCCGAGCATCTCGAAGAACACGAGGTGGCGCTTGGTGCGGCCGACGTCGTCGAGATCGTTGTGCTTGCCTCCGGCGCGGGCGCACTTCTGTGAGCTGACCGCACGCTTGTACGGCGCCGCCTCGTCCCCGACGAAGTAGGGCTTGAACGGCACCATGCCGGCCACGGTGAACAGGACCGTGGGGTCGTGCGGGATGAGGCTCGCCGAAGGCACGACCTGATGGCCGCGATCAGCGAAGAAGCCCGTGAAGGCGGAACGAAGCTGGTCAGCGGTGCGAGGGGGGGTGCTCATGCGGGACCGAGCCTACCGAGGCTCTACATTCGCTGGCGTGGCCGATATCGACGACGACGTGCACGAGTGGATCAGCTTCGACGACGTGGGCCACCGGCGCACCTGGGTGGCCGATGCGACCTTCCTGCGGTCGAACTGGAGCTGCATCTACGGCAACGGCTGCAAAGGCGTGCTCGACGCCGATGCCAGCGAGATGGCCCAGGGCTGTTGCAGCTACGGCGCGCACTTCGTCGACGACGACGACGTGCAGACGGTGGTCAGTGCCGTCGTGCGGCTCACGCCCGCCGACTGGCAGTTCCACAAGCAGGGCATGAAGAAGGGGTTCCTCGACAGCGCAGACGACGGGGTTACCGTCACCCGCCTCGTCGACGACGCGTGCATCTTCCTCAACCGTCCGGATTTCGAGGGTGGGCCGGGCTGCGCGTTGCACCGCGCGGCGCTCGCGGCTGGCGAGCGAGCCATGGACTGGAAGCCGAACGTGTGCTGGCAACTGCCCCTGCGGCTCGACAGCCAGACCGACGACCACGGCCACATGATCTCGACGCTGCGCGAGTGGAAGCGGCGCGACTGGGGCCCGGGCGGCGACGAGTTCCACTGGTGGTGCACCGAGACCCACGAGGCGTTCGTCGGCACTATGCCGGTCTACGAGTACCTGCGCGACGAGATCGTCGGCATGGTGGGCCAGGAGGTCTACGACCGCATGGTCGTGCTGCTGACCCGCCCCGAGTGGGTGCCGCTCCCCCACCCCGCCATCCGTCGCTGAAACGGCCTGGCCTCAGCCGACCTTCTTGTTGGCCTTCCGACGATCCTCGAGCGCGAGGTAGCGCTTGCGGATGCGGATGCTCTTCGGGGTCACCTCGACGAGCTCGTCCTCCTTGATCCACTCGATCGCCGTTTCGAGGCTGTGGATCTTGGGGGCGGGCAGCTTCACGGCGTCGTCGTGGCTGTGCGTGCGGATGTTGTTCTTCTCCTTGGGCCGCACGGCATTGACCACCATCTCGTCGTCGCGGGCACACTCGCCCACGACCATGCCCTCGTACACCGTCTCGCCGGGATGGACGAAGAAGCCGCCGCTGAGCTGCAGTTTGTCGAGCGCGTAGCCCGTGGTGACACCCTGGCGATCGGAGATCATGGCGCCGCCGCGGTTGTCGGGCATGTCGCCCGCCCACGGCATCCACCCGAGGTGGTGCTGGTGGAGCAGCGCTGTGCCACGCGTGGCGGTCATGAGCAGCGACCGGAAGCCGATGAGGCCGCGGCTCGGGCATTCGAAGGTGACGATGGTGCGGCCGGCGTCGCCGGGGCGGAGGTCGGTGACCCGACCCTTGCGGGGCGCGAGCTCCTGGGTGACGGTGCCGACGTGCTCGTCGGGGACGTCGCACACGCCGCGCTCCTGCGGCTCGAACTTCTTGCCGTTCACTTCCTTGGTGATGACCTGCGGGCGGCTCACCTGGAGCTCGTAGCCCTCACGACGCATCGCTTCGATGAGCACGGCGAGCTGCAGTTCACCTCGACCGGCGACGTCGATCTGGTCGGGCGATCCGGTCTCGAACAGCTTGATCGAGACGTTGCCCAGGATCTCCTTGTTGAGCCGATCGACGAGGTGACGGCTCGTGAGGTACTTGCCCTCCTTGCCGGCGAGCGGCGAGGTGTTCACACCGAAGGTCATGCGGAGCACGGGCTCGTCGACGACGAGGCGGGGCAGCGCGACCGGGTCCTCGACCCCGGCGATCGTGTCGCCGATCTCGACCTCGGGGAAGCCGGCCACGACGAACAGATCGCCCGCCGACAGCTCGTCGGCATCGTTGCGACTGACACCCTGGAACGACATGAGGTGCGACAGACGGCGCTTGAGCGGCGGCTGCCCCTCGGCGAACTCTTCCTCGAGCAGCGCCACGGTCTCGCCGCGCTTCATGACGCCGTTCACCACGCGGCCGATCGCGAGTCGGCCGAGGTACTCCGACGCGTCGAGCTGGGTGACCATCGCCTGGAGCGGCTTGCTGGCGTCGCCGACCGGCTCGGGGATCGACTCGAGGATCGTGTCAAGCAGCGCTGACAGATCGGCGTCGGCCTCGGGCATGCCGATGCCCTTCATGGCGCGACCTTCTCGGGCCACGGCGGAGATGATCTCGAAGTCGATGTGCTCGTCGGCTGCGTCGAGGTCCATGAACAGCTGGTACACCTCGTCGAGGACCTCGTCGGGGCGGGCGTCTTGGCGGTCGACCTTGTTGATGATGACGATCGCCGGCAGATTGCGGGCGAGCGCCTTCTGGAGAACGTACCGGGTCTGGGGCAACGGGCCCTCGGCGGCGTCGACGAGCAACAGCACGCCGTCGACCATGGTGAGCGCTCGCTCGACCTCGCCACCGAAGTCGGCGTGGCCGGGCGTGTCGACCAGGTTGATCTTGACGCCCTTCCAGGTGATGGAGGCCGCCTTGGCGAGGATGGTGATGCCACGCTCTCGCTCCTGGTCGTTCGAGTCCATGACTCGGTCGACGACAGCCTGGTGGGCGGCAAAGGTTCCGGTTGCTCGCAGCAGCGCGTCGACGAGGGTGGTCTTCCCGTGGTCGACGTGGGCAACGAGCGCGACATTACGAATTGGCGTGCTCATGGTTCCGTGGGGGTGTTTGGCCGATGCGCAGGCGCGATCGGGAGGAAGGGTCAGTCGTCGATCTCGTCGGAGTCGTCGAGCTCGTCATCGTCCTCATCGAACGTGACGCCATACTTTTCAGCGAGCGCTGCGTACTCGTCGTCTTGAGTACGCTCGGCGTGGCCATTGCCACCAAAGCCCAGATCGAATGCGCTGGGACCTGCTTGCTTGAGCTTGCGCGCTTCTTCGAAGCGGCGGTGACGACCCTTCTTCACGGTAGGGCTCCCGAACCTAGAGAACTGACATTGGTCGCCATGCTACCCCGGTGGTCGGTTGATCGGCGGCACCCACCGGAGTGACCCGGCGCCCGATCGCTAAGGTCGTCCGCCATGAGCGACCTTCCGGAACCGACATCGTGGTGGCAGCGCGCGGTGGTCTACCAGATCTATCCGCGCAGCTTCGCCGCAGGTCAGGGAGGTTCCGGGGTGGGTGACCTGGCGGGGATCATCGAGCACCTCGACCACATCGCATGGCTCGGGGCCGACGCGATCTGGCTGTCACCGGTATTCCGTTCCCCCATGGCCGACTTCGGGTACGACGTGTCCGACTTCTGTGACATCGACCCGGTCTTCGGCACGCTCGCCGACCTCGACCGGCTCGTGGCCGAGGCCCACGATCGCGGCATGAAGGTGCTCCTCGACTGGGTGCCGAACCACACGAGCGAGCAGCACCCGTGGTTCGTCGAGAGCCGATCGAGCCGTACCAACCCCAAGGCCGACTGGTACGTGTGGCGCGACGAGCCGGCGAACAACTGGGTCGCAGCGTTCCCCCCGGGCGAGCGGGCGTGGCACTGGGACGAAGGGCGCGGCCAGTGGTACCTGCGCACGTTCGCCCACCAGCAGCCGGATCTGAACTGGGACGTATCCGAGGTCGAGGCGGCGATGCACGCCACCCTGCGGTTCTGGCTCGACCGGGGCATCGACGGGTTCCGCATGGACGTCGTGCACCTGATCGGCAAGGACATCGGACGCGACGACCCGGCCGAGGCTGTGGCCCGTGGTTGGCCGCACGTGCCGTACAACGACATCGACATCACCCACGATCGGTTACGTCGGATCCGGGCGGTCCTCGACGAGTACCCCGGAGAGCGGACCTCGGTGGGCGAGGTGTACCTGCTCGACGAGGCGGCCGTCGCCCGCTACTACGGCGCAGGAGACGAGCTCCACATGAGCTTCAACTTCCCGTTCCTGTGGGCCGGAGCCGAGGCATCGAGCCTGCGTGGGCGCATCACGCGCACGCTCGAGCACCTCGCCCCGATCGGCGCCTGGCCGACATGGGTCCTGTCGAACCACGACGTGCCCCGGCACCGCGAGCGTCACGGGGGTGACGAGCGCGTGGCCCGGATCATGTGTCTCGTGCTCCTCACGTTGCCGGGCACGCCGTTCCTGTACCAGGGCGAGGAGCTCGGCCTGGTCGACGCGGACGTGCCGCCGGACCAGCAGGTCGACCCCGGCGGACGCGACGGCTGCAGGGCACCGATCCCGTGGTCGGCCGAACCGCTCCACGGCTGGCCGACCGAGCCGTGGTTGCCGTTCCCCCCGGAGTCCGATGTGCGGAATGTGGCCACCATGCGCGACGACCCTGCGTCCATCCTGCACCTCTACCGCGATGCCCTGGCACTGCGACGGGGCCAGGACGACCTGATCGGCGGCCGGCTCGAACCCCTCGACCTCGGCGGATCCGTGCTGGCCCACCGCCGAGGCGACGGCTGGATCGTCGTCGCCAACTTCGGCGACGCTGCCGTCGACCTCACCGATGCCGTCGTGGTGGCCATCTCGAGCTGCCGGACCCTCGACGGGGCGACGGTCCGGTCGGTGCCCGCGCTCACCGCCGTGGTCGCCCGCACGGCCTGACAAGATGGTGCGATGGGCCGGACCGTCGCACTGCTGAACCAGAAAGGCGGGGTCGGCAAGACCACCGTCACCCTCGGACTCGCCTCCGCTGCATCGCAGGCGGGCCATCGGGTCCTCGTCGTCGACCTCGACCCACAGGCGTCGGCCACCTGGGTACTCGGGATCGACCCCGACGAGGCAGACCTCTCGAGCGCCGACGTCCTCCACCGAACCAGCGTGAGCGAGGCGATCGTCGCCTCGACATGGAGCGAGCTGGTCGATCTCGTGCCCGGCTCGGGCCGCCTGCAAGCCGACGAGCACGGCACCCCGCAGCGGCTGCGGAACGCGCTCGCCGAGGTGGCCGACGGGTACGACGCGATCCTGCTCGACTGCCCACCGTCACTCGGCAACCTCACCACCAGCGGGCTCACGGCCGCCCACCACGCCGTGGTGGTGGTCGAGCCGTCGGCGCTGGGCTTGCGAGGCATCGGCGGTGTCGCCGACGTCATCGACGACGTGTGGGACACCCACAACGGCGACCTCGAGCTGAGCGGCGTCATCGTCAACAAGGTGCCCGCGGTCAGCAGCGAGGCCGATCGGCGCTACGACGAACTGACACGCATCGTCGGGAAGAAGGCCGTGTGGCAGCCCGTCATCCCGCAACGCGTCATCTTCAACCAGGCGATCGCCGAACGGCGGCCGATCCACTCGTACGGCAGCCGGAGCGCCGAGGTGTCGGCCGTGTTCGATGCCCTCTGGGCAAAGCTCCGCCGCACGATCCGGCCGCGCTGAGCGACACCGACCGCACTCGAACGATGGTCAGTCGGTGGTGGCGACGGGGATGAGGCGCAGGCCACCCTTGCCGTCGAAGGTGAGGCCCGCGCGGCCCTCGACCAGTTGGCGGATGCCATCGCCCAGCAAGTGCGCACGCCACCCCTCGGACAGGCGTGCGCCTGCATCGCCGCGCAGCAGCGACACGATGTCGGAGCGAGTGGCGAGCAGGGCGGTGTCGACCCGCTCGGCCCGCGCCACCTCGCTGACCCACGCCGACACGAGGGTGACCGCAGGCCGAAGCGCACGGTCGAGATCCTCGACGTCGGCGGACGGCATCTGGACGTCGCGGCCGAGGCCGTCGGCGACGGCGGCGAGGATCTCGACGCCCATGGCACCGCGGCTGTGTCGCTCGTCGACACCTCGCGACTGCCCGAGCTCGGCCGGTGTCTTCGGGTGCTTCTGCGAGATGCCCAAGATGGCGAGGTCGGGCAGCACCTGGCGGACCGGGACATCGGCGGCGGCGGCGCGCCGCTCGCGCCAGGCGGCGACGGCCTGAGCCACACCGCGCGAACGCGACTTCAGCACGCGCACGTCCTTGAGGCGGAGCCACGCCTGCTCGGGGTCGATGGCGCCGGTGGGGCGCACCCGCAACTCCTCGCACGCATCGAGCGCCCACTCGAGGCGGCCGAGCGAGGTGAGCTTGTCGATCAGCCGGTCGTGCATCTCGATGAGGTGGGCGACGTCACCGGCGGCGTAGACCCGCTGCTCGTCGGTGAGCGGCCGCCGCAGCCAGTCGGTGAGGCGATCGCCCTTCGACGCGACGACGCCGAGCTCGGCTTGCAGCAGCGACAGCAGCGACGGCGTGCTGTAGCCGGTGAAGCCGGCAGCCAGCTGCGTGTCGAACATCCGGTCCGGCACTGCTCCGCACACGTGGGTGAGGACGTCGAGGTCCTGCTGGGCGGCGTGGAAGACGGCGATCGCCGGCGACGAGAACAACCGCCGGAGCGGAGCGAGGTCGAGCGGCAGTGGGTCGACGAGCACGATCTGGTCGTCCCACGCCACCTGCATGAGGGCGAGCTTCGGGAAGTACGTGCGCTCGCGGTGGAACTCGGTGTCGATGGCGTAGCGCGGCTGCGCCGACAACGTGTCGATCAGCGCCTCGAACTCGTCCTGCTGATCGATCCAGCGATAGGTCACGAAGGCTGGTCCCCCGCCACGACGGGGCGGCCGCTCAGGATCCAGGCCATCGTGCCGCCGGCGACGTTGACCGTCTCGACGCCCTGCTCGGCGAGATACTGGCACGCCTGCATGCTGCGGGCACCCGATCGGCAGATGACGAAGACCGCTGGCTCGCCACGGAACGCATCGACGTGGTCGGGCACCGTGGACAGCACGACCAACGATGCGCCGGGGACGTGGCCGTCGGTGTACTCGTGCACTTCGCGCACGTCGATGACGCGGCCGCCGGCGGCGAGGGCGACCTCGAGCTCGTCGACGGTGACTTCCGGGATGGACATGCCCGGCAGATTACCGGCTCGGGCCTGCGAGCAGGTCGTCCGGCCGGTTCACGTTCCGCAGGGCCGACGGCGCCACCTCGACCGTGTGGACCCTGAGCCCCTCGAGCACCACATGCACCGCCCGCTCTCCGGCGACGAAGGCCGCTCGGGCGTGCGCGAGCGCCGCGGGTGACCACAGCGAGAGGAGCGGTTCGATGCGATCGGTGGCGGCCGCGACCACATCGACGTCGCCACGGCGTGCGGCGATGAGCGCAGCGACGGTTGCCGCGTCGAGCCACGGCAGGTCGCACGCCGCCACGAGGACCGAACAGGGCGCAGCGTGCTCGAGCGCCGTGATGATCGCACCGAGCGGCCCCTCACCCGGGTGCGAGTCGGCCACGGTCGAGATGCCCAACCCGGCCATCGCCTCGGCATCACCGCCGATCGCCACGACTGGTCGGCAACCTGCTTCGGCGAGCGTGTCGGCCACGCGCCGGGCCATCGCAGTACCGTCGACCTCGACGAACGCCTTGGGTCTGCCCATGCGCCGACTGGCACCACCAGCGAGCACCGCCCCGACCGGGACCGGGGACAGGGAGGAGGCCGAACGCGCAGCGAGCCGAGGGTCGGATGCTGGCATGCCGGTCATGGCGAGGTCACCCGAGCTGTCGGGTCACTCCGTGTCGGGGATGCCGGAGGGATCGAGCTGGACGATGAACAGCGCGATGCGCTCGGCCTCGTCGACCTCGCCGATGAGCGCCGCCATCCGACCGAGGCCGCGCAGCGCCGACAGGAACCCACGGTTCGTCGGCTCCACCCAGCGCACATACCCCGAGCCGCGCCAGCCGCTGGCACGCAGCGTGTCGAGACCGCGGTGGTAGCCCACCCGGTAGGCGGCATAGCGCTCGACCGGGTCGCGGCCGAGGTCACCGAGGGCAGCCCAGGCATCGATGTAGCGGGGGTAACGGGCCACCACATCGGCCACCCGGTCGCGACGGAGCTCGGGTGCTGCTTCGAGCGCTTGCAGCAAGAGGTGGCGGGCAGTGGGGTCGGCGGGCGGCAGCACCGTGGTGGGCGGGCCACTGGGGCTCATGCCGATGGGGCGGGACTCGGCATCACTCACGACCGACACGCTAGGACGTACTGTCGCCACATGCTCGGCTTCAGCTCATCACCCCTGCTCGCGCTCAGCCTCGAGAGCGCCAAGCAGCTCGCGATCGTCATCGTCTTCGCCTTCGTGGTGCTCACCATCGTGTCGGCCTCGATCATCAAGAACATCACGACGAAGATCATCATGGTGATCCTGTTCGGCGGCTTGGCCCTCGGCGTCTGGACGCAGCGCACCAACCTCCAGAGCTGCGCCGACCGGGTGCGGGACAAGGCCGCGATCGGCGACACGAGCGCCACGACCTGCACGTTCTTCGGCACCGACATCGAGGTCGACATCCCCGAGGTCGACGTCCCGGGCTGACCCGGGTCAGTCGCTCGGAGCTTGGCGGTGGCCGAGCGTCAGCAGCGGCAGCACCATCTCGTCGGCGAACAGGGCGGGGTGACTGAGTGGTGCATCGTGACGGCAGCCTTCGAGCTCGACGGCGCGGGCGCCGACGACCGTGCTGGCGACGTGCTCCATCCCGGTGCGGTGGTGCGGCGATCCACCGGTGCCGTAGCCGGCGAGGACGGGCACGCCGATGGCGGCTGCCTCCCAGGGACGATGCGTCCGGAGGTCGGCGAGCTCGGCCACCATGGCGGCGCCTTCGACCAGGCGCTGGGCGCGGGTGCGTTCGGGCAGCGCCTCCCACCGAGCATCCCCGATGAGGCGCCGCATGAACCGCTCGGCAGCCGCCTCGGGGTCACCGGCCGAGGCGACCGCCACCGCTCCGGCCGTCGTGCCGGGCCACCACGGCTCCCACGACAGGGGCGTCTCGTAGATCGACACTGCGCGCACCAGTTCCGGGTGGTGTGCAGCGAGCGACAGCGCGACGTTGCCGCCGTAGCTGTGCCCGACCACCACGTCGGCGGTGCGACCGCGCAACAGGGCGACCAGGTCGCCCACCTGGTCGGCCATCGTGAACGGGCCGGGGTGGGGCGACGACCGGCCGTAGCCACGCCGGTCGTACCGGAGCACACGGCAGACACGATCGATCTGGCGACTCACCTTCAGCATCCCCGTCGATCGGTCCATCGAGCCGTGCACCAGCACCACGAGCGGACCGTCCGCCGGGCCCACCTCGTCCGACCAGATGCCGCGATCGTCGCGCTGGTCGCGCTGGTCGCGGTCGATCGCCTCCTCGGAGGTCATGCGACCCGCACGATCCGCAACACGTCGGTGGCGGCACGACCGGGTCGATCGGGCGCGCCGGCGAGCACGAGCACCACCTGCCCGGACGACACGAGGCCGTGCTGCACCGCGGTCTCGATTGCGAACCAGACCAACTCGTCGGTGGAGTGATAGGTGTCGACCCCGAGCGGCGTGACACCCCACGACAGCGTCATCGTGCGGACGGTGCGCTCGTCGGGCGAGAGGCCGATGAGCGGGGGCGTGGGGCGGAACCGCGCCATCGCCCGCGCAGTGCGCCCCGTCGTGGTGCAGCACAGGATCGCGTCGGCGCCGGCATCGACGGCGGCCAGACCGGCGGCGTGGGTGATCGCCATCGTGATGCGGTCGGGCCCGTCTGGCCACTGGCGACGCTGCATCCGGCCGAGCCGGCTGCCCCACGCGCTGTAGCTCGCCTCCATCTCGGCACGCAGCGCGATCCGCCGCATCGCCTCGACGACCGCGACCGGGTCGTGGCCGATGGCCGTTTCGGCCGACAGCATCAGCGCATCCGTGCCGTCGAACACGGCGTTGGCGATGTCGCTCACCTCGGCGCGCGTGGGTGACGGCGAGGTGATCATGCTCTCGAGCATCTGGGTGGCGGTGATGACGGGAACGCCCATCTCGACGCAATGGCGCACGATGCGCTTCTGCAGGTGTGGCACGTCCTCGAGCGGGCACTCGATGCCGAGGTCGCCGCGAGCCACCATGACGGCATCGGCCTCGGCGGCGATCTCCTCGAGCGCTGCCACGGCCGGCAGCGTCTCGATCTTGGCGACGAGGTGCGGGCACGGATCGCCGACCGCGGAGCGGACGGCGGCGATGTCGGCGGCGCTGCGGACGAACGAGACGGCGAGGAAGTCGACGCCCTCACGAGCCATGACGACGGCCAGTGCGAGGTCTTCCTCGGTGGGTGTGCGCAAACGCATCCGCTCGGACGGGATGTGCACGCCCGGTCGGCCCTGGGTGGTGCCACCGGTGACGATGCGGGTCGTGGCCTGCGTGTCGGTGACCTCCTCGACCAGCAGCGAGATCGCGCCGTCACCGATGACCACGCGATCGCCTGGGTGGAGGTCGTGCAGCAGGGTGGCGTACTCGACGTGGAAGCGGTCGACCGTGCTGTCACCCTCACCGGCGACGAGCACGAGCTGCTCGCCGGCGATCAGCTGCACACCCTCGACGGGCAGTTGGCCGGCGCGGACCTTCGGGCCCGGCAGATCGGCGAGCACGCCGACCGTGCGGCCCGTGCGCGCCGACGCGGCGCGTACGTCGTGCAGGCGCCGTACATGCTCGTCGACCGAGCCGTGAGAGAGGTTGAGGCGGACGACGTCGACCCCTGCCAACAGCAACCGGTCGAGCACATCGGGCGACGCGCTGGCCGGGCCGAGTGTGGCGACGATCTTCGTCCTGGACTCCATGGCCACCATTCAAGCCTGCTATTCAGGTGGCATGGAGCTTCTGCTGATCCGTCACGGCCTGCCTGTCCGCCGAGAGCTCGAGGAAGGCATCGCCGACCCGGAGCTCTCCGAGGCCGGTCTGGCCCAGGCACAGCACCTCGCCGAGTACCTGTCGAGCGAGACCATCGACGCCGTGTACGCATCGCCGCTGCGGCGTGCGTTCCAGACGGCGCAGCCGCTGGCCGCCTCGCAGAGTCGCGAGATCGTGGTGGTCGACGACATCGCCGAGTGGGACCGCAACTCGAGCGAGTACGTCCCCATCGAGGAGTTGAAGGCCACGAACGACCCGCGCTGGCAGGCGATGCTGC
>Ga0247831_1004872_pt1 | contig 17400 bp, 13 predicted proteins | sample LaCruzMarch2015__9_FD_192406 | JGI IMG/M metagenome (GOLD analysis project Ga0247831, IMG submission 192406) | Freshwater microbial communities from meromictic Lake La Cruz, Castile-La Mancha, Spain - LaCruzMarch2015_1m | ecosystem: Environmental > Aquatic > Freshwater > Lake | place: Spain... | reverse complement strand
AAGCTTCTAAATTGCTCGAAATGCTCCACTTGGCCGATCGTGTTCATCATAAGCCTGCCGAACTATCGGGTGGTGAACAGCAACGGGTAGCTATAGCGCGAGCTTTGATTAATAGTCCTGCAATTGTATTAGCAGATGAGCCAACGGGAAATTTGGATAGTCAAAATTCACAGGCTATTTTTTCTATGATAAATACCTTAAGACATGAATTAAAGCAAACATTTATATTGGTGACACATAATGATGAATTGGCGCAATTATCTGACAGGGCTTTGCGAATGTTAGATGGAAAAACAACACTATGAAATTAGTAAAAGAAACATTAGAACTCGCTCAAACAGGCTTTTTTACGCCACTTGTATTGGACTACTGTAGCCAAAAAAAGTCCTTGGATCCGTATATTCAATCTTTTCCTTCTGCGGAATCGATGTTGACTCAAATTCAATTGAAGCAGAAGCAAACTATAAATCGCACAATACTTGTAGATGTTTTGCTACAACAATATTCCCATTTGGAAACAACTGAATTAGTGAAACAGAATATCGAAGTTTTGCGAAATACTTCGACATTTACGATTTGTACTGCTCATCAACCGAATATTTTTACGGGTCATTTATATTTTATATATAAAATTATTCATGCAATAAAATTAAGCATAGAATCTGCGAAATTGTATCCCTTGTATACATTCGTTCCAGTGTATTATATCGGCAGTGAAGACAATGACTTAGAGGAAATAGGAGAGCTGAATTACAATGGTCAATCTTATCAATGGCAAAGTGGTCAAACAGGGGCGTGTGGGCGAATGCTCACGCAGCATTTAGAACCTATTTTAAAGGATGTTTTAGCCACACTCAATGATCAAGTTCCTGATGAAAAGCATTTGATTGAACTTTTTAAGCATGCCTATAATGGAGAACATACTTTGTCTGAAGCAACTAGAATCATAGTCAATGATTTGTTTGGTCAGTATGGACTTGTTGTCCTCGATCCTGATCATGCAGATTTGAAAAAGCAATTCAGTGCTGTGATGCGTGAAGAATTATTATCTCAATCTTCTCATGATATTGTACAACAAACACTTGTAGGGTTATCTCAAAACTATAAGTCACAAGCGCCACCAAGAGCTTTGAATCTTTTTTATTTAAAAAATGATATTCGTGAACGCATTGAATTTGATGGCAATATTTGGACTGTAGTCAATACCAAAATTCAATTTACTAAAAATGAATTGCTAGCCGAACTAGAAGAGTTTCCAAATCATTTTTCGCCTAATGTAATTCTAAGGCCATTGTATCAAGAAACAATTTTGCCAAATATTGCTTTTGTAGGAGGAGGAGGCGAACTAGCGTATTGGATGCAATTAAAGGCTTTGTTTGATTTTCATAAGATTACTTATCCATTGTTGTTTTTACGAAATTCTGTGCTTTGGATCAATGCCAAATCGGCACTACGAAAGAGTCAAATTGGACTAAGTCCCGAAGCTTTATTTTATCCGGCTGAAAAATTAGTGCAACTTCAATTTGCGAATCATCAAGTATTGGAACAACTAAATACATTCGAATCAGAGATTGAAATGAAATATACTGAATTGAATCTTTTGGCAGCACAGGTTTCAGACTCACTCAAACAAAGTATTGAAGCGCACAAAGCCAAAGTGATGAATGTACAACAACGTATACATCAAAAATTTTTAGCCCATCTTAAGCGCAATGAATCGGAGGTTATAACTAAAATATATACGCTTAAACAACAACTGTTTCCAAACAATACTTTACAGGAACGTTATCATACCTTTTTAACTATTTATAAAGAATTTGGACCAACTATTCTAGCAGACTTAATGGATCATCAAGATGCATTAAGTCATCAATTTATGGTTTTAACCCAAGTCGAAGATTAGATTTTTGCAATAAGTAATAAAAAAGCCCACTCTTTATGAATGGGCTTTTTGATATAAGTTTTAAGGATTAACCTTTCAATACGTTTCGGCTTATAACAATTCGTTGTACTTCGCTTGTGCCCTCATATATTTGGGTGATTTTCGCGTCACGCATCAAACGCTCTACATGGAATTCTTTTACATAACCATATCCGCCATGTATTTGAACCGCTTCTGTAGTCACAAATTGTGCTATTTCAGATGCATATAATTTGGCCATAGCTGAGGCAGTGTCGTAATTTAAATGTTCGTCTTTCATCCAAGCAGCTTTTAAAACCAATAGACGAGCAGCTTCTATTTGAGTAGCCATATCTGCTAATTTAAATTGAATAGCTTGATGATTCATGATTTCTGTGCCAAATGCTTTACGTTCTTTTGCATATTTCAATGCAAGTTCGTAAGCTCCACTGGCAATACCCAATGCTTGTGCAGCAATACCAATACGGCCACCGCTCAACACTTTCATAGCAAATGTAAATCCAAACCCATCTTCGCCAATGCGATTTTCTTTAGGAACTTTGACGTCTTGAAACATAATTGAGTGTGTATCACTTCCACGAATACCCATTTTATTTTCTTTGCCACCTACAGTTACACCTTCCCAAGATTTTTCCACAATAAATGCATTGATGCCTTTATGTTTTTTAGCCACATCTGTTTGTGCTATTACCAAATAATGCGTTGCTGAATTACCATTCGTAATCCAGTTTTTTGTGCCATTTAAAAGGTAGTAATCGCCTTTGTCTTCAGCTATTGTTCGTTGTGAAGTTGCATCACTACCAGCTTCAGGTTCACTTAAAAGGAATGCGCCTATGACTTCGCCAGATGCTAATGGTTTCAAATATTTTTGTTTTTGTTCTTCAGTGCCATAGGTTTCTAAACCCCAGCAAACCAATGAGTTGTTGACACTCATACAAACTGAAGCTGATGCATCTACTTTGGAAATTTCTTCCATAGCCAACACATAAGATATAGTATCCATGCCAGCACCACCATAAGCAGGGTCAACCATGATACCCATCATGCCTAATTCCCCTAATTTTTTGATTTGTTCTGTTGGGAATTTTTGATGTTCATCGCGCTCAATGACACCAGGTAGAAGTTCGTTTTGAGCAAAATCAAGAGCAGCTTGCTGAATCATGAGTTGTTCTTCTGAAAGTTGAAAGTTCATAAATTGTAAATTAAAAGTGCCACAAACATAAGAAACTAATTTTAATATATGATGTAAAATTGAAGCATAAGTGAAAAGGAAATTCTGATTTAGTATAGGTATTACGAATCAAATTAGTTGTTTGTCTAACAATAATTAAGTTTAACCGAGTTATACACAACTACCTTGATATTTTAACAATTTTATACAACGCTTAGAAATTATATTTGTAATCCATGATAAAACGAATCGTAAAAACTTTATATATATCTTCTTTGTTGTTGTTAGTGACTTCTTGTACTCTAAATGGTAAAACGCCTAAGCCCAACGCCGATGGTGAGCCTCGTTTTGGCAAAGTGACCTTGCAATATACCGATACAACACAAAACGTCAATAAAATATTAATATACCGATTAGATACTTTTTATCAACGTCAAATTAAGGCTGGATTTAATGGAAGTGTATTGGTTGGTTACAAGGGTAAAGTGTTGTACGAACGCTATTTTGGGGTTAGTCAAAAAGAAAGTGGCGCCATGTGGTCGCCTCAAACACAAAGCCAACTAGCTTCGACTTCTAAAACGATGACATCAGGAGCTGTTTTATTGTTAAAAGATAAAGGACTTTTGGGTTTAGATGATTTAGTCTCAAAATATATTCCAACTTTTCCCTACGAAACGATTACCATTAGGATGCTTCTAAATCATAGAAGCGGCTTACCTGATTATATCAAATTTATGGGGAAACCAGCTGGCAAACTTTTTTTAAACAACGATGATATCATCAATTATTTTGCAACCAAAAAGCCAAAATTAAATTTTACTCCTGATACCCGATTTACTTATTGCAATTCTAATTTTGCCTTATTGGCAAGCATTGTAGAAAGTGTTAGTGGAATGAAGTTTGATTATTTCATGCGTCGATTTATTTTTTCACCGCTTGGTATGGATTGCACATTTGTTATAGATCCTGAAAAAGAGAAAGAGTGCACTTCCGCTTTTTGCTATAGTGCGAGTTGGTTAAAAGAGCCCGATATGCACCACGACGGTGTAGTGGGTGATAAAGGTGTTTACAGTTCCGTGCGTGATTTGTATAAATGGGATCAAGCTTTGTACTCTGGAAAATTGATTAAAAGATCTACATTGGAGGAGGCATTCAAACCGTATAGTTTTGAAAAGCCAGGTATTAAAAATTATGGCTTAGGTTGGAGAATGTTGAATTATCCTGATGGGGTTAAAATTGTTTACCATAATGGTTGGTGGCATGGCAACAATACTTGCTTTTATCGTTTTATTCAAGATAATTTTACAATTATAGTGCTAGGCAATAAGTTCAATAAAAATATTTATCGTCAACCTCAACAGATTTATAATATAGTAATGGGTATTGCAGATAATAGTAAAGAAATAGAAACTGAAGATTAGGTTTATTATTGATTAATATTTTTTATTTCTACTGATCTAAGATCTTTTAATTTTGATAAAACGATTTCTTCATCTACCAATGCAATGCCAAGTTTGAGTTGACAAAACAAGTTCATTTCGTTTTTTAATATTGTACATTGATATTGTTTTAAGATACGCATGACATCATTAATGACTGTGTAGTCAAACTCTAAGGTGTAAAAGTGTTCTATATTTTTTTCAACGATTGTATTTAAGATTATACATTCGTGAGCTACTGTTTTGTATGCATTGATTAAACCTGGAACCCCTAATATTGTTCCGCCAAAATATCGAACCACGATAATCAGTGTATTTGTTATTCCAAAACTATCCAATTGTCCAAGTATCGGCTTGCCAGCACTTCCACTTGGTTCTCCATCGTCATTTGCTCTATAGCTAGTTTGGTCCGATCCTAGTCGCCAAGCGAAACAATAATGAACTGCTTTGGGATGTAGTTCCTTAAGATGTTTGATGTGTTTTTTGGTGTCTTCAACGGAATTAATCGGAAAAGAAAATCCTAAAAATCGACTTCCTCGATCTTTAAATTCAGCTTCAGTTAGAGTGGAAATTGTTTTATACGTATAAATTGTATTCAAAAAATTTAAATTTTATCGCCTAAAAATATCAATATTATCGCCGCAATGGTGAATAGTAATCCAACTAAATTTGCTTTGCTTAATTTTTCCTTGAAAACAAAAATCCCGACAATACTGACAAGAAATAAAACTCCAATGTTGTTGATTGGAATGGTTGCAGAACTCGATAGATTGTTGCTTTGAAGAGCCTTTATGAGATAATAAATTGAAAAATAATTTGGAATACCCAATACAATTCCTGCTATTAGATTTTTGAAAGCAAATGAACGTTTGCCTGAAATATAATGCATACTTAAAACCAACGATCCAATAATGGCAGCGACTAAAAATCCTGCAATTAAGTATGAATTTGATGTATCTGGATTTTTTAAAAATCTTTGCTCAACATATTTGGTCATGGTATCGATAATGCCACTACTTAGAAATAATACAATAGGAAGAATAATTTCCCAATGTAGTTTTTTTACAGTTGGCGAGTCGTTGTTTGTATCAGCTTTTGTCGTCAATACAACAGCTACTAACGCTACAGCTATGCCGATTATTTTTAACCACGACAGTGGTTCATGATATATAAAGTAAGAAAATATTACAGGTATAATAAGGGATAATTTATTTGAAGTTTGTGTGATCGTAATGCCTACTTTAGCAGACGAAATTGCAATTAAATTGAACACCGAAATAAATAAAATACCCATTAATACCGACCATTTAAACCAAGGCTCAGACAATGTTGTTATTTGAATAGGGAAATGACCTAATACGAAACTGCCTGTGATGACACAAGTAATGTAGTTAAATACGATAGCTTGAAAAGCATCAATATTGTGCTTTTTGAAATAAGCAAAAATGATACCTAAATAGGCATTGAATATAATGGACAATATTAAAAATGTCATAAGTTAATCGTGGTGTTTTTAAAGATTTTGACTACATCGTTTTTGATGTTGAAAGACTCTATTTGAATGGTATTTGAAGGTACTTGAACTGCTTTTGTTCCCTCGTTTAGTCGAATGTCAGATTCTATAATTCTGATTTCATCCCAAAGGTTAAGATCAATTAAAGATTGATGTAATTTGGCTCCACCTTCAACCAATACTGATGAAATATGTTTTTGTTGTAAATGATGTATAATTTGTTTTATCTCATTTATTCCTTCGAGTTGTATCGATATTAAATTTTCTTTGGTTGAGGAATGAGTTGGATTGAATACCAATGTTGGTTGTTGCTGATTGAAAATGGTAGATGTGGCAGGTAAACTGCTCGTTTTGTCATACACTATTCTAATTGGAGACTTGCCTTTCCAATGCCTATTGTCCAAACTTGGATTGTCGATGAGGACGGTATTGAAGCCAACCCATATTGCATCTTCTTCGCTTCGCCAACGATGTACAAGTACGGACGATATTGGATTAGAAATGATAGTTTTTGCATTGGCTTTTGCAATAAATCCATCTCTCGATTGAGCCCATTTTAATATGATGTAAGGCCGTTCAAATTTTTGATTCGTGAAGAAACGTTTGTTTATCAAAATTGCGTCTTCATTTAAAATACCTATTTCTACTTTTATATTGGCCTCGATAAGGGTTTGTATACCTCTTCCATTGACTTTGCTTGAAATATCCAGACAAGAAATGACAACATGTGGAATTTTGTATTTGAGGATTAAATCAACACATGGTGGTGTTTTGCCAACATGTGAACATGGTTCCAAAGAAACATACAAAGTTGAGAGAGAAATAAGCACAACCTCTTGTTTTTGAACTGAGTTTATACAGTTTACTTCAGCATGTGCTTGACCGTATTTTTGATGGTATCCTTCGCCTATTATTCGATTTTGATAAACAAGTACAGCGCCGACTATAGGATTAGATTCAGTTTGACCAAGCCCAAGTTGAGCTAATTCAAAGCATCTGCGCATATAGATTTCGTGTTGTTGCATATCGTTCTTAACGGCCACAAAAGTAAGTAAGTTTTCATTGCATTAACTAGATTGAGGGATTAATTAAATGTTGATTGAATTTGTAGTTTGTTCAGTGTATTTTGTGCCAATGAATCGACTGTTAAAAGGAGGCTTAGGTTTATATATTTTATTTGTACTTGCATTTGTGTTTTTATTTAGTAAAAGCCCTTTGCTCTTCGGATGGAATGCCTCATTTCATATTGATTCTCAAGTTTATCTCTACACTGGGATGAAAATTTTGGATGGGAAAATTTTATATAGAGACATTTTTGATCACAAAGGTCCAATGATGTATGTTTTCGAATGTTTGGGGTTGTTGATAACAAATAAACACACCTTTGGTGTTTGGGTGGTACAAGTCTTTTTTTTATTGGCCTGTTTTACGCCGCTGTTTTTTTATTGGGTAAAAAAGTATGAACAAATAGTAGCTTTTTCAGCATCCTTAATTTTTATCACTTGGATGTATCGATTTATGACTATCGGTGATAATATTCCCGAATTATTTGCTGTCGGTTTTGTTACTTTATTGATTTGGTTTGCCCAAAAAATTATTTTCGATTTTGAATTTAGTAAACTCAATTTGTTTTTTATAGGAATGATTCCTTCAGCATTGATGTTGTTTAAGTTTAATTTTTGCGTTATTTGTGTCCCAGTGTTTATTTGGTTATTTGTGGTAGCGCAAAAGCAAAGGGCATTGCTACGTTCAATGCAATTTGTCTTATTGGGGTTTATAACAACTATACTTCCTTTTGCAATCTATTTTTATCTTAATCATGCAATTCCAGATGCTATAAATGCTATTTGGACTTTCAATTTATCCTATGTTCATCACAACAAGATGAGATGGTATTATAGTTTGTTTGAGGTCATTGTTCAACAAAAAAATTATTTTCTCTGGCTAATTTTTATTGTCACTATACTGAAATTGTTATTTGCAAGTAAAAATCATAGCATGGGTTTTATGTTGGTATTGATAGTCGTTTTATCATTTTTTGGCTTAGTCGCTTTGCCTGCAAGAGGAAATGAATCCAGACACTATTTAATGCCATTGGCGCCTGTAGTTGCTATGATTGCTGTTTGGCTGGTTAAGGATACACTTGCGTATTTAGAATATGTTTTGTTGTACCTGTCACTTTATTTTTTACGACCATATTTTAATGATATTCGAAAACAAGTGATTCGTTTTAACGACAAGAATGGTATTGTCGACTATATGAAAAAATCAAACCAATCGACTCGAAAATCGATGTTTGTTTTAGGGAATCAATCTTCGTTGTATTGGAAGTCAGGTTTGGAAAGTCCGATTCGTTTTTTTTATACTTACCCTATACTGCAACCATGCGAACAATCAGTAACGCGTGAATGTGTTCAAGAATTACAACGTAATGGACCTGATTTTATTTGCGAAGAAACACAGTATAATCATTCAGTTTGTTTGAGCGATTTAAAGCATGATTATCTTTTAGTCATGGAAGATCAAGGTGTGAAATTGTTTGAAAAAAACAATCAATGATATTGGTTTTTTATCCTATTTTTTTGAATTTAAATTAGTTTTGAGATTAATATAATGCAATAAAGGCAAGGCTTTGATTCAGTTTGCTTAACATGTATATGTAATACACCCAATCAGAGTGTAACGCATTTAAGGCAAAGATTTTACTATATTTGTATTATGAATGTATTCTTTCGATATGGTTTTTTTGGCGTGATTGTGGTTTTCATATCTTCATGTAATTCAAAGAGTACTAACTCCGATTTAAATCAACAACAATTGTTGGATTCAATTTTGAAGTTAAATATTCAGGTTGATTCCATTTCGAAAACGAGTTTGACTACTGGTGGCGAAATGGAGTATTGGCAGCATGATTATAATCCTAATTTTTCTAAGCTAAAAAGTCAAGGCATTAAAACGCCAAAAGTTTATATCATTGACAATTTAATGAGACACAATAATCTTATACCTATGAAAGCTGTATTGGGTGGAAATATGCAATTTTCAAGAGTATCCTTGTTGGGTAAAAGTTGGGCCATAGCCGATTTTAACGATGGCCATGTGGGTGGGGAAATGTTGTTAAATTATACCGTCAAAGATACTTCTGTAGATTGGCGAGTATTAAAATGGGAAACAAATGATTATTAGCTAAGTAAGTTTGTTGAGTGCTGATTTATAAGTACTCAAACACCTTTCTCTAGCTAAACTATGATCGACAATAGGTTTTGGATAGTTGAAGCTTTCAAATTCTGGAACCCATTTCCTGACATATTCGAGTTTTGTATCAAATTTGAGTGTTTGCAAATGCGGATTAAAAATTCTAAAATATGGAGCCGCATCGACTCCACTTCCTGCAGCCCATTGCCAGCCACCATTGTTTGAAGCCAAATCAAAATCTAATAATTTTTTTGCAAAGTAGGCTTCGCCCCAGCGCCAATCAATCAATAAATGTTTGGTCAAAAATGAAGCTGTTATCATTCGAACTCTATTATGCATCCATCCAGTGGTGTTTAATTCACGCATTCCCGCATCGACAATTGGATATCCAGTATTGCCATCGCACCATGTTAGAAATTCAGCTTCATCGTTTCGCCATTGTATGGCATCATATTGTGGTTTGAAAGACCTTGATACGACATGAGGGAAATGCCATAAAATAGCTTGATAAAAATCACGCCAAATGAGTTCATTTAAAAATTTTTCATTGTGTGCTTGCGCAAAAAGAGCTAGTTTTCGAATACTGATTGTCCCAAATCGTAAATGAACACCTAATCTTGAAGTGCCTAGTATAGAAGGTATGTCGCGTGTTTCGTGGTAATGGTCTATTATATGAACAGACGTTTTTGCATCCGGGAATGCTAGGTTTGATGCTTCAAAGCCCAAAGATTCTAAACTAGGAAAAGGGTATTTGGAATGAGCGAAATGTTTGAAATTACTTTCTGTTTTATACTCTTTAATAGGATTTTCAAAAAGTTTGATTTTCCATTTTTTGCTATATGGGGTGTAAACAGTGTAAGGGAGTTGGTCGTCTTTGCAAATTTCATTTTTTTCAAAAATGACTTGATCCTTAAATGTTTTAAACGCAATTCCATTACTATTTAAATAAGTTCGTATACTCTCATCGCGAAGTTGCGCATAGGGTTCGTAATCATGGTTAGTGTATACAATATCTACAGCGAATTCTTTAGTTATTTGTTTAAAAACATTAAGAGGTGTATCGTGAAAAATTCTCAAACTGCTACCGATTTGAATGAGTTGTTCGTGTATTTTTTGAAGCGATTGGTATATAAAAGTTACTCGTGCATCATTGGATTTTAATTCAGAAAGTATGGATGTATCAAAAATAAAGATGGGTTGAACGTTCGTATTTTCTTTCAAAGCTTCAAAAAGTCCATGGTTGTCATGTAGTCTTAAATCTCGTCTGAACCAAAATATTGTGCTTTTTCCCATACTACAATGATAGAAAATCAATTTCACTCTATCTCAAAAATCAACTTATAGCCTATAAATTGCCTGTTTGAAGCCCAAAAATGCCTTGTTTTCAAAAAAAACTATCAAATTAGACTATTTTTTACTACTTTTGCGCCCTTAAATCCAATAAATGAAGTTATCACAATACGTTTACGATTTGCCTTTAAATCTGATAGCTCAGTATCCAGCCAAAAATAGAGATGAAAGTAAATTGATGGTTGTTCATAAGGACACTGGCGTAATAGAGCATAGACAATTTAAAGATTTGCTCGAATATTTTGATGATAAAGATGTCATGGTAGCAAACAATACGAAAGTGTTCAATGCACGCTTATATGGTCGTAAAGAAAAAACAGGCGCTAAAATCGAGGTTTTTTTATTGCGTGAATTAAACAAACAAAACAGACTTTGGGATGTAGTTGTAGAGCCGGCACGTAAAATACGTGTAGGTAACAAACTCTACTTTGGTGCTGATAATTCATTGGTAGCTGAAGTAGTAGATAATACAACTTCTCGTGGCCGTACAATTCGTTTTCTTTTTGATGGAAGCAATGATGAATTGAAAACCATTCTTGACAACATGGGTGAAACGCCTTTGCCAAGATACATCAAACGTAAACCTGAAGATTTGGATAAGGAGCGTTACCAAACTGTATATGCAAAGCATGAAGGTGCGGTAGCTGCCCCAACTGCTGGTTTTCACTTTAGTCGTGAGCTGATCAAACGTCTTGAAATTAAAGGTGTGAAATTTGCAGAAGTAACTCTGCATACCGGTTTAGGTACTTTCCGACCTATTGAGGTTGAAGATATTTCTAAACACAAAATGGATGCTGAGTTTTATGCAGTTGATGAATATGCATGCAAGACAGTCAATAAAGCAAAAGAAGAAGGTCGTAGAATATGTGCTATTGGTACAACTTCAATACGTGCCATGGAATCTTCAGTTACAACAACTGGGATGTTGAAACCTTCAGAAGGATGGACAAATATTTTTATTTCGCCACCTTACGATTTTTCTTTAAACAATGCCTTGATTACAAACTTTCACTTGCCAAAAACTAGTTTGTTGATTATGTGTGCTGCATTTATGGGCTACGATTTAACGATGGAAGCATATAAAGTAGCTATCAAAAATAAATATCGTTTTTTCAGCTATGGTGATGCCATGTTGATTATCTAATTTTTTTTATTTAAATTTTTTTAAAGCCGCTTCGATAGAGGATTCTTTTCATTATTTAGTGAAAATCAAAGGTATTTTCAAATTCATACAGATGTGGCAATGTATATTTGACACATAATTGATTTGATTATCAAACTATGCCGGAAACTAATCAGCCACTTCGATATTTTGCCGTTTACAAACCTATCAATATGGTTTCGCAGTTTATCAGTCCAGATCAAGTAGGTTTATTGGGCGATTTGGATTTTGATTTTCCTGAAGGAACACATGCCATAGGAAGGTTAGATAGCCAATCGGAAGGGTTATTATTGTTGACTATGGATAAGCGAATAACGCGGTTGCTTTTTCAAAGCAAAATACCACATAATCGAACTTATTTAGTTCAAGTCTTACAGCATATGAGCCCTGAAACGCTTCTGCTTTTGCGCAATGGGGTAGAATTTAAAATTAAAGGAAATGTAAATTGGACAAGTAGTCCATGCGAAGCAAAAATTGTAGAAAAGCCGATAGGGCTTCATGTTATAGAGAATGAATTGCTCGATTTTATACCACATACTTGGGTCGAAATCACATTGACAGAAGGGAAGTTTCATCAAATTAGAAAAATGGTTAAAACACTTCGACATAAATGTAGAAGACTCATTCGGCTTTCAATTGAAAATATTTCATTGAATGAAATGAAGCCTGGAGAGGTCAAGGAAATGGACAAAGCTGATTTCTATACTAGGTTGAATATATCAATTCCTTAATTATAATTATTTGCTTTTCAGCCGAATATATTTTTGTCTTTGATTAAAACTCCTTTGTTTAGTTTATCTTTACTTTTGTTTAAACTAAAATACTTAGTTAATATGCACAATTTGAATTTTTATACGCGAATATTTGTAGTTATTATATTTACTCTATTTAGTCAGTTGGCAAATGCCCAAATCTTTATCAATGAACTTGATTCGGACTCTCCTGGTATAGATGATAAAGAATTTGTCGAAATTAGAACTTTGATTCCGTTTACATCTCTGAACGGCCACGTACTTGTTTTTTTTAACGGAAATCCAAGTTCATCTGATGCCAATATGAGTTATTATGCTTTGAGTTTAAATGGTTTAGTGACTGATGCAAATGGGATAGCAACATTAGGTAATAATCTTGTATCTCCAGTTCCTGATGTTATTTTTTCTGACAATGTCATTCAAAATGGCGAAGACGCAGTCGCTATTTATCAAGGAAGTGTTGCAAATTTTCCAAACAATACTTTGGCCACAACTACTAATCTCGTTCATGCATTGGCTTACGATACCAGTGATCCAGATGCATTAGCTCTTATGTCATTGTTGGGTATTGTATTGCCTCAGGTTCAAGTAAATGAAAATGAAAATAATGCACAAGCTACGGAGTCTATTCAACGTAAAAATGATGGAACATATGAAGTGAAAGCTCCAACTCCAGGCGCAATGAATGATGGTAGTGGGATAGTTTATAATGGACTCACAATAGTTGTTAATCCTTCACACCGTGATGAAGGCGACACATTACATATCACAATTACTTCTCAAACACCAGTTGCATCACCTATTAATTTTAATTTAACTTTAAACAATGGCTCGTTTAATGCAGTTGATTTTTCAGGTAATCTATCTTGTTCATTTCCAACCAATGCAACTTCTTTTTCTACTATCATTACTTTAGTAGATGATGTTTTGAATGAAGGGGATGAAATAATGAAAATAAAATTTGGAACTTTACCAAGTGGTTTTAATCGTCTTAATGATAATGTTGAAATTCGTGTCGTTGATAATGATTACCAAATAGATCCTTGGGGGACGCCATTGCAGCCTACTTATGGCATTGTTTCAAGTACGGCACCAGCTGGGTATTATAGTTCATTGAATGGATTGTCGGGGCAGGCTTTATTTTTTCAACTAAGAAATATCATTGCCGATTCTATTGTCGTTCGTGCGCATTGTTATGGCGATATGCCTGAATTATTAAAGGAAGCTGATCACAATCCTAAAAACGGGAATCAAGTTTGGTTGATGTATGTCGAAACGCCACGTGCAAAGCTGGACTATCAAACTACTGGAAGTGGAACTGGTAAATGGAATCGCGAACATATTTACCCGCAATCAAGAGGCGGATTTTCCAATGGAACCAGCGATACAGCTGATGGAATAGCGGTTTATTTACCCACTAATGCCAATGACATCTTAGCTGGACATGCCGATGCGCATGCACTTCGTGCAGAAGATGCGACTGAAAATAGTACACGCAATAACAAAGATTATGGTGGTTCTGATTATAATGGACCTGTCGGTACAGCGAATAGTTGGCGTGGCGATGTGGCTCGTGCTTTGATGTATATGACAGTTCGCTACAATGGATTAAATGTAGTAAGCGGCAACCCTGCAGATACAACGGTTGGACAAATTGGTGATTTGGACAGCTTGTTGTCTTGGCATTTATCAGATCCTAGAGACGATTTTGAAATGTATCGCAACAATTACATTTACACTTGGCAATATAATCGTAATCCTTTTATTGACTTACCAGACTTAGTGAGTTATCTCTTTGGCGCAAATCAAGGGCAAGTGTGGAACAACAGCTCTTCTACTATTGATTTTGCTGGAATGAATTGTACAATTTTTCCTAATCCAACATCAAATCAGTTTACAATAGCTGGATTTATAGGGCAGGGGGAATTCGAAATATGGTCATCTTTAGGGCAATTAATCCATAAACAAACTGTAAAGGACCAAACAAAGATTCAAATTAATCAACCCAATGGATTATATATCCTGAAATTTAATATAAGTGGGACTATTGGGGTTCAAAAGTTACTCATTCAATAAATAATATTAGCAAGAATTTTAAATAGTTGATTGAATAACCTATTAATTACCATATCTTTGCTATTATAATAAATTTTTTAAACACACACAATGGAAGGAACAGTAAAATTTTTCAATACTGAAAAAGGTTTTGGTTTTATCAAACCAATCGACGGAAGCGAAGATGTATTCGTACATCACACAGGTCTTATTGACACAATCAACGAAAATGATAAAGTATCATTTGAACTTGAAAGAGGTAAAAAAGGTATGACTGCAGTGCGAGTTACACTTGCACAAGAAGCATAATATTAAACATATTTGCAAATTGAACCACGCGATAAGCGTGGTTTTTTTGTGCCAATTTTATTTTAATATTACGAGGTAATGACTATTTCTTGTATTTTAGTCCTCCCCATGTTTCACCGCAGTCATTTACAATTCGACCGTTTGGTCCATACGTCAATTGATTTTTGTTTCGCAAATAAATGGATTTCCCTTTGGGCATATGCAAAGTGCAATTGATGTAAAGACTTGCTTTTCTATGCAACGAAATATCAGTAGTGTAAAATAGAGCTTCAGCAGGCGAGTCTGTTTCTAATCGGATTTTACCTTTTAGTTGTTTTGGTGATAAACTGATATTGGGTAAATCGCATTCCCACAAACCTCTGCCATAGGTTGAAGTTAATATTTTCCCTCGACAATAATTAATGTTCATTTCTGAAACAATACATTTTGGGAAATTGGTAGAGAATAATTTCCAGTCAGCAGTTAATGATGATTTGAAGTAAATTCCTTCGTAAGTAGAAGCAAATAATGCATCTTGACTACCATCGAAATAGACGATATCTGTTACATAATAAGATGGTAAGCCATTTGAAACATCAATCCAATTATTTCCACCATCAGGTGAGTAAAGGACTCGAACACTTGTTTTACATAAGTCATAATAATCTCCAAAATATCCAAGACTAATCCATACTTTATCAGGATCTGTAGGTGATATGCAAATCGCATGAATGCGCGTGTCATATAAAGTGCCATTTATTGTTATTAGTTTTGAAATGTCTGTAAATGAATTGCCTCCATTTATTGATTTAAATAATGCATTCCAATAACTACTGATATACAACACATTGCTGTCGGATTCACTGCAAGCAATAGCTAAGGCTTGATGCGGTAATCCAATAGGATTGCTTTCCCATTTTTTTGCACCATGCCTAAGTATATTTAAATTATATTCAGCAAAATAAGTTGTTCCATTTGGATGAACTGCAATCGTTTTTTTATTGCTTGCAGCTTCTTTTGGTGAAATGAAAGCACTTTGAGAAAATGGTGCCTGATCATTGATAGTTCGCATCATAGCCCTAGAGTTGTATTGTCCAAATGCCTCGCCAGGTATACGTTTGCTGTATTCAACATCATAGCCATCGCCTCGTACATCGTGTATCCATTCTTTTGTTTTTGGGTTGAAACTCATAATGGAATTATCTTGTGAGCCAGCACTGATCACACCACTAAAAGGTGAGCTGCCAAGCCCATAAAATTGTGTGATTGGAAGTGAAGGGCCATTTAAATTTCTGAAACTTTTCCCTCCGTTGTCTGAATAGGATAATCCACCATCAGTACCGAGGTAAATTTCATCTTGTTCGCCATCTTCACTATGTTTCGCTATAAAGACTGAGCGAATGTCGGCATGTGGTATATTGTCGCTTCCATAACTGTAGCCATACATCATCTTGAAGTGCGTTCCTGTGTCGGTAGATTTGTACAATACATTGCCACACATATATTGAACTGCTTCATTGGATTCGTTAAGTGTTAATCCTTTCATCCAATAAATATCTTCAGGGAAGTTTTTATTATTTGGTGACACTACAGAAATGATTTGATTGTTTTCAATATTGTGATGATATAATGCATGTTCACGCGATTCTACAAATGTTCTATTGATCCAAATTGTATTTCGGATTCCCTTACTAAGTTTAATAGCATAGCTAGGGTTTTTCAACTGGTTGTGATAATATTGTTTGAGTTCATTGGTTCGTTTAATAAATGTAATTTCAGACTTGTTTTTTGTACAATTGTTAAGTTGCACAAAATCACTTTCTAAAAGAATTGAATCTTGTGTGTTGGTGAAAATAGGATTTGCTCTGGTCGAAAAATAAATAGTTTGGCCATCGTTAGAGAGCAACATTGAAATGATTTCGAATTCTTTGTTGTAAAATAAGTTTGGAAATAAGGTAGGCGAGTAGATGATTTCCCAGTTTTTTCCTTGGTCATTCGAACGCATGATTTCTTTTTTGCCGAAGGCATAATACCAATTTGAAATACTATCTTTTATGATTTGTTTGATCTCATACGACATTACAGTTGTCTCGCCAATCACCTTGGATTTAGTCCAACTTTGACCGCCATCCGTGGAATGAATTACGCCGAAATTTGCAGCGTCATACCATGTATTGCTCGAACCTGTTGCAAGCATTATTTGATGCTGATTAGTGCTGTAATCAACATGAATATCTTTTACACCCAATATCGGAAATACATAACTATCTGTAAGGCAAGTCCAGGTTTGACCTCTATTTGTAGTATGGAATAATCCACTGGTCATAGTACCAATATAGATTTCGTTGGTGTCAGTTGGATTGACATTGATAGCAGTGATTACGCCAGCATGCTGATCTGCAAGTTTATCTTCGGGATTTAAAGGGCCAAGAAATTTCCAATTCGATTGATACTCGCTTTGTTGTGCACAAGGTAAGTGCGTTTGAGCAAATAGTTGAAAAGGTAAAAAGAGTAAAAAGAAAAATAAAAAGAAAAGTAGGTTTCGCATGTTGTA
>Ga0247831_1004871_pt1 | contig 17405 bp, 11 predicted proteins | sample LaCruzMarch2015__9_FD_192406 | JGI IMG/M metagenome (GOLD analysis project Ga0247831, IMG submission 192406) | Freshwater microbial communities from meromictic Lake La Cruz, Castile-La Mancha, Spain - LaCruzMarch2015_1m | ecosystem: Environmental > Aquatic > Freshwater > Lake | place: Spain... | reverse complement strand
AAAAATGAAAATCCAAATTTAAATTATACTAAAAATTTTTCAAACCTCCCTTACGTAAATTATTCATCGATTGTAACCCCTGTAAAAATTAGATATAATCCTGCAGAAACATTAAGTATTACAGCAAATGGAATTGATGGCGAAGGTTTTAAGGATGAATCATTTTATATCAATGAAATAAAATGGCAAAATTACCCAATTTCATTTTTCATAAAATTAAAAGATAGTCAAAATTTTACCACCAAACAATATCCTCTTTTAAGTTCCAATAAAACTTCTAATTATTTTGATTTAACATGTGATTTGATTTCGTTATGTTCACAAAAAGTAATTGATGGAGTAAATTTTTATAAAAATAATAATGTAAAAAATATAAATCGAACAGGAGGGTTTTATGCTGGTTATTTGAACAGTCCCTATTCTGTCGAGAATGTTGCATTAACTGCATCTGTAAAAATTTTTGATCCTGCATATTTTGCCAAAGATTCGCCCTATGCTTGGCTGGGACAAGGATTAGATTCGTATTCTATTTCAATAACATCAAATGAAAATATTGCATCAAATATTTATAGATATACGAAATTTCGAGAATATGATGCATGTAAAGAAACCATTACGCTACAATTAACAGGAGCACAAAACTCCCCAACAGTTTTTGCAGGAATACTTAAAAATCCATTTGCAATAGCAGTAAGTCCTTCTGAAGATGATGCTGTTTGGCTTGCTGATTCTGATCGGGACAGAATTTTAAAATTAAAGAACAATGGAGAGATCATTTTTGATATAGATTTATCAAATGCGCCAAGAATTTATCCTGACGGAAATATAGTTTACCAAAATTTTCAAGGACCACTTTCAGGTGCAACACCTTCTTCGATTGCGTTAGATGGACAAGCGAATTGTTGGGTGACATTATACACCGCTGGTTCTTGTCTAAGAATTCAACGAGACACAGGTTATATTGATGCGGAAGCTTATCCCCGATATCCAGATGTCAATTTTTCAATTCTTAACACATTTAGTGCAGGTCCAATCGATTCATATTTAGGAATACCAATAGAAATTTTCTTGGAGTACACGACACCTGCGTTGAGTGGATTGTATGCAAACGAGGGTACAATTTTACCTACCTGTATTGAAACTGATTTGGATAGTAATATTTGGGTGACATATTCAAATCCTTTGAAAGGGTATTTGATTAAATTTGATACTAATGGAAATTTTTTAGGGGCCAAAGAATATCCAACACTATTCAGCCCGCAACAATTATTGATAGATCGAGATAATAATCTTTATATGACTATGATGACATATTTGAATAACAATTCAAGTGTCACAAATCGTAATGATTTTCTTTACAAATATGAATCTAATTCGGGTAATCTTTATCAAAATTATCCTTTAAGTGGATACAGTAGTCTAGGTTCATTAACCGTTGACAAAGATCAAAATATATATGCTTCTTATAACAAAGAAGATATTTTAAAAGTTAAAACAGGACTTGATGCCACAACATTTTCAGTTGGAAGTGGAACAAATCTTACAACAGAATACCAAAGTATAAACGCTATTGCGTGTGATACAGAAAATATTCTTTGGATTGTGCATAATTTTGATCGTAGAATATATCTTTATCCTTTGAATTCATTTTCAGTTTTAAACACTGTGGATGTAAACAGAATTAATACAGATGATGTAGATCCTTGTAATTTGATAGCTTATGGTGATTGGACCGGAATGCGTTGGATAAACAAGTATTTTTATAACACAAGAACACGAACTATTACAGGACAAAGCAATACTTTTAACATTTATCCTCTTAGTGGTGAATATAATTTTGCAAAAATAAATGAAGATTTTGATGCTATAGGAAGTATTAAATCGTATGTTCTTCAAGAATCACTTTTAAATAAAACTGTTCTTTTTGATCAATTTTTAGGACCTATAGTTGGTAATAAAAATAGTGATATAAATTCTTTAGGTAAAAGAATCCATGAAAAAATAGCAAATTTCGTTTCAAACAATTCTGACTTGGATGCAAATGAACTAGAAGCATTGCAAAACATGGAATCAATCATGAGTGTGGATTTAAAAAATTATAATTTTCCATTTCCCCCAGATATGCAAAGATTGGTTAATTTGCTAGGAACAAAGCTTTCTTACTTTAGAGGATCCCCCAATCTTTTTGATTCAAATTATGATAAAAAACAAACAATTTCTAACCCTAATTATGGAAAAAATCTTGGAAAACAACTGAATTGGGTTACATCAATTGTTCCAACATCAGGTAAAGTTGTTTTATATGAAAAATTTGGTCAAGTTTATTCTGATGGTATATTAACAAATTACGGAGTTTCACAAAATTCATTTTTATCCGGTTCAACACAGGTTGTTCGTCTTAGCGATGTGAATACTTCGTGGGGTTGGCCACTCGTTTTGGGGGATGGTGTAACCGGAGGAATTGAAGTATCAAGATATTATGACGTTTTTGAATATACTAAAGGTAGTAATAATTTATTTTATAATAATTTAATTAATTGGGATGATACGAAAACAACAGTTTCTCAAGCAATTAGTAGTTATTCTGATTGGTTTGATACAAACAACATAGTGGACAACATGATAAATTATCAATTGTCTCTAGGATTAGGACTATTAAGTTCAGGTAATTAATTTTATGCAGAACAATTTACAAAATTACATTCCACCCAATTCAGTATTAAATTCTGATAATACTCAAGTTCCTGGTGATTTTTCTCAAGCATATGGTTTGATAGATTGGCTTAAAAATTTAAGAATTTCTAGCACAGATACCTACAGTTATATCGTATATTATAACAAATATTTAAATGAATGGTTTGAATATTATGATGTTTCAAGGTCTGATAGAGCTTCTTTTGTACGTTCACAATATATAAATTTATTAAAACAAATAAGTTTAAAATATACAACCCCTGACGAAAAAAGATTTTTGTCCAACATTAATTTTGAAGACAATCAATCTTTGGATATTGCAATTCCTTTCTTTACTAAAAAAATTAAAAAAATATGTCAATATTATGCACAAAATAGAGACACGTTAAGCACTGGTGTGATTCGTTCAAATCTTCGTGGAAGTGATTTCGGAATTGAAACATTAATTAAAAAAGAGATTGTTGCCATACTTCAAAACAATGATTTTGAATCTGTAGGTGTTAATTTACCCTCTCTTTCATCAATTCTTCCTGATTTTCATGTGCAAATTGATGATACATATGACACACAACAGTATTATTTTGATATTGATCCTGGATCTAATTATCAAGCCTATGATGTTCAGGACCCTGAACGACAGAAATTTTTCGATTTAGACGCAACATTAGTGGATGACACTTCTATTTTTGATCTTAACCAAGCTATTATTAATGCAATTAAATCCTATCCATTCTTTTTAAAAGAATTAGGACTTACTAACTTTACCGTAAATTTTAATCTTTCCACCACAAATTATTCTTATTTAGGTTCTCGAGATTTTCAAAACTATGATAACGATTCCCAACCCGCTAATACGAATGTTTATCAATATAAAAAATTATATGAAAAAAATTTAGGAAATAAACTTCTTGCTTTAACCGGTCAATATCTTTTAAATCCGTTAAGCAGCTATGCTTTGATTCCTCTATATCCATATCAAAATATTTTAAACAGAAGATTCCCAACTGTTGCACATACCCCTGAAATTGCATTATCTCAAAGAGAAAAATATCTTGGTAATTTTTTCACAAAAGATAATCTTGGAATTTTATTTTGGAACACCTATAAAAAAGAATATTCTTTTTCTAGATTTTTATCTGCAGGAGAAGTTATTTTGATTCCAGATCCTGAAGTAGGTTCCAATGCTTCAGGTTTATCACTATCCGATAAAACATTAAGTGGAATAAATTATCTGGTTGATTTGCAATGGAATCGTTATGATTGGTCTAATGATTATGCTTTTGGAAAAATATATTCAGATCCAAAAATTCATAAATTTTTTGCTTACACAGGAAAAACGGAAATATCCGAAGATAGTGACGAAGGTATTTCAAGAATAACAGATTATCAAGATTTTTGGAATGATAATATCATTTGGAAAAATAGAGACGTTTTTGAATTTTCTGGAGACGATTATTATCCGCTTGATGAAAGAAAAAAATATCTTCTTTACAACAAAGGAATTTTAACAAAATATAAAACAGATATTTTTGGTAATCATTATGGATTATTTAAAAATTCATTAACAAACAGTTATTCAGCCGTTTCAACATATTCTCAGTATCCATCTGCAACACAAATAAACACAACTAATACTTTATCACTTTGTTCACTTTATGAAAAACAAAATTTTCAACTAGGTCAAGTTTTCGTTAGATTATATGATGATACAAATGTTCTACCTTTAAGTTCTGCTCTTAGTGGAATTTTCATAAAATATCCAACAATAGTAAGAAATGAACTTGAAAATTCAATTATAGATATGGAATTGATTTTTAATACAATTGTATTAGAAACACCAAATTATGTTGTTTTAGATAAAATAAATTTTGATTTTGATTCAAACACATTCAATGGGCTTTACACAAAAAATACATATTTCAAAAAATATAATATAGAAACCAATATAGAAAACTATTCAAATTTTTGGTATGACGATAGAAGTAATAATATATTTCTTACGTTTTTAACATTGTTTGAAGAAAATTCCGCAACAAGTAAAAAAATAGTATATCCTAAAATTTTTGCAGCAAATATTCAAAGTTTAAATTTTACAAAAATTTATCCAATAAATGAAAATATACAAAGTTTAAGTTCGTTTGTTGTTAATTTAAGTGCCGAAAACTTTAATGTTTCATTAAATGATAAAAGTTTGATGAATATTAATCATGAATCACAAATACTTGGTATTTTGGTGAAAAGTTATAATAATAATGGTGTTCCTGTGCTTAACAATTATAAATTTAATCGTTCTTTTAATAGTTTATCTTTAGATAATTTTCTTACGTTTAAACCTTGTGGATTTATTTATGATAGAAATTATAATGATAGAATAAAAGATCAAACGGTAAGACATGTATCGCTATCTTCATCTATAGTTGCCAATCAAAAAGATTTTAACAGTTTGGTTTGCTCATCATCTGCTTCAGAGTTTTTTAATTATTATTATGCAGCATCTCAACCATTAACAGTTAGCAGCACGGTTTCTTCATTTGTTATTTGTGATTCTACAATTACAAACATATTCTATGTTTCTGCTGGTAATATAAACTTAAACTTAAGGGATGTATATGGAACTTTGGTTTATGACTTTTCTGGATCAAATCAACATTATTTTACAACAATTAATGACTCTATTACAGCCCAGGATGGAGCGAATATCTTTTCAATAACCTATATTGCGAGTGCTCAACATGTAATTTACATAGATCCAAGATGACAAAGGAAATTTGTAATTAAATAATTTATATGCAATTTAATAGAATATACAACGAAAAATCATTCGATAGTCGTCATGATATTGCGACAACGTTGACTTTCTCTATTTTTAATCCGATATCATCCTGTTCAGGGGGAATTTCAATTGCATTTTATGAAGATTCTTTGTCTTCACCATATGGCGGTGGAATAGATGGATCATTAGGGTATTCACCATACACAGGATATGAAGGTTTGAGAGGTGCACACATAGGTGTTGGTTTGGATGTTACCGGAGAATTTTCTAAAAAAGCAGATGGAAGAAATGATGGAGATTATAAAAATAATCCAAATACAATAGCTATTAGAGGTCCTGAATCAAATAATTATCCTCTTTTAACTTACACTGAAAATCTTTCAACATTTTCAAATATTGTGTTAGGGCAAAATTACACAACAGAAAATAATGCAATTTTCACAACGATTCGTGTTGTTTTAACTGAGCATGGTCGTTTAGTTAAAGTGCAAAAAATGATTTCTCCAGACAATTTTATAACATTGACTCAAACCTATTTGGATAAAAGAAAACAAACTTCATACAGAATAGTCTGTAATTTTATTTCTCCTGATGACACTACAGTTTTTAAAATTAAAGAATTTGGTTGCTATGGTTTTGAACAAAATTTAGATAATATTTTAAACTCAAATTTATTCGGTTGTTTACAATTTATACCGACAAATGTTTTTGCTTTGGGGCAAAGTACGAAACTATTTTTAGGTTCTAATAATTTATTTGCTGAAAAAACAGGAAATACATCATTTAATAATTATATTCTTACCACTTCAAATGTTTCTCCTTATGATGAACGTCAAACTATAAATTATGATGCTTCAATTATTGAAAACTTTTTAGACATTTCAAATGATAATTTACTCGTAAGAAATACAGTCGACAATTCTGTTGACATATATAGAAATTTGGGAAGAAATATTGTTAAGGAATATACTGTTTACTCAAACAACGTTTCTGGGTTTGGATTTCATGGAAGCATAGATAATGACTACGTGTTTCTGTCTACTCTTTCTTCTGTGGAAATATATAAAAGAAACAATTATGATTGGAATTATTATTCATCAATCACCGCTCTTTCATCAATTCCTACAAATATTAAATTTAAAAACAATCAAGGCATCATATCATATATTGACGGTTCAGCTGAAATATTTGAAAGTGATAGCTTAGGAAATTATAGTAGTGTTTTTTATCTTTCAGGCATATCAAATGCTTCTGAAGGGTTTGGAAGTTCAATTGCAATAGGTGATTACTTTGCTGGTATAAGTGCTCCTTTCAAAAATTGTTCATATAGTTCTGATGGTGCTGTTTTTATTTTTACAAAAAATGATGCTACAAATGTATGGTCGTATTCAATTCAGCTTTCAGCCGGAGATAATACTAATGCGAATTTCGGTTCTTCTATTTCTATTAATGATACTACACTAGCTATTAGTCGTCCTGGAAACACCGTGTCTTTAAATTCAAATGCAGGTTTAATTGATGTTTATCAATATTCAGAATCTAATGAATCATTATTATTGTTAAAAACATATCCACCTATATCACTAACTCCAAATGTCAGTTTAGGAAAAAATATTGATTTAAAAGGAAAAATTTTGGCAGCACGAACAACAAATGGAATATCAATTTACAATTTGAATTGTGATCCGGCATATGTGCCTGCAGCTATCGTTCCTCCTTGTGCCCTACGATTGTTGACGCCATTATCAGTCGCTTTCATACAAAAAATAGATTTGAGTGGATATGTCTTAACAATTCAATGTCCTAAACCTCCATTAGTTCCTTTGAGTTCATTTTGTGCATTGGTGGAAATAGTAGATAACAGCATACCTTTATATTCAATCAATGGATTTGATATCTTGAGTCCAATGGTATGTGCTTTAACAGGTGTCTAACATGAGATATAATACCGGAACAATTTTTTTGACAGCAGATGAAAATTTTGTCAATTATGGCACAATTGATGGATATGTTTATCGTGATCCACTATTAGGATTTAATTTTACATACACCAATATTCTTTGTTCAGGAACCTTTAATTCATTAAGCGCACTGCCATCTCTTTCGGCGTTACCATTATCTGCGTATACAAACACTTCAACATTTTCTGCATCTGAAAATATTGTAATTCATAGATATCAACAGAATGAGTTTTTGTTCACATCACCTGTACTAATAACGTTTTCTTTATCAGGTGTTGAACAAACAATTTATAAAATACAAAAAATAGTTGCTGATATTAACAATCAACACGTTGAAAAGGTTATAGACTTGATTAATCCAAATTCCACCACACTAGATTCGATTACTGGTATTTATGAAACGGAAAAAAATTTCATTTCTTCTCATACAGCATTTATTAGCTGTTATAGAGAAAATTTTTATGTAGATGTTTTTGTTATTAATTTAAGTGCAACCCAACCAAGCATAATCAATCCAATATTGGATTATAAAATTTTAAATTATCAATTATTAAATGATGAAAGAAACTATCTGTTAACTTTGCAAGGTTCAGAACTTTTAGATATTCATTACGGTGTTTTGGGAACTGGTGATTATTTATTTATTGCTCCTGTTATTGTTCGTCCTGAAGTTCCTCCTCTTCAATTTTCAATTACAATTCTTCCTGCTTTGACTTCAGAACCAATTTATCCAATTATACCACCATTATCTGCATATTGTGCTCTTATAACAATTGTAAACAATGATATAATGGTGGGGGTTGATGTATTCAGTTCAACTTATTTGGTTCCAATTAGTTGTGTTGTCCCTATATTTTAATAAATAATTTTATGCCTGTCAGAATTTTTGATAAAGATAATTGGTCGAACATGGAAGTTTCCTATGTTCAAGATAGTGATTTGCGTACAAATCAACAAAAAATCTTCAGCGATTCGTGTATAAACTTTGCTTTTCCTGAATTTTTATCAAAATCGTATGATCAAAAAAATAACAATTATTCAAATTTTGCATTAACATCTTCAATTAAATTGGAAAAATCGTTATCATTAACTAACCCAATTGAAAAAGGAAATGGTTTTGTAACATTCATAAGCAACGGTTTAAATACAGTCAAAGAAACTTCACAACGATATTGGTCCATCTATCCGACAGTTTCTTCAAATTATTTAGAAATTACCACAAATAACTTTTTTGGCGGAAAAAATCCTAATTATTTTTTTGAAATAGATTTTCTTCCAAATAATTTATGCAGAATTTCTCATGAATATTATAATAGTAGATATTATCTTAATTTAAACTTTTTAGACAATAATGTTTATCTTCTTTCCGCTTCAAGTGACATAAACAATTCAAATAGTTTATATCAACAAGCATTTGAATATATTTTTGATGAGAAAAATAATTGTATATCGTTTTTTTATAGAAAAAATAACAATGTATACACATTAGTACGATCAACATCCTCTCTTACATTCTCACCTCTTACTGGAAGCAATATTCAGTTTACTGTAAATAATACTTTTAATATTCTTCCTATAAAATTTAATTTGATTGAATCATTATCTTCTTTTTGGTATTCATATACAAAAGAATTTGATACGAATAATCTTAATGTTGATTGTTCACAAAGTGAAAATACAAACAATCAAATCATTTTTCATTCGCAATTTAACAATATAACTTCTCCTGAAATACCATACAATTTCTTGACAGAAAAAAATTCACTTACACCCAAATCACAAAATGTTTCAACTTTAGAAAATAAACATGTTAGAAATTATGTTTCTTTAAATACAGGATCATTTCAAGAAAAAGGAAATTTAAAATTTTCTCAAAATTATTTGAGTAAAATAAATGAATATGTTTTTATGCCTGGAAAAATAAGCTATTTTCACACTCCTTTAAGCATGGGTGAATATAATTTTATCAATATAAATGATTCATCATTGGCTGAATCTGGAGCGATTTATTCAGACACACCTGAATATTCAGATAAAATATGGAAAAAACTTTCAAATTATAAAGATACATCAAATTTTGGTGATCCAAGTGGTGAAGTTAATGGAACATGGCTTTGTTCATGGTTGAGTGGTTCTAGCAACCCGACAACAAGACCAATATGGTACGATAGATATTTTCTTCCTAATAAAACAACCCGACAAATGGCTTTTTCAGCAAACAATGTTTTTAGTTACGAAAGTTATTATGATTGTATAGCGAATCAATCAACACCTATTGAAATTTTTGATGTAAAAAGTCAGATGACTTTTGAACCATATACTCTTTATGCATATTATCGAATAGGTAAAAATGATATTGATGAGTACATAAACAAAAATAATTCAAATATTTTATTCAATGGTCTTGATCAATATCTGGAAACAAATGGAACTATTTTAGCAGCAGAAAACGGATCATACAATTTTTTAGGAAGTCAATATGGAATCAATGAAACAATCAACAGTAAATCTTTTGATAATCGTTTTTCTTTCTTGTTTACATTAGCAAGCAAAAGTTTCGATAATCCTTTTGGTCATCAAATTATAGGTAATTATAAAAACACAGGTTTTGGAGTTTATTCAGACAGATCAGTAACCCCTTTTATTAGAATCATAAATGATAATAAATTAAACATTTACAATCAAGAATTTACTTTGATTGATAGTATTACATTTAATGATTCAATAATCAATGTTGTTCAATTGGAAAGTTTGGATGATTATTATGTCTTAGATAAAACTGGTGAATTATATCAAATAAATTCACAAAATACTATTTTTGATAGCACACAATACAATCCATTGTCTTCTACTATATCCAATTTTTCAGATGATGTTTATACGTTTTTTTTGGTTTCGCCGCAAGGAGACTTTGTGTCGTATAACAGAAAAACAGAAGAATTAGGTTTCAACAATTTTCCTAGGTTTTATTCCACTACTCCAATGGTAAGTGCACAATCCATAAAACGAATAGGATCTGGAGTTTTCATTATAGACGGAACTGATACGGAAATCCGTGAAAATGTGAGAATTTTTTATAAATCAAATGGAGAAATTCGTGAATGGAATGTGAGCACAAATATTATTGAAACACGTTTTTACAATACAAGCGGTAATATTGTAACATTTAAAATGGATGATAATCAAAATTTCTTTATTTTTGATAATAATTCTACGTGTCATGTGCACAATTCAGGAGGATTTGTCATTACAACTTTTACGTTACCGCAAAGTGCACAAAATGTAATCGCTAGTGATTTTGCATCTTACTACGTTGACGGTGAAAATATAAAAACAATTTATGCTGTTTGCTCTTCCACAAACACAATAGCTTCAATTAATTCAAAAACATTTGAAGTTAACGAAAACCCCGTATCATTTGATTATCCATTATCTGGATGTTTAATTTCTCCTATCACAAATTCTTTTTTTAACCATGAAATTTTAGATGTTAGTTATCCTAAAAACACAATTTCTATCCGGATTGATCTTCCCAATGCGTATCCTTCTGAAAATTCTGATGAATTAAATCTTAAATTTGATGCTTCTCAGTTAAAATTTGGAAATCATGAATTTGCTCTCACTTTTGATTCTGTTAACGGCACTTGTGTTTTGTTTGTAAATGGACAAATTGTTGATTCAAAAACATTTGATGAAGGAAAGTATACTTTAAGTGAAATTATAACCGAACCTTTTACTTATGGTGCTACACAATATTTTGCAGGAACTAATTTATATGAAAGATTAAAAATAAATAATGCATTTACAATAAAAAATCTTGAAATAAAAGATATATTTTTCTTTACCAAATCTTTAGATTACTATTCCATACGTTTTTTGCAGAAATACTCCAAAAATATTCAACCTTTGATGTTGAATCTTCCATCCGAAAATAGAAATTATACAGATACAATTGAGAAATTTTTTAGACAACGAATTCCTTACCATAAATCTCCTGCTGTTGATATTTCTATAAATAATTCAAAAATAACCGATCCAAATGCAAGATCTTACATACAACAACAATTAAATAGAATCATATTAGATAACTTTCCTTATTTGACTCAAATTAAAAATATTGTTTGGAAAGAAAACATATGATAACCATAGATTCATCTTTCCAACAAGAAAATCTTATTTTTGATAGGGTTGTGGGTGATTTTATATCTCTTCCATATGCTTTTGATAAAATTCAAATTCCTGTAAATGAACTTAGTATTGCGGGTACTATTAACATACGTTTTGATTATTTGTATGAAAATCTTTTATATCTATACTCAAGAACAAAAATTTTAACAAATCAAATTCCATATTCGTACACAGGATGGTTAGGTTTAAATCGTAGTTTTGCTATTCCAACTAATCCGTCATGGAATTTAACTTCAGTAACAAATACAAGTGCCAGAAGATTTCAAGACATAGGATTAAGTGCATTAGATTTTATTCAAGATTTTGTTGTTTCACCAACAAAAGATGGTGAAAATATTGTTTTAATTGCTTCAGAAGGGCAAACAATAGTTTTTACAAAATTTGATAATCAATATTCAACATTTAATGTTATTCTCTCAAGTATTTTTATTGATGAAAGAACACAATTAGAAAATGGAAATATTACTGATTTAATTTTAAATAATAACGATCTTTATGTAATAGATTCAACAAATAACCAAGTTCTTTTGTATGATGTTGAAGGTTTTATCGGAGGTGAAAATGTAAAATTAAACAAACGTTATTTGAAAAAAATTATTGGTGGTAAAGGAGGACGATATGATAATAGTGAATTCAATAACCCATATGCCGCTGATCTTTATCTTTCCACTCTTGTTGTTATGGACAGCGGAAATTCGTGTTTGAAATTTTTTGATGACCAATTGAATTGGAGATATTCTTTAATACTAAAAAAATTATTTTCTTTGTATACTATTGTTGATATCAAACTTCATAAAAATCAATTTACAGGAATAACAGAAATACTATTGTTATCAAAAGAAAATAAAATTATAATTGTAAACATTGCGAATTCTTCGTACCAAATTATTGATTTTTCTGAAGAAACTACATCAAATGAACATTCAATAAAGTATTTGTTTAGCAAACAAAACACTAATATTTTTTATATTCTTACAAATAAGTCTGTTTATAAAAAATATTTTTCTCGTCCAGCATCAAAAATTGGCAAATACGATTTTTCAAAAAATAATATTCAAAATTATAATTTAAAAGCATTTGATTTATTTTTAGATTACGAACAAGATAATATATTTTTATTTTCAAGAACAGATTTAACAACTTTATATTCAATTACAGCCGGTCAATTTTTTAGATTTGTTGAACCTAACGCAACCAATAACATGCTTTATTCTTATGATTTTGATATATTTTCAAAAAATCAAATACACATAAAAAATGATGAATACTCACAAAGTTTCACGTTTAATAAAAGCATAAGCAAACTTATAAACAATAATTACATTCTTTTAAATCAAGCTCGTCAAAGATTCAAATTTGATTTGGATCCATATTTGCCACTTTCTGCTGTGGACATTCAGATGACAAATCAGGATATTTTTGAAAGTTATAAATTTATAAAAAATATCTATATTGATGATAATGTGCTTACAGATTCTTCTTTAAATGTGGATTGCAACAGTTTTATAGGAAATAATGAAAATTATCAAAGTGACACTATTAATAGATGTTTATATAAATTATATTTACAACAATTAGGAATTCTGAATGTCATTCAAGGAGATACTCCTTTTCCAATACCCATATTCAGAACTGATTGTAATATTATTACAATTGTAAATGAAGAAGACATGCAAGGAGTGGGAGATGGTGCATTTATAATCAGTATAATATGCAATTAATTTATAAATAAATATATGGCTGGCAATTATCCTTTTCATGGAAAACTTCATCGTTCCACTCACCACACAAACCCCACTCCGGGAATTTTGGAAAGCGGTACGGACCCTGTTGCTGGACCGTCCTCTAAATTTCAAGGTATATTTTTTACACAAAACGAAGGAAGTAGTTCAGATTGGTATAGTGCTTATACAACTTTAAATGCCAATAGCGCATACTGGGTAAGTGTCTATACCACTGTTTATGCCAATAGTAGTAAATGGGAAAGTACATACACAACCGTAGAAGTCTATAGTGCCTCGTGGAATAGTGTGTACAGCACAGTACAATCCCTATCGGATAGTTGGGAAGAGAGTGCGATCATTGCTCCTTTACAAGCTGCCAGTGGCTCGTGGAATAGCGTGTACAGCACCACTAATACAAATAGTTCCTATTGGAGCGAGGCATACACAAATTTGGTAACCAATAGTAGTGTTTATCTTTCAGGAGGAAGTGCTGACGGTGTCACTTTCAATCCAATCACAACCACAGACTATTTTTCAGGAAGAATAACTCCCCTGACCCTTCCTGATACAAATGTACAGAATGCACTTTCCGCATTGCATGATCGCCTTAATGGTTTGTATGCTCTTTTAAACGGACTAACTGCAACAAATGGTACTTTGTTTGTTAGCATTTGTAGCACTATATGAGCTTAAATTGCACCGTCACTCAGAATGTTAGTACTTTTTATAGTACTAATCTGAACAGCCGTATTCAAGCATTCAATGATCTTGGTGTTCGAATAAGCAGACAACTGGGTGCTCCGCTTGTTAATGTTGAAATACATCAGGATCAACTATATGAAAACATTGCAATTGCCGTAGAAATGTTCAGTAAATTTGCTGGTTATACCGATGAATATCTTGTTTTTGATAGCGATCTTTATGAAGACGGAAAAGGTGTTCGTCTAGATACATTGTTTAGTTTAACACCGGATTTTAATTTTCGTCATGATATTCGTAATACCAGCATCAATAGCATGTATAATATAGGTAGCATGGTAATTGGTGACCCCACAAATCCTTTGGCGTTTCAAGTGGCTGAAGAAGACCCTAATGGAAATCTTCCTGACCAATTGTCTATCATGAATAGTTATGATTATTTGATTCAAACATACAGGAAGGTTATTGATTTGAGATATTTTGAGGAAGGTTCATCTGATGGAGTTAATACATTGTTCACAATTGAACAAACACTTGCTCAACAAACATATTTCAGTTACAGCATGGGCAACTATGGATTTGATCTTATCAGTTGGTATATTTTAAAGGATTTTTTGAAGAACCGTGATAAGCTATTAAGCATACCTCGTTCTGTGAAATTTGATGAACGCACACAGTATCTTCAAATGTATCCACCACCCCGTACACCCGGATCGGGATCTAGATTTTATGGTATTATTAATTGTTATGTGGAACGTCCTGTTCAACAATTAATACAAGAACAATGGGTTCAACAATATTCATTGGCTCTTACAAAAATAGCTATTGGACATGTACGTGGAAAATACACTGCGGTAAATCTTTTCGGAGGTGGGCAGTTAAATTATAATGATATGTTAACTCAAGGTCTGGCTGAAAAAGAGGCATTGGAAAAGAGACTTTACGAAGGTTCTGCTCCGGGCTTGGGTGATGCAAGCCCTGTTCAAATGTTGGTAGGATAATTTAAAAATATCCTGAATGATACCTCTGCAAAAAAATAGCCGGTTCATTCAAGGAATTTTTGTTCCTAAAAACGAAAAAAAATATGTTGGAAAAAAACCAATCTTGTATCGTTCATCATATGAGCTGAAATTTTTTCGTTTCTGTGATGATAATCCAAATGTTTCCCGCTGGGCCAGTGAAAGCATAAAAATTCCTTACTTTCATCCGTTTGCCAAAACCACTCGGTTATATCATGTGGATTTGAATATGGTAATAAAAGAAGGAGAAATTTATAAAAAATATCTTGTGGAAATAAAACCAGAAAAACAAACCAAAAAACCTAATTTTGAAAATAGCAGATGCAGAAAAGCCACAATTCTTTATGAGCAAATGACTTACATAACAAATTGTTCAAAATGGGAAGCAGCTAAAAAATGGGCAAAAAGTCATGATACAGAGTTTATTATCCTTACAGAAAAAGATTTAAAAATAAATAACTCGAAAAAATAGATAATTTATATAAATAATTATATCCATGAATGATGGTTTAAAACTTATTGTAGAACGTCCTGCATCCAATGATGATTTCGAATACGTGTTAGAAGAAAAAAACCCAAATCAACCGGCTACTCTTTATATCAAAGGTCCTTACATGATGGCGGAACAAGCCAATCGTAATCGTCGAGTTTATAATCTTGAAGAAATGGCCAAAGAAGTTGGGCGCTACACAAATGAAATGATCAAGAATCACCGCAGCATGGGCGAATTAAACCATCCTCAAACTCCTGAAGTTAATTTGGAGCGTGTTTGTCATATGGTTACGGAACTTCGTCAAGACGGAAATGTTTTTTACGGTAAAAGCAAAGTTCTCAGTACTCCTATGGGAATGATTGTTAAAAGTTTAATACAGGACGGAGTAAAAGTGGGAATGAGCAGTCGTGCTTTAGGAAAACTTAGCGAAGGATCCAATGGAGTGAATAATGTTTCAGATCTTCGTTTGGTGGCTATTGATTGTGTTGCCGATCCGTCGTTCCCCAAAGCTTTTGTTGACGGTATTTTGGAAAGTAAACAATTTGTTTTAAAAGAAAGTGGTCATTACGAAGAGATATATGACAGCTTTACATCTGCTCTTTCCAATCTTCCTCGTACTGATGTCGAAGCATTTTTGAAAGAACAAGTGGTTCTTTTCTTTAGAAAATTGAGCTCAAAGAGCTAAATATAATAGCGTATGGATATTAAACAAAAATCTTTGATTAATAATTTTCTAAAATGTCTTACTGAAAAAGACTACTCGAGTGCCAAAAAATCTCTTCAAGCTGTTATGGATATTAAATTACAAAATCGTATACAGAACACTGTTAAGGATTTAAAGAAGTAAAAAAATCAAAAAAATAAACAGGAAATAAATAAATAATTCTATGAGCAAAAACGTTGTAGATGTGCTAAAAGAAGCCACAAAAGATATTCTTTCGGAACAAACCTTGAATGAAATTCAACAAGCTTTCGAAGCTAGTGTGGATGAAAAGGTCAAAATTCACGTTGAAAAAGCTCTTATCGAACAAGATGAAGATCATAGCAAAAAGCTAGAATCTCTTGTTGAAGCTATCGATAAAGATCACGTTGCAAAATTGAATAAAGTTGTTGCCGCTATTGATGAAAATCATTCTGGTAAATTACAATCTATCGTAGAAAAATATCAGTCTGCACTTTCCAACGAAGCCAAATCTTTTAAATCCGAAACCATCAATGATATCAGCACCTATTTGGAAGCTTATCTTGATGAAGTTGTGCCTGCCGAAGACATCAAAAAAGCAGTGACCAACCGTCGTGCTGTTGACGTTCTCGGCAAGGTTCGTAATCTTCTCGCCATTGATGCCGCGACTGCTCAAGAAAGCATTCGTGAAGCAGTAATGGACGGAAAGAAACAATTAGATGAAGCTCGTAAAGAGCTTGAAAGCGCAAAAGAGCGCAGTGTAGTTCTTGAAAAAGAACTCAACCAGGCGAAAGCCTCTCTGTTACTGGAACAGAAAACTCGTGATCTTCCTGAAAACAAGAAGAAATATATCGCGAAGCTTCTGGGTAACAAAGATGTTGAGTTCATTAAAGAGAACTATGATTACACTCTTAAACTCTTTAATAATACTGAAGAGGAGCGTCTTTCAAATATACGCGACGAAGCTGTTGAGCAAACAGAAACTGTTGATCGTGTCATAGAAGAAGCTGCTGAAAAGCCTGCTTCTGAAAATGACAATTCAACAAGTGGATACCTCAACGAACTTGGTCGTTGGTAATTTCTGAGGTTTAAACCTGAGATTATATGGTGGCATTCTTGTCACTGGTCGATTTTTTATAAAGGAGAATGTAATAAATGAGTAAGCGTATCGC
>Ga0247831_1004869_pt1 | contig 17408 bp, 17 predicted proteins | sample LaCruzMarch2015__9_FD_192406 | JGI IMG/M metagenome (GOLD analysis project Ga0247831, IMG submission 192406) | Freshwater microbial communities from meromictic Lake La Cruz, Castile-La Mancha, Spain - LaCruzMarch2015_1m | ecosystem: Environmental > Aquatic > Freshwater > Lake | place: Spain... | reverse complement strand
TTGGCAGCTTCGGCCAATTGGCCACGGGCGTCGCGCAGAATCTCATGAACGGTGAAGGCGTCGGCAGGCAGGGTAGCCTTCAGATTCTCCACCAACTCGTCGCGGGTGAGCACCAGTTGGATAGTCTCGCGCAGCTGGAGCTTCCATGACTTGCGTGCCATGTGCGTGACGTCCAGGAACACGCCCTGCAGCTCGTTCGCAGGATCGTCGAAAAGGTCGATGTCCTTCACGATAGCAGCGATGCCGGAGAGCTTGCCGCGAAGCTCACGAGCGCCGAGGAAGTTGCGGATCATGATCTGGCCGGGCTTCTCGGACAGGTCGCGCATGATCAGCGGATCAGCACGCTTGGTCGGTACCACGATGTGGCGGAAGCTCTTGAGTTCCTTCTTCGCATTGTCCCACCACTTTTTGTAGGCGGCGACGGTGATGATTTTGGGCAGGAGCAGCTTCTCCAGATCATCCAGGTGCAGCTTGTTGTTGCTGCTCTGCAAGGCTAGCTCGACCAGCTTGCAAGGCTCGGCCTTGGCCATCTGCTGCAACGTTTCCAGGTCCGTCACGCGACGTGAGAGGATGTGCTCCGGCGGCAAGGAAACCAGCGAGTCAGCAGCGAAAGAGAGCTTCATCGGGTGACCAGCCTTGGTCTCGAAATCAATGATCACGCGGTCACCCAGCAGATCCCACTCAGCGATGCGACCCACGCCCCAGCTCTTGTGAAAACAGGCCGTGCTTGGCTCCAGCTTGCTCAGCTTTTCAGCATCGGTGGAGGAAAGTTTAGCGGCAGTGACCAGTTTCTGAAGCTCGGAATTCATGGGACTTGGCAGATAGCGGAGCTATTTGACCGTAGCAAGCGGGGAGTGCGAGTCCCTGCGAGTTTCACCGCGCAAACCCGACTGCCCTCACCGCTACCGAAAGAACTCCCACTGCAACGGGCGTTTTGATAGCCTTTTATTCCACCATGAAAGTGCACACCACCGCCCTCCTTTTCATCACGCTCGCCGCCTTGCCGCTGCGCGCTGAGCAAGCCTCGCCGCCCGATGGCTACAAGCCCCTGTTCAACGGCAAGGACCTTTCAGGCTGGTATGGCTGGGGCACACGCGACCCAAGCGAACTCTGGGCCATGACGCCCGAACAGCAGGCAGAATATAAGAAGCAATCCATCGAAGGCGGTGCCGTGGACAAGAAAGGCAAGCCTGCCGACGACCATGTCAACGCGCACTGGAAAGTCGAGAACAACGAGTTGGTCAATGACGGCAAGGGCCTCTACCTGACCACCGACAAGGACTACGGCGACTTCGAGCTGATGGTGGAATACAAGGCCCTGCCCGACGGCGACAGCGGCATCTATCTGCGCGGCATTCCGCAGGTGCAGATCTGGGACAGCACCAAGGGCGACCCGCGCGGCCTCGGCCAGGACAATGGCTCCGGCGGTCTCTGGAATAACAGCAAGAGCAGTGCTGGCAAGGACCCGTCCAAGAACATGGACAAGCCCTTCGGCGAGTGGAACAGCTTCAAGATCAAGATGATCGGTGAGCGCGTGACCGTCGTCTTCAATGGCGAGACCGTGGTGGACAATGCGGTGCTGGAGAACTTCTTCGCCAACAAGAAGGCAGGCTATCTGGCCTACGGCAAGAAGGACGACAAGTCCGCCAAGGCTGTGGAGAAGATGCCCAACGGTTGGATGAAGGACCCCGCCTTCGTGAAAGGCCCAATTCAACTGCAAACCCACGGCAGCGAGATCCGTTGGCGGAACGTGTTCATCCGCGAGATCAGCGGCGAAGAGGTTAACAAGGAACTCGCCGCCCGCGATGCTGAGGGCTTCGTGGAGCAGGTGAATGGCAAGGACCTGAGCAACTGGCAAGGTGCCGTGGACAACTATGAAGTGGTGGATGGAGCCATCACCTGCAAGCAAGGCAAAGGTGGCGATCTACTGACCAAGGAGGAGTTTGAGAACGGCATCATCCGCGTCGAGTTCAAGCTGCCGCCTGCCGGTAACAATGGCATCGCCCTGCGCACGCCTCTGGGCGGTCATTCCGCCTCCGACGGCCTGGAATTGCAAGTCATCGACAGTGACGGCTACAACGCCAAGCAAGCCGCTGCGGGCAAGGCAGGCTTGCAACCCTATCAGTATCATGGCAGCCTCTATCATTGCGTGGGTGCCAAGCATGGCTACCTCCGCCCCGTTGGAGAGTGGAACTTCCAGGAGATCGAAGTGCAGGGCCAGCGCCTCAAGGTCACGCTCAATGGCACCAAGATTCTCGACGTGGACATCGACAGCCTCGACCGCACGCAGATTCCCCATCCACCAAAAGGCCTCGACTCCCGCAAGGGCCTGATCGGCTTCGCGGGCCATAGCGACCCCGTCGCCTTCCGCAGCTTCAAGGTGAAGCGGATGTAGTCAGCAGGGCCACAGGTATTCTCCCGTTAACAATCCCAGGACGGACGGCGCAGGCTGTCCGTCTTTTTTTATTGCTCCCAGCGCCCATAGATCCCACAGGGCAACACCTTGCCATCAGCTTGGATCGGCAAGCCGACTTCGCCTGTCGTAATGGTGCCACCTTGGTCGTGCAACAACTCTGCCAGCAAGTTCGCCAGCACGGTCGGCGACAAGCCTGTAGTGTAGGCATTGATCAGGAAGAAAAGAGGCTTATCACTGAGCACGTCGCGGCATTCCTTCAGCAGCGGCCAGAGGTGTGTTTCCAGCTTCCACAGCTCCCCATTGGCACCACGGCCATAGCTGGGTGGGTCCATGATCAGCGCATCGTAGCGGCGGCCACGCTTCACCTCACGGCGAACAAACTTCACACAGTCATCCACGATGTAGCGAATGCTCTCGCGGCCCAAATGGCTGGCCTGGGCATTGACGGCGCACCAGTCCACCATACCCTTCGCCGCATCCACATGGCACACCTGCGCGCCAGCCGCCGCGGCGGCCACGCTGGCAGCGCCGGTGTAGCCGAACAAATTCAGCACTGACACTTCGCGACCTTGCTTCACCGCCGCCTCGATCTTCTGCGTGGACCAGTCCCAGTTCACCGCCTGCTCAGGAAAGATCCCCGTGTGCTTGAAACTGGTGGGCTTGATTTGGAAGACCAGCCTCTTGTAGCGCACGGTCCAGGACTCCGGCAGCTCACGCTTGAACTCCCAGCGCCCCCCACCCTTCTCACTGCGATGATAAAACGCATCCCACCCGGTCCAAGGTTTGCCACTATGCCGAGGCCAGATGATCTGCGGATCAGGCCGCACCAGCGTGTAGTCGCCCCAGCGCTCCAGCTTCATGCCATCACCCGCGTCCAACAGTTGATACTCCTGCCATTGGTCGGCAAGCTGAAGCGAAGGTGCGGTGATTATTTGGGGCATTCGTGCAGGAAAGCGCAGGGATGGTCCTTGTGCTCGAAAAAAAGGTGAAGCGATCAGCGGTATCCCTCCCGTAGACTGGCCATAAGTCCCCTGGCCCCCAAGGATGAGAGCACGATCCTGCGCGAGACCGTGACTAGCAACGGCAGCCCCTTGGCTGAACTGTCGCTCGGCAAGCCAATGCTGCCTGTGCTGCTACGGCACTCAGGCTGTACCTTTTGTCGAAAAGCCATGGCTGACATCGCTCGTCTGCGCCCACGGATCGAAAGGGAAGGCACGTAGATTGTGCTCGGTCACATGGGCAAGTTGGAGGATTTTCAGACCTTTGCAATCCGCTATGGATCGCAAGACCTGCCTACCATCGCCGACCCTGAGCGCACTCTGAATCGCGGGCTCAGCCTGAAGCGGGGCACCCTTTGGCAACTGATGGGCATACGCGTGTGATGGCACGGAGCCAAGGCTCTCTTCAGCGGTCATGGGCTGGGTTCTCTACAAAGCGATGCAGCTCAAATGCCGGGCACCTTTTTGATTCATCGAGCCAAGGTGCTGTTGCGCTTCGAACATCGCGACAGCGCGGACCAGCATGATTACGTGGGCTTGGTGATACTGCCAGGGTGATCGAGTGCAAGACACTAAGCGCACGGCCGTTTCAGCGCGCATCATGCGCTCGCTCATCGTCTCTCTATTGTTGATCGCGTCCTCGGTCCTAGCGGCAGACAGGCCGAATGTCCTTTTCATTGCTATCGACGACTTGAACCACTGGGTCGGCTACCTCGGTCGTAACAAGCAGGCCATCACTCCGAACATCGACAAGCTGGCAGCACGCGGCGTGAGCTTCACTCGCAGCTACTGTGCGGCTCCGGTGTGCAATCCTTCGCGCGCGGCACTCATGAGCGGACTCCGTCCAGGACAGACGGGCGTGTATGACAACAACCACGACTGGCGAAAGTCCATCTCTATCGACAAGCCGCTGACCACCACCTTTCGCAAGGCGGGCTACGAGGTCATGGCGGCGGGCAAGATCTATCATGAGTCCTACCGTCGAGCCGAAGAGTGGGACGACTACCTGGAAAACGAGGGCGGCATGCCCAAGGTGCCCAAAGGTCAGAGCGATGGCGTCGGCGGCATCAAGTTCGCCGCGCTGAAGGACGCGAAGGACGGAGACTTCAACGACTGGAACATCGTCAACTACTGCATCGACCAACTCGGCAAAACCCACGACAAGCCATTCCTTCTAGGCTGTGGCATTCACAAGCCGCACATGCCCTGGAACGTGCCCCAGAAGTATTTCGACCTGCATCCGCTGGACCAAATCGAGCTACCGCCGACGACGCCAGGCGACCTCGACGATGTGCCGGCGGCGGGCGTAAAAATGGCTCAGCCTGATGGTGATCACGCAGCCATTCTTGCGTCAGGACGCTGGAAGGAAGCGATTCAGGCTTACCTCGCTGCGGCAAGCTATTGCGACATGCTCGTTGGGCGCTTGATCGAAGCTCTCGACAGGAGCGCCTACAAAGACAACACAGTCATCGTGCTCTGGGGCGATCACGGCTGGCACCTGGGGGAGAAGGAACATTGGCGAAAGTTCGCCCTGTGGGAAGAAGCCACACGTGCGCCCTTGATCTGGATCGCCCCAGGCGTGACGAAGCCCAACAGCGTCTGCGAGCGCACAGTCGATTTTATGTCGGTCTATCCAACGCTGCTCGACCTATGCGACATCGCCAGACCCGCGCATGTGGAAGGGCCGAGCCTCAAGCCGCTCTTCGTTGATCCATTAGCCAAGTGGGACCTACCCGCGATCACGACTTTCGGCTTTCAGAACCATGCCGTGCGCACGGAAGGCTGGCGCTACATCCGCTACGCCAATGGCGATGAAGAACTCTACGATGAAGCTACTGATCCTTATGAGTGGGTGAACTTAGCTAGCAAGCCTGAACATGCAGCCGTCAAGGCGGAGCTAGCCAAGCATCTACCAGTCACCAACCTTCCAGAGATTGACGGCAAGCCGAAGAATAAGAGCAAAGGCAAGAACAGGAAGAAAGCGCAGTAGCTTCCCTTGTCAGAACTTGGACTTCGACGGAATCACCTGCGGCGCAGGCTTGCTGCCATCCTTTCGCTCACCGAAGTTGCGCTGGAACCAGTTCTTCTTTTTCTCGGGCACGCCAATCGGTGGCAGCAGGCTGGCATCGGTTGGGAACTTCTCGGCGGCCTCCGCACCGATGCTGGTGCGGATGTCCTCATTGTTGCTGGCGTTGCTCAGTTGCAGGTTGTCATTCACAACATGCGGTTGGATGAAGATGATCAGCTCGCTGCGACTCTTGCTCTTCGTGTTGTTCTTGAACAAGCTGCCCAGCACAGGAATGCGGCTGATGCCAGGAACGCCACCCGTATCCTTTTTGTCCTGCTCAGAGATCAAACCGCCGAGCACAACGGTGTGACCGTCTTGCACCGTAACGGTAGTGATAACTTGCTGGGTGCTGATGATCGGAATGTCATTCGGCTCCACACGCTGAGTGCCGACGATGTTGTCATTCACCTGCGCAATGGTCAGCGTGACCTCACCATTCGGATTGATCAGCGGCACGACTTCTAGCTTCAGCACCACATCCTTGAAGTCCACGGTGGTGGTGACGGTGCCATTACCATTGTTGCCAGCGGCGGTGATCGACTGCTCTGGCACGGGCACGAGCTGGCCGGAGGTGATCGTTGCCTTCTTGTTATTCAAAGCAAAAACGCTGGGACGAGAGATGACTTTAAACCGGTTCGTGGTCTCCAGTGCCGTGACATAAGCGTCGACAGTGTCGCTGATCTGCCCATACAAATTGAATCCAGCAGCCGGACCAAAGGCGCTGGTGATCAAGTTGTCACGCAGGTCCGTGATGTTGTTGTTCGTGATCACGTCGCTTCGCTTCTGGAAGAAGCTGCCGGTGACTCCACTGCTGCTGCCAGTCTTGCTATACTTTGTCAGCCAGTCTACGCCGAGTTCAGATCCATCACCCAAGGTCAACTGACCGATGACCGTCGCGAGGTAAACCTGCGCAGGCTTGCGATCGAGCCGGTCCAGCAGCAGCGTCACGCGATCAATGGCTTCCTTGGAACCCATGACGATGATCGTGTTGCTCATTGGATCAGCGATGACACGGGTCTTGTTAACCAGCACCGAGATCGGCGCATTATCTTCCTGCGGGGCAATCAACTGATCGGCGCGAGATCCGGCACTGCTAGTGCTCGATGTCGATGTGCCCGTGTCTGAGCCTGAACCCGTGCTGGTCGCCAGCTGGGCACCACGAGAGTTCGTGGTGTTACGACCTGTGAGCAATTGCGAACTCGACGAGGTGGTTGGCCGCTGCCCCCCCGTGTTGAGCGTTCCCCCACCGGGCAACTGCGAAGTGGTGCCCGTCGCTGTGTCCGTTAGCAGGTCCACCAGCGCGGACAGGACGTCCACGGCGTAGGCGTAGTTCAGCTTGCGCTCGAATGGCTCGGCAACCTCCACCGGCTTGTCGAACTCCTGAATCAGACTGGTGATGTAAGCGAAGTCTTCCGCCGTGGCGACGATAAGCACTTGGTTCAAGCGCGGATCAGCAACCACCTGCGATGTCGGCTGCGCGGCGATGTCCACCTTGCTCGAGGCACTGCTATTGTTGTTACTCGACGAAGGTGATGGCGGTGGCGGCTGGCGATTATCGCCGCCATTGTTGTTGCGTTCGTCCCCATTGCGACGGCCTGATTCTGGGCCTGCCTGGCCCCGGATGGTGCTGATGCCCTTCGTTTGCTGATCCTGCGCCTGCGCGTCCAGGGTGGCCTGCACGATCTGCGCGACGGTGGCTGCGTCGGCATACTCCAGCTTCACAAATTTGGTGATCAGTGACGATGTCGTCTCTGCGGCATCAATGGCTTCGCGAATGCTGATGAGCTGACGCACGATGGTCGCGCTCTCCGTGATGAGCAAGCCAGGCGGAGTGGTCACGGGCGTGATGCGACCATACACGTTCAAGCCCACGTGATTGGCCAAGATGGCACCCGCTTCCTCCGGCGTCAGGTGATCCAGCTTCATGAAGTAAGTGACCAGTGTCTCGCCTTCCGGCAGTTCCTTGGCATCGAGGAAAAAACGGACGCCTTGAGAGAACTGCAAGGAGCTAGCTCCCTGCGTGCGCGTCGGCAGGATGCGCGCGCTTTTGCCATCCGGGTTCAGAATGATCGCGTAGCCATTCGTGAGCAACGTGGCCTCGATCAAGCGCACGGCTTCTTCCTTCGCCACGGGCTTGGGTGTCACCAGACTGATCGGCGCACCATCAAAAATGGCGGTGTCCTTCACCAAGGTCATGCCTGTCAGCTTCTCATAAACCGCGAGCAAATCAGAGACCGCATTGTTCGGGAAGTTGAGCGCCACTTGATCCCCCGTGATCGTCATGGTCGTGTCCTCTGCGGGGGCCGCGCCACCGGGGCCGAAGCCGCCGCCAAAACCACGCCGACCACCGCCGAAGCTACCTCCAGGACCTCCAGGAACCCCTGGCCCTCCAGCAGGACCGCCAGGGGCTGGAGCGCCTGCCGCAGGCGCGCCCTCTGCGGGTGCAGGCAGCGGAGCAGGATCTGGCTGCTGAGCCATGGTGAAAGCACTGCTGAGGGCAAAGGCGAGCAGGAGACAAGAGCGGGACGTGGAGACGAGCATGGGAAAAGGGGCAGATGTGTGAAAGAGGGAAGCGCTTTAGCGCTGCTTACTTGCGGCTGGATTCATCTTCAGCGGCGACCTTCTTGAAGGTATTCTCCATGTAGGCTTTGCGCTCTTCAGGATTCATATTCATGATGCGTTCACGGTTCTCGGTGAAATGGCTGCGCAGCTTTTCCTTGGCCTTGTCAGAGAGCTTGTTGTAGCGCTCCATCACTTCGGGTGGCGGACCGCGGCGATCACGCGAGAACCCTTTTTCTTCGCGCCGTTCTTCCTTGTTGCTTTGACCACCAGGGGAGGTCTTCCCTTTCTTCATCGACTCCATCTGAGCCTCCGTGTCATGACGGATAGTGACGATCTCACCCGCGACATTCACCTTCACCTGCGTGCGTTTCAGATCCGTGGTGGGAGTGGCCTCCACCAGCGTCCACCCGACTTCGTTGGGGTTTTCTGAAACGACGTAAGTCCGCTTCGTTTCCTTGTCCAACAGGGTGGCCATGGGCTTCTTCTCCACATAGGCCACCCCCGTCAGCACCAGGGAGTCGGACATGTTGACCGAGCGATTGAAGGGCGAAGCCTGCACGACCATCGCCAATTGATTGGGATCAAATGGCTGCGGCAGGTCTGGGTCCGTCGGCAGCGTCGGCGCAGGTGCGGGCTCCACCGGAATGTTCGCCAGCGGATTGGCTAAATCGGCCGGATCGAAAGGCTCGTCCTGGGCGATGACGAGCACCGAGACAGCAAGGAGCAGGACAGCAAAGATGAAGGGCACTTTCATGGGCTTTGAGGTCAGGGCTTCAAGCAGGCTTGAACCAGCGAGCGACGGTCAGGTTGACCTCCACCTGTGGTAGTTTCTCCTTGGACTTGGTATCCGGGTCGATCTCCAAAGTCTTGATGATCTGAAAAAATTCAGGGCTCTGCAAACCCGCCAGCCACTCCAGCAGAATGGCCTGATCACCACGCAGGATCATGTTCACCGTTACCTCGCGGTAGTGCGGTGTGCTGGTGGCATCATTCAAGGTGGTCCGCTCAATCTTCACCCCCCGGTCGAGCACGTCATTCTGCATGTCCTCCAAGAGCATGCCCTGGGCGCGCACCAGTGAATCTGTGGCAGGCATGATCTTCTCCAGCCAATCGCGCCGCTTCTCCTGAAAGGCACGATCCGCTAGCCATGCCTGGCTTTCTTTGATCTGGCTCTCCAGGCCTGCGATCTTGGTCTCCACCACGAAGCGACGGTCGAGGAATTCCTTGGCCACGATGGTCGTGCCTGAAACCAGGAGTACGGCCAGACAGCCGCCCAGCATTCGTTTTTCGCGCGTGGTCATGGCGTGGTTAGTTTACCCTGAATACGACAGGAGACGGTTTTGTTTTCCCGCACCTGAGGCTGCGGCATTGTCCAGGCGTAGCGGCCTAGAACCTTGTGCTTTTTCAAATCTTCCAGGAAGCCTGCTGCCGTGGTCGCATCCCGCGCTTCCGTGCGCAGATTGATCTCGGCAGGCTTGTATTCATACTCGCGAAGATTGATCCCACTCGGCGGCATGAGCGCGGTCAGATTGGTCAGCAAGACCATGGGATAGACCTTGCTATCGAGCGCCACCGACATTGCCTTCCAGCGCTCGGCCGTTTGCTTCACCTCTGCCGCTGGCACCGCGATTTTGTCTAGCTCCTCAGCCAATCCGTCCGCTTTTACCGTGCATTGATTCAGATAGAAAAGGCCTGCCACAATCGCCACGGCGTAAACGGCGGCGGCGACAAGCCCGATCTGGATCAGCTTGCGGCGACGTGCAGCCGTCGCCCGGGCATCGCGCACGGAGCGTGGCAGCAGCATGGACCAGTGACGCGTGTCCAAATGGCCACTGGGTGCGAGCCGGTCCACGACCTGCACTGGCATGGCCGCTACACGGCGCAGATCAGTGACGACTTCCGTGTCCCATTGACCGACCAAGCACACGCCCGTCACACTACCGAAGCCTGGCTGTGCCTCCAGCCCCAGGCGCGTGAGCAAGATCTCTTGAGCCAGTGATTCAGCGTCGGCCGGGCGCTGGGCAAATACATGCGAATGGAAGAGCTTGCTCTGATGGCTAGCGACCATGACCAGCGACCCCTGCTCCTCGGTAATGACCAACTGCCCCACCGGCAGGCGAGCAAGGCGCAGCGCCGCAGCGTAATTCTCTGCACTCTGCACGGCCAACTCTTCAGGAAAGGGCTCGGCCAACACGTCCACGCTAACGATCACCGTCGGCCCCGCATGGCCCAGCACGTAGTGGCGAAAAAACGGTGGCTCGCCATTCGCCCCCTTGATGCCACGACGCTCCAACTGGGAAGCGACCATCTCTAGCAGCACTGCGCTGTCGGCATTCGGCAAGACCAAGCCCACGCTGCGGCAGGCCGATGCAGGTAGTCCGACCAGCACAGACTTGGCGGCACCAGCGTAATCAGCTGGCGAATCTACCGCCTCCGAAGGCGCGCTGGCCCGGGCTTTCCACACGCGCCATGAGGCATCTTCACCGGGAATGAGAAATGTGGAAGCGCTGGAAGTCATGTTGGGGCGGAGTTTTAACGGCAAACCTTGCTCGAAGTTGCGACAGGCCTGCGGATTGCGCAGAAAAGCCTATTCTTCCATGCGCGCCAAGTAGGTCAGCGAGCCATCGTCCTGCAACTTGGCGATCACTATGATCGTCAGACTATGCAGGCCCACGTAGCCTTTGCTGACAATGCGAAAGACGCTGTCCCGCGCGTAGGTGGTCACTTTGGTCACGGCCGCCACCCGATCCGCAGGCACCCCGAGCAACGAGAGCGCACCGCTCTGACCTATCGCGCGATTGTCATCGTCCGTGCCGTCGATGCCATCATTGCCTGCTCGCGCGGTGATCATCCGTAGCGTGTCAGTCTCCGTCGCGCCCGTCACGGCCATGATCACGTCCTTCGACGCCCAAAAGAGGTCAATCGTGCCCTCGCCATACAACCCAAAATAATTGCGCCAGTCCGGCTTCATGCGCGCCACCACATCGAATCCCCGACAGAGCAGCATTTCCTCCAGCGAGGTGAACCCCTGATTGCGCGGCAGATTGTAAATGCCCAGCGACTTGTAGTAATCCGCCTCGGCCCCCTGCGAGCGCACCTCGTCATTTTGATCCACCCAATCGGCCAAGGAATCGACCGCTGTGGTCGCATCGTTATTGTTCAGGCCCCAGAGCAGGAAAAGATTCATCAGCGCCTCGCGCGCTCCATCATCGGTGACGACGTTGATTGGCAACCGAGAACCCTCGCGCACCTTGTTCAACGAGAAGCCCGCATCCCCCGGTGCCGTCTCACCCGCCCCGCGATTGTAACTCGTCAGCACCCCCGGAGCAGTCCCGTCCCCAGGCCCACGCGCCGCATCCAACACATAGACCGCCGGGTTCATGGCAATGCCAATGCCGCACTCCGCCATGTAGCGAGCGCGGAACTGATTCGCTGCATTGCCACTCTCCTTCAGACTGCGCTGCATGAAATTCACCACCCCACCCACGGTGAAAGCCATGAGCATGATCGCCCAAATCATGAGCATGAGGGCGGAGGCCTGGCGCTTCGCTAAATGACGAATGACCAACGAAGAATGACCAATGACCGACAACCAGAGGCTAGTCGAAATCAGCTTTCGCTGTCTCGACAATGAATGGGACTTTGTTTTCATCGTGCCGCCGAACTGGTCCCTCCGGTTGGGGTCGTGCTCGTGCTGCTGCCGGTCGACGTCGTTCCGGAAGCACTGCTGCCCGTGCGAGCACCGCGGAGCTTCGTCTCCGGCGTGGCCCAGACCATGCGCAGAGGTAGGGTGCGGCCTTCCATTTGAAGCTGCATCTCGATCATATCCGGCCAGGCGGATTCCTCCCAAACCTCCAGCCATTCGTCGCTCGATTCCTTGAAGAAGCGCCATTGCAGCAGCACCACGCCGGGCAGCAGCGGCATCCAGTAGCGGCCTTCCTCATCCGCTGCCAGAGCGCTGTCGGCCGCCTGTTGCAGCACCGCCCCACTGTCGTCGGTCTGGGGAATGATGTCCTCACGCGAGATCGACAGCGTGTAGCGCGCCTCGCCTTCCTCCGTAGTTGGCTTCACCAGATCTGGGCGCAGACCGATGATCGTGTCCTTATACGAAGTCGGCGAAAGCGCAAAACCAAAGCACGTCGGCACCCCCGCGATGGTCAACTCCTGCCCGGATCCAGCGGTCTGCCCCAGCGCTGTCAGCGTCAACTGCGCTGACCCAGGCAGCCCTTGAAACGTCTGCCGCGTGAGTTCCAGGAAGCGATTGATCTGATCGTTCTCGCGCTGCAAGCGCTCGATGTCCGAAGCACCCTTCACGCTACCCTTGATGATCGCGAACAACGTCGTCGTGATCATGGCCAAGATGGTGAGAGCGATGACGACTTCGAGAAGTGAGAACGCCCGGCGCGAATGCTTGGTAGAGAAGTGGAGAAGTGAAGAAGTGGAGAAGCACCCGGCTAGCGGACGTCTCACTTCTCTACCTCTCCACTTCTCACCTTTCACCTTCATCACCGTGTCCTCCTCTTTTCTTGCTCCGCCTGCGTCTGATACAGCCACAACTCGATCGTTTCATCCCGCTGCTCACTGCCCACGGTGTAAACTGCCGTCGCCGTCAGCCGATAGCAATCCGACAGCTGCGCGCCGGAACGCGGAACGGTCAGGCTCAAGCTATCCACCGTACTCGTGTAAGTCGCGCCCAGCCTCTCGTCCGTGGCCGTGGTCGCCATGTCAGAGATGGCCTTGCGCTTCACCTCCTCGACGAACGACTGCAAGCCGATCCGCACCGCGTAGTCGCGGTTCATGATGTTGCCCACCTCGAGCGTGGTGTTCAGCGACTTCGCCAAGCCGACGACAGCAATCGAGAAGATGGTTAGCGCGATGATGAGTTCCAGAAGGATGTAGCCGCGCTTCGCGCGGAATGACCCATGACGAATGACCAATGACGGATGACGGAAACCCGCACCGGAATCCGCTTCGTCATTGGTCATTGGACATTGGTCACTCATTGAATCTCACTCGCTTCCCTCACGATGTCTGCCGTCAGCGCGCTAAACTCGACATCAAACTTTGCCTTCTCGCGTTGCAGCTGGACCTTGACCGGCTCGCACATGCCATTGGGTTGGAAGACCCAGAGCTTCACCATCTCGCCCTCGACCGGCACGGGCACTGATTCATGCCAGAATTGCAAAGCGACGAGGCAGCCTTCGGGAAAGGTGTAGCGCTCATTCCATTCGGCCTTGATGACCTGTGCCTGGCCATTGCTGGCCGGGACTGACTCGCTGACCTTACCCACCGATGAGGGGTCCGGGGCTAGGCTGGCAGGCTCAATGAAGTCATCCACCTTCAACCCCTGATTCTCGGCTTCATCGGCCAAGGCCAGGAACTCCGTCAGCTCCGCCAAGTTCAGATAGGGGTCAAAATAGCGAGAAGCCGTAAAGCCCTGCGCCGTGATGGCCACCTGGTAGGGCTTACGTTCCTTCATCGCGCGCAGGCGCGCTTCCTTGCCCAAACGCAGCAGTTCCGCAATCGGCTCACGGGCGATGCGCTCATTCTGCAAGCCTCGAAACGTAGGCACTGTGGCCGCCGCCAGCACCGCGAGGATCGTGAGCACGATGACGACTTCGATCAAAGTAAACCCAGTCCCTGGTTCATGGTTCCCGGTTCTCAGTTCGCAAGCGCAGTGAGGCGCGCAAAACTTGAGCAAAGAGCGAGTCTTCATAAACCAGGAACCATCAAACCAAGTTCTTACTTGGCTGGGTTCTTGAAGTTCCCCACGTCATCCGCCGTGCCGTCGGTGCCGTCCTTGCCCACGGACCAGATGTCGAAGGCTTTCTTCGATTTGGTGGCGGGATACGCATACTTGTAAGGCTGCTGCCACGGGTCCTTGGGCTCCTCTTCGAGTAGCGGGCTCCACTTCTCAGGAATGGGTTCCGTGGTGGGCTTCTCGACCAGGGCTTTGACGCCTTGCTCCGTAGTGGGCATGCGGCCTGCGCGGCTCTCATACAGCATGAGCTGCGTGCTGATCGCCTGAATATCGCCATCCACTCGCGTTTCCTTGGCGACATCGAGATTACCTTTCAGCAGGTAAACAGCCGATGAAGCAAGCACCGCAATGATGGTCATCACGATGATGATTTCGAGGAGCGTGAAACCGCGCGCAGTGCGACGGAGGGAGGTGTGGTTGGGTAGGTTCATGAGAATGTTTGAGGGGTTAGGATTTGGTGGTTTGCCAAGTTAGCATGTCTTGAATAATGGAAGCTTTGATACCACGAATGGCAACCCGCCCATCGCTGCAGCGGGTAGCTTGAAAACTCAATCCCAGCGCGGTCAAAATCTCAGCAGCAAATACAATGGGTGCGAATCCCACAATCAAGGCGCTAGCCAAATAAGCCCAACCATCCAGCATTATGTGCACAACGAAGAAGCCTAACACCAGCAACGCAGTGAACCACCACCGAGCCTGACTGGCCAGACGATAAATCGTCCGACCCTGCGGAGAAAGGGGCAGGCGAACTGCACATGTACTCCCTTGATCGGCAACAGGTCGGTCAGTGATTCCTGGTTGCGCACCTAAATACTCCAGCAAGTAGCTGTCATTACTCAGTGGCACTGGCTTACCGGTCATAACACACACGGGTGGCAAGGTGCCCGAGACGGGCACCAGCAGCTCATGGCCTGTCCATTCAATGGATGAAACATGCGGGCTTGCGCTCGGCAGCAGAGGTTTGGTGATGACGGGTGCATTCATGGTGTTGATCACTATGCCTTGCTGCGGATGCCATTGGAAGCCTGGAAGATGGCTGTGACAATGGAGTAGGCCACCACGCCGACGATGGCGGCCATAAAGATCATGATCGCGGGCGAGATCAGCGTGGTCAGGCGCTTGATGCGCTTGTCCAGCTCCTTGTCATAGCGCACAGCGGACTTCTCCAGCGCGCGGCCCAAGGTTCCGGTTTGTTCGCCCACGGCAATCATGTCCACCAGCAACGTGGGGAACTCGCCCACCTTTCGTAGTGCATTGGAAAGGGAGGCCCCCTCGCCCACGAGCGCCACGGCACGCACCATCATGGACTGGATAAACACATTGCTCATGGCGCGGGTGGAGAGCTTCAGGCCATTAAGCAACGGCACACCATTGACCACCAGATTGCCCAGTGAGTGCGCGAACTGCGCATACAAGCGCGTGCTGATGACCGGGCCGAAGAGGGGAAGCTTGAACTTGGTCTGATCCCACCACATGCGGCCTGCGGGCGTATTGATGTAGCCACGGAACAGCAGGAAGCCTGCGACACACACGGTGCCCATCAGCCACCACCACTTGCCAAAGAACGCGCTGAACTTCATCAGCAACTCGGTAGCCATCGGCAGCTTAGTGCCTGAATCCGCGAGCAACGACGTGAGCTGCGGAATCAGCACCGTCATGAACACAATGAGCAAGCAGATACACGCCACGATGAGCAGCGCGGGATAGATCATCGCCTGCGTCACCTTGCCTTGCAGCTCTTGAATGACGGTCAGCCCCGCTGCCAGACGACGCAAGATCTCCGGCAGCGAACCACTCGCCTCGCCCGCCGCGACCATGTTGATGTAGAGATCGTCAAAGCTCGGCGAGGCCTTCCTCAGGGCCTTGGAAATCGTCGCGCCCTCACGCACTTCATTGCGCAGAATGGACGAGATTTTCTTGATCGCGATGGCCTCCTGCCGCTCCTCCATCACGCGCAGCGCTTGGTCGATCTGCAAGCCACCATCCAGCAAATCAGCCATCTCCTCGGTGAAAAGAATGATCTGTGCGCGCTTCAGCTTCACCACCTCATACTGACCTGCCGCCTGAGCCACGCGCTTGTCCTTACCCGTCGATCCCGCAGTCGCATCCTCGACCACCTTCACGGGCGTCAGCGATTGCGCCTCGAGCTTGCGAAAAGCCTCAGTCCTCGACCCCACGGAGAGCTTGCCGGTCACTTGCTGACCAGAGGGACTGAGGGCGGTGTAGGTGAAGGCGGGCATGGGATGGTTAAAAAGTTAGCTTCTGCGCGTCTTCAAAGTGCGAACAAGTGTCTCCGGGTTGCGACGACCATCCAGAATAGCGCAGATAATCACAGTGGAGCCTTCCACGAAATAATAGACGAGGTGGTGAAACCGACTGACCAGCATGCAATGAAAGCCATGGCGCTTGCGGTGGATACCACCGCAAAACGAAAGTTCGGCAAGGGCTTGTTGCATCTCACTGAGGAACTCATCACCCAAGCCCGCCTCTTGCTCATCGAAGAAAGCCGCGCTTCGCTTCAGATCACGTGTGGCGGAAGCTCTAAATTCAATGGTCATCAAGGTGCTTGGCTACGTTCCGCTCTGAGCTTGGCGAAAGCTTCCTCCAACGGGATGGTCGGTTCCTCACCGCGCTCCGCCGCCGCCTGCCTTTGCCGCAGCACTTCCAGGTGCCAGTCGGGAATCTCAAACTCCTCCTCATCATGCAGAAGGCTGGTTTCCAACTCTGCAATCAATGCAAACTTCTCCATGCGCGTCAGCTTCTCAATCGGTGGGTCGATGGTGATCATGTCCTGAGTTTACTCGCGGGTTCGGTTTTGCCAAATCACTCATTCCCCATTCGCCGCCGTCACGGTCAGCACTTCTTCCAGCGTCGTCACGCCCTCCACCGCTTTGCGCAGGCCATACTGGCGCATCGGCACCATTCCGTCCTTCAGCGCCTGGGCCTTCATCTCAGAGACCGGGGCATGCGCATTGATCTTCTCAGCCAGCGGCGGGGTCATCATGCAGATCTCCATGATCGCCAGACGACCCATGAAGCCTGTGTTACGACAGTTGCGACAGCCGACGGGTTTGCTCAGCCCTGCACGTTTATCCAGCGGGAAGCCGATGCTGCGCAGGAAGCTGTCTTCATACTCCGCGTGCTGCTTGCAGCTCGGGCACAGGGTTCGGACCAAGCGTTGCGCCTGGAAGGCACGCACAGAACTCGAAATCAGGAAGGGCTCGATACCCATGTCCAGCAGGCGAGAGATACCGCTCACCGCATCATTCGTGTGCAGCGTGCTCAGCACCAAGTGCCCCGTCAGCGCGCCACGAATCGCGATCTCCACCGTCTCCTGGTCGCGCATTTCCCCGACCATGATCACGTTCGGATCACCACGCAAAATGGAGCGCAGCCCCTTGGCGAAGGTCAGGTCAATCTCCGGCTTCACCGCGATCTGAACCACCCCGTCCAGCTTGTTTTCCACTGGGTCCTCAATGGTCACAATGCGTCGATCCTTTGTATTCAGCTCGCGCAACCATGTGTAGAGCGTCGTCGATTTACCAGAGCCCGTGGGTCCCGTCACCAAAATGATACCGTTCGGCGCGGCAAGTAGTTTGCGCA
>Ga0247831_1004868_pt1 | contig 17412 bp, 23 predicted proteins | sample LaCruzMarch2015__9_FD_192406 | JGI IMG/M metagenome (GOLD analysis project Ga0247831, IMG submission 192406) | Freshwater microbial communities from meromictic Lake La Cruz, Castile-La Mancha, Spain - LaCruzMarch2015_1m | ecosystem: Environmental > Aquatic > Freshwater > Lake | place: Spain... | reverse complement strand
CGGCGATGTTCGCGGGTTTCATCACCAAGACCGCCCCCGAAGAACAGCTGATGGGCGAAATCGAGGCCACCGACGACAGTGGTGCCACCGTCAGTCTTGAGCCCGGCACCTTGCAGGTGCTGCTGCCCGGCGAGGATGTGAAGTTCTCCAGCCCTGCGGATGTTGGTGGCGGCTACGAGGCGTTCCAGTATCGGACGCTGCTGTCGGTCTCGGCCTCGCTGGGGTTGCCCTACCATCTGGTGACCGGCGATGTGCGGCAGGCGAACTATTCGTCCTTACGCGCCGAACTGGTCGAGTTCCGCCGTCGTGTCGAGCAGTTGCAGCACGGGGTGGTCGCGCATCAGCTGTGCCGTCCGGTCTGGGCGCGCTGGCTGGAAACCGCGGTGTTGTCGGGCGCGCTGGACCTGCCGGACTTCGCCCGGTCGGCCGCGCACTATCGCCCGGTGAACTGGATCCCGCCGCGTTGGGACTGGGTCGATCCCCTGAAGGACATTCAGGCGCAGGTGCTGGCGATGGAGGCGGGGATCATTTCGCGGCGCAAGGTGGTCGAGGCCACCGGCTACGACGTCGAGGAAATCGACCGCGAGAATGCAGCCGATGCGAAACGCGCCGGGGACATGGGTCTCACCTATCGCACCAGCCCGGGCGAGAGGCAGGGGGCGCGGGCCACACCGACCCGCAAGCCGGAAACCGAGACAGAACAGGAGGCGTAAGCCGATGAACAGCTGGTACACGATCCGCGCCCAAAGCACCGGCGCGGAGGTGGTGATCTATGACGAGATCGGGGCTTACGGCGTCTCGGCCAAAGGGTTTCTGGCGGAACTGGCAGCACTTCCGGATGCCACACCGCTGGCCTTGCGGCTGAACAGCCCAGGCGGGTCGGTCTTCGATGCGGTCGCGATCTACAACGCGATCAAGCGCCATTCCGGCACGGTCACGGTCTGGATTGACGGCATCGCCGCGTCTGCGGCCTCCTACATCGCGATGGCGGGCGACGAAGTGATCATGCCGGAAAACGCCTTCCTGATGATCCACGATCCTGCCGGGGTAGTGATGGGCACCGCCATCGACATGCGCGCGATGGCCGAGGCGCTGGACAAGATCAAGGGCAGCCTGCTGCAGGGATATGCCGCCAAGTCAGGACGGCCGCAGGAAGAGATTGCCCCCTTGATGGCGGCGGAAACCTGGCTCGATGCCAAGGATGCGCTGGATCTCGGTTTTGCCGACCGCATCGCAGAACCGGTCAGTATTGCCGCGCGGTTCGATGTGGGTCGGTTTCGGAATGCACCGCCTGTGCTGGTGGAGGGTGCAGGCGATGCGGCTATGGATGAACCCTCGGGCACTGCGGAAGCAGATGTTGACCCTGCGCCAGAGGGGTCCGTGTCCGACGACGATGCGGAAAGTGTCGCGGGGAACGACCCTTCTCTCAATGTAAATCGGCCCGCTGCCGAACCCGATCCGCCGCCTGATCCCGGCGCGCTGTCGGTTGCACCAGATGCTGCCAGTGTTGGTGGGCCCGTCCCCATCGTCGATGCCGCCAACATCCGGGCCGAGGCGATGGCCCACGCCCGCTCCGTCTTGGATCTCTGCCGTCTGGCGGGGCAGCCGCAAATGGCGGGGCGGTTCCTTGAACGTGACGCCGCTCTCGACGAAGTCCGTGCAGCATTCCTGGCCCTCCGTGCCGAGACGGAACCCAGCATCTCCGCAGCCCATCCGCAACCCGGCCGCCCCTCTGGCGCGCGCCCCTGGGGCGATGTCATCGCCCGCACCTTCCGTCTGAAAGGATAGACCCATGCCGATCCTCTCTGAGCTCCCGCACGCCGGTGGCTTCCTCGTCTGGGAAGCGCTGCGCGATTATTGCCGCAGCACCGTCATCCTGGCCTCGGGCAATCTGCAGCCCGGTACCATTCTGGGCAAGATCACCGCCTCGGGCAAATACGCGGCCCACGATCCCGCCGCCTCGAACGGCACACAGACGGCCGCAGCGATCCTCTGGGACAGCGTCGATGCCAGCGGCGGCGACAAGAATGCCGTCGTGCTGATCCGCGGCCCCGCCATCGTCAACCAATACGACATCAGCATTCCCGGCACGCCCACCGCGCCACAGATCGCCGCTGCCTACGCAGCCCTTCTGACACTCGGCATCCTCGTCCGCTAACCCCAAATCAGGAGGCACCCCATGGCCACCATGGACATCTTCGAAGGCGATGCCTTCTCGATCATTGAACTCACCCGCGCGCTGGAAAACATCCCCTACAAGCCCGCCACCCTGTCCGGGTCGGGTCTGTTCGGTCCGCGTGGCGTCCGCTCGCGCACCGTCGTTATCGAGAGCCGCGACGGCACGCTGTCGCTGATCCCGTTCTCCGAACGGGGTTCCGCCTACGACCAGCAAACTCCGGAACGCCGCGATGTGCGAGCATTCGTCTGCCGCCAGTTCAAGAAGCAGGACGTGATCTGGGCCTCGGAAATCCAGCAGGTCCGCGACTTCGGCAGTGAATCCGCCACCCAGCAAGTGCAGGCCGAAGTCGCACGCAAGCTGGGCCGTCTGCGCAACGATGCCGAGACCACATTCGAGTATCATCTCTTCAACGGCATCCAGGGGCTGGTCAAAGACCCGCGCGACGGGGCCACCGTGGTGAACTATTTCACCGAGTTCGGCATCACCCCGGCAACCGAGGTGGATTTTGATCTCGACAACGCCACCCCGGCGTCCGGCGCGCTGCGCAAACGCTGCCAGGCGCTTATTGAGAGCGTCGAGGACACGATGGGCGGCCTTGCCACCGGTGCCATCGCGCTGCGCGCCGAATGCGGCTCGGCCTTCTTCGCCGATCTGGTGGCGCACAAGGAGGTGCGCGAGACCTACCTCAACACCGCCGCTGCCGCCGATCTGCGCTCGCGCATCGCCGACGAGGTCAGCTTTGGCGGTATCACCTTCCGCCGCTACCGGGGCGGGGCGGGCTTCGGTGTCGCTACCGACAAGGCGGTGTTCTACCCCGAAGCCGTCGACGGGTTGTTCGAAATCTACCACGCCCCCGCCGACACCTTCGAGACGGTCAACACGCTGGGCCAACCGCTTTACGCGCGGATGATCCCAGATCGCGACCGCGACGAATGGGTGCGGCTTGAGATCGAAAGCAATCCGCTGCCGATCTGCACCCGCCCGCAGGTGCTGCGCTCCGCGCGGCGGACGTGAGCCGTTAGACGGTGACTTCGTACCTTTCCCGCAACGCAGCGAGATGCTGGGCCAACCAAGTGGCGGGCCCGGCATCATGCCATGTGCGCCAGAGTTCCGGATAGCTCATCGCCCGAAACTCTGGCGTCGACCCCGCCACGCGTTCCGCAAAGGTCTTTATTTCTTGTCTGTGGGCCGCGAATTCCGGAGCCGCATCCGGGTTGGTGGGTTCCCAATACAGATACAGCAGAGTCACATGCCGATCTCTGAAGCAGCGCGTTAATCCGAACGCATGCTTGATCAGCTGAGCTGCGTCCAGCCAGACGTAGCTTTCTGGGGCGTCGACAAGTCGGAGCATTTCGCGGAAATATCCTTGATGACGCCGATCATCGTGAATTTGTTCGGCATATGCTGAGGAAAAGGCCGCTCGGTGCCTCGCAAGATACTCGGTGAGTTTGGACTCGATCCCGACCACCTTGGTAGGACCCGACAGAAGCACATCTAGATTTGGTGCGCGACCGCCGCGAAGGCCTGTCGGGCACTTCTGTTCGAATTGCAGCGTATCAAAGGGGCCGAGGCACGGCAGAGTCAGATCTTCGGTCCGGTTCCGAAAAGGGGCGAAACAGTTGACCGCCAGCCCCGACGACGAATGTGCGGCTCGAAACTTGGTCTGAAGTTCGTTGCCATCCCCAGCCTGCAGGTCAGCCTCGAAATCGTCCGTCATGACCAGTGGCAAGAGCGTATCGCGAAAATCGGGGGCATAGCCTTTGTCGTCGATCAAGATGTCGGGTCGCTGTCGCGCAAAGGCTGCCCTGAGCTTCGTCAGGGCCCGGCTTCGAATCGGGCTCTTTCCGAGTGAAATCTGTTCCATGAGATTAATATAGCCATGACCAGCGTGTTTGCATCTGCAATGGACGTGCTCTTCGCCGATCCCAACATCGGCGTGGAGGCGGTCTACACATCTGACGGCGGCGCGCCGGTTGCGGTGCGCGCCATAGTCCGACGGCCGGACGAGGTGACCAACTTCGGTGAGGCGCGGCTCTGGTCAGAAACCACGCGTATCGATCTGCGCGTGGCCGAGGTGCAAGCCCCGCGCCCCGGCGATCGGCTCGAGATCGACGGGGACGCTTTTCTCATTCTGGGCGAGCCCGTCCGTGATCGCGAGCGGTTGGTCTGGACCGTCGACCTGAGGCCAACGTGAAACTGAAACTCGCCATCGATCCCGACATCGTCGCCCTGATGGCGGCAGAGGTCGCGGCCGGGGAGCGTGCTGTCACCGAAGCCATGCGCGAGGCTGGCACCGGCCTGAAATCCGCCTGGCGCACCCAGATCACCGGCGCGGGGCTGGGCACACGCCTCGCCAACTCGATCCGCTCTGCCAGCTTTCCGAAATCCGGCGAAAGCCTGAATGCGGCGGCGCTGGTCTGGTCGAATGCCCCGGTGATCATTGGCGCGCATGACACCGGCCCATTGATCCGCTCGAAGAATGGCTTTTGGCTGGCGATCCCCACTCCAGCGGCGGGCAAATCCACCCGTGGCGGCCGGATCACCCCCGGCGAATGGGAACGGCGTACCGGTCTGCGCCTGCGGTTCATCTACCGCCGGAGGGGGCCGAGCCTATTGGTGGCCGAAGGAAGGTTGAACACCAAGGGACGGGCCGTGGCGTCACGGTCGAAATCCGGCAGGGGCGTCGTCACCGCGCCGATCTTCCTGCTGGTGCCGCAGGTCAAGCTGCCGAAGCGGCTGGATCTCGCGCGGGATGCCGCATGGGCGCACGAAGCGTTGCCGGACCTGATCGTGGCAAATTGGGTGGACGGAAAGTTTGGTTCATGATGTTGGTGGCCCAGCAACAAGGGATACGGGGCTGCAATCATAAATGCTCACTGATGAAGTCATCAGATCCGCTCGAAGGACCTTACTCATTCGTGCGCGATCTATCCGTAAAGCAGAGTTCGACAATGCGATCGAGCGTCAGTTCACGGCTGAACAGATCCGCGACGGTGTCGCAGTTCAAGAAGTAGGGCCATGGCTCGCGCAAAATCTCGGTGTCAACATCAACCATCCGGCGCTCTACTCCCTTTCTGTTGAAAATGCCGAAATCGCTGAGGCGATCAGGAACGCATTTGATGGGTTGCCGGCCGAACAGGAGAGAGGGTACCGCCTTCCACGGCGTAATCCTGGAGGCGAGGGGCAAACGACTCTGTACGTTGGCGGCTCGGAAGGCATCCGTCGAAGATTGAGAGAGCATATCGGGTCGGCGCCAGTTGGCACTTATGCCTTGAACATGCAGAGGTGGTGCCCGGAGTTTGACGGTGTGGTCACAGTCAGTGTTCAGTCGTTTTCGCCGGAAGTTCATCGGGACTGCAGACAAGATCTCGAAGACACTCTGTGGGACTCACTGCAACCAATCTTCGGCAAGAGGGGGGCAAGGTAGGCTCGTGCCGCTTTTCCTAGAGGTCAGGTAGTCAATGCCCACCCCACGCGAAACCATCCTCGCCGCGCTGCACACGCGGCTTTCGGCTTTGCCCGCCACCGCCCTGCGCGGTGACGTGCTGCCCGAGCGCGTGCCCGCCGCTGGCCTCCTGATCCTGCGGGACGGCGAGCCGGGCGAGCCGGAAGTCACGCTGTCGCCCTTGCGCTACCACTACCAGCACCGAGCCGAAATCGAGGCCGTCGTGCAGGGTGCGGCCCGTGATGCCGCTTTCGACACCCTTTGCGCCAGCATCGGCGCGGCGATTGCGGCGGATCGCACACTGGGCGGCCTTTGCGACTGGATCGAGGCGGAAGCCCCGCGTCCGGTCGATCTGGCGGTCGACGGTGCCGCCAGCCTGAAGGCGGCGGTGATCCCGGTCATCCTGCACTATTCAATGGCCGACCCGCTGGCCTGACCCCACCCACGATAGGAGAACACGATGGCACGAGCCCATGGGGCGCGGGCGCAGATGGCGCTTGCGTTCGAATCCGTCTACGGCACCGCGCCCGCCACCGGCTACCGGACGGTGCCCTTCGCCAGCACCACGCTCGGCTCCGAACAGCCGCTGATCGCCTCGGAACTGCTCGGCCAGGGGCGCGATCCGCTGGCCCCGATCAAGGATGCGGTCACCGCCGACGGCGATATCGTCGTGCCGATCGACGTCGAGAACCTTGGCCTCTGGCTGAAGGCGGCGTTCGGCGCGCCTGTCACCTCGGGTACCACGCCCAAGACCCACACCTTCCAATCTGGCAATTGGACTCTGCCGAGCATGGCCATCGAAACGGCTATGCCCGAGGTGCCGCGCTACGCGATGTACACCGGCTGCGTCTGCGATCAGCTGTCGTGGCAGATGGCGCGGTCGGGGCTCCTGACCGCTACCGCACGACTGGTGGCGCAAGGCGAAAGCGTCGCGGCCACCACGGCCGCTGGCACGCCCACCTCGCTGGCGCTGCAGCGGTTCGGGCATTTCAACGGGGCGATCACGCGCAACGGCTCGCCGCTCGGCAATGTCATCTCGGCCGAAGTGACCTATTCCAACGGCCTCGACCGGATCGAGGCCATCCGCTCGGACGGCCGCATCGAGGGGGCAGACCCCGGCATGGCCGCGCTGACCGGCCGGGTGGAGGTGCGTTTCGCGGACAGCACGCTTATCACGCAGGCCATCGACGGCACGCCTTGCGAGTTGGTCTTCGCCTGGAGCCTCGGCGCCAACGCCAGCTTCACCTTCACCGCGCACGCCGTCTATCTGCCGCGCCCACGGATCGAGATCCCTGGCCCGCAGGGCATCCAGGCCACCTTCGACTGGCAGGCCGCCAAGGCCGTCAGCCCCGCCCGCATGTGCACCGCCGTTCTCGTCAACACCGTTGTGAGCTATTGATCATGATCAGACTGAACCTGACAGCAGCCCCTACTTGGCTGACCCTCGCATCCGGCCTTCGGCTGCAGGTCGCGCCGCTGACCACCGCCCTGATGGTATCGGCCCGTGCCGACCCGACCATCGAAGCCCTGCCGGACACCGCAACCCAAGAAGAACTGGCGCTCGCCATGGCCAAGGCCGTCGCCCGTCGCGCGGTGCTGGATTGGGAAGGAGTCGGTGACGACGCTGGCAACATCGTCCCGGTCTCGCCCGAAGGCATCGGTGCACTGCTGGAAATCTGGCCGGTCTTCGAAGCCTTCCAGACCCAATACGTCGCCAAGGGCCTGATCCTGGACGCGGAAAAAAACGTCTCCGCGCCCTTGCCGAATGGTCCTTCGGCGGGGGCGACCGGTACTGCGCGGCATGCGAGGAGCGCTGCCCAGACTGCCCCGCAAGACTGAACCGGCCAAAGACGGAAGATGGCTGGCAGGTCTGGGATCTGGTCGGCCGCCTCGGTGGGCAACTGCGCGTGATCCCCGGCGCGGTGCTGGGCTGGGACATGGGCGCGGCGCTGGCGATGGCCAACGCGCTGGGGATCGACACCCTCATCGCCGCCGAACTGCTGCCTGAGATCGAGGCGGTGATGGTGCGCAAGTTGAACGAACAGATCGCATCAGACGACGGGGGAGGGTTCAGGTCTTGATCTTTTCGACCAAGGTCACGCCGGGCAGGTCTTTGAAATGCGTGTCGCAGGTCAGCAGCGCCGCGCTACGCGAACGGGCGGTTGCCCAGACGATGGCATCTGCCGTGGCCAGCTTGTGGGCCCGGCAGGCTTCGGCGGCGGCCAGAGCGATCTCGGTGTCGAGCGGCACGACCTGACAGACCTGCGTGAAGGCGATCACCTGATCCGCCTTGTCCTCGCCAACTTCGCGCGCCAGCCACTTCGCCAGTTCCAGTTGCACCATGGTTGGCACCAGCCAGTCGGCCTGTTCGGGCAGATGTTCAGCCAGCTTCTCGCCGGTCGGGGATCCGATCAGCCATTCGATCCAGGCCGAGGTGTCGACAAGGATCATCAGACCCGGTCCGCGCGGTCACGGTACTCCGTGGCAGACGCTCCGTGCGCGAGACCTTTCAGCGCCTCCCGCTTCGGGACCGGCACCAGAAGAACGCCGGTGCCCTTGGGGATGAAGGCAAAGGTCAGCCCCGCTTCCCAGTGCTGTGCAGCACGGATCGCCCTGGGGATCGAGATCTGGAACTTCGAGGACAGGGTAGCAGTCTCGGACATGATCATACGCCTCCTTGATCGATGCAGATAACGTAAGACAAACACCCCCGAATATCAAGGATGCTGACCCATGGCCGAAAAGCGTGTCTCAGTCCGGCTGGTCGCCGAAGGCGGCCGTCAGGTCCGGGCTGAGCTGGAAGGCATTGGCGAGGCTGGCACGCGCGGGTTTGGCCGCCTGTCCTCCGAGATGGAACTCGCCAATGCCCGGCTGGGCAGCTTCGCCCGCAAGGCCGGAATTGCCCTGGCGGCGGTGACGGCCGCAGCAGCGGCCGCTGGCATGGCGATGGTCCGCTCGGGGCTCGATGTGATCGGCGCGCAGGCCGACATGGCGGCCTCGCTCAGGACCACGGTCGAAAGCCTGCAGGTGCTGACATGGGCTGGGGAACTGGCAGGGGTCTCAATGGGCGAGATCGAACAGGCCACCAAGAAGCTGACCACGCGGCTGTCGGAAGCGGCGGCCGGATCGGGCTCGGCGGTGGGTGCCTTGCAACGGCTGAACCTTACAGCCGCCGAACTGCAGGCCCTGCCGCTCGACCAGCGCATTGTCGCCATTCAAGAAGCGCTGAACCGGTTTGTGCCCGAGGCCGAACGCGCCGCCGTGGCATCCGACCTGTTTGGCGACCGCGCCGCGCTCGCATTTTTGCGCATCGATGCCGCCACCTTGCGGGAAGCGGCGCAGGATGTGCAGGACTTCGGGGTGGCGGTCAGCGCGGCCGACGCGGCCCAGATCGAACGCACCGGCGATGCCATCGCCAGGCTGAGCCTGATCTGGCTGGGTCTCACCAATCGCCTGACCGCCGCTGTCGCCCCGGCGCTGGAGACGGTGGCAAATGCACTGGCCGATATGGCGCGCAGCACCGGGCCCATCGGCGGTGCAATAACGGCGGTATTCGACAATCTCGCACGGCTCGGCACTTATGTTGCGACCTTCGCCGCCTTCATGGCGGGTCGTTGGGTGGCCGGGCTGGCCGTCGCTGCCCTTTCGGTGCGCGGCCTCGCCACCGCACTCGTGTTCCTGCGTGGGGCGCTGATCCGCACCGGCATCGGCGCGCTGATCGTTGGCGCAGGCGAACTGGTCTATCAATTCTCGCAGCTTGTCACCCGGGTTGGCGGCGTCGGCGAAGCCTTTCGCCTGCTGAGCGACCTGGCATCCGAAGTCTGGTCGCGCATCGACCTGTCACTCGACGCCGCCTTCGCCAACATGGCCGCTGGCTGGGAGGGCCTGAAGGCGGCCGGGCTCTCGGCGCTCGAGGGCACCATCGCGGGCGTGGTCAGTTTCGGCGACCGGACGGCTGCAATCTTCCAGGGAGCCTATGACGCTGCGGTCGCAATCTGGGGCAGTCTGCCCGGCGCCATCGGCGACTTTGCCTTCCAGGCCGCGAACGGGCTGATTTCCGGGGTGGAGGCGATGCTGAACGGCGTCGTCACGCGCATCAACAATTTCATCAACGGATTGAACGCTGCCTTGGACCTTCTGCCCGACTGGGCCGTCGGCGAGGGTGGGGTGCGGATCGGCACGCTTGACCGGGTGGAACTGGCGCGGATCGGCAACCCGTTCGAGGGTGCCGCAACCGCCGCCGGGGCGGCCGCAGCAGATGCCTTTTCAGCCGCGTTGTCCCGGACCTACCTCGAGCCGCCCGACCTCGGGCTTGGCGCGATGGCCGACGATGCGCGTGGCCGGGCCGATGGCTATCGCGAGGCTGCTGGAATGTTGGCTGGTGCGGCCGGTCGTCCGCTGGCCAGCTGGCAAGCCTTGCGCGACGCGGTGACCGGCACAGGGGCGGAGGCAGAAGCCGCGCTGGCAGATGCCGCCAACTCCGCGGATGCTCTGAACACCGAACTGGACGACACCGCAGCTGCTGCCGGGAATGCGGGCGCAGCGGCGCGTGACGCCGGGGCTGACGCTGCAGCAGGGGCTGACCAGGCTGCGACCGGCTGGGGCGCAGTCACTGCGGCACTTGCCGACTACGCTACCAAGGCGCGCGACATCGGCGGTGATATCGGGCAGGCGCTGGTCGGGGCCTTCACCTCGGCTGAGAACGCGGTGGGCGAGTTTGTGAAGACCGGCAAGTTGGATTTTCGCGATCTGGTCACGTCGATGATCGCCGATCTGGCCAAACTGGCTGCCCGGCGCTTCATCCTCGGGCCGATCGCCAACGCCCTTTCCGGAGCGCTTGGCGGTGCGGGCGGTATCTTCGCCAACATCCTGCACGCCGGTGGCATCGTCGGATCGCCGGGCCCCGGTCGCATGGTTCCTGCGCTGGCCTTTGCCAATGCCCCGCGCATGCACGGGGGCGGCTGGGCCGGGATCAAGCCGGACGAGGTTCCAGCAATCCTGCAACGTGGGGAGCGCGTGCTCTCCCGCCGCAAGGCAGCAGGTTACGGCCAATCCAGCGCGCCTGCGGTCAACGTCACCATCATGGCGCGCGACGCCGAAAGCTTCCGGCAGTCGCGCACGCAAGTGGCGAGCGACATTGCCCGTGCTGTGTCGCTCGGCCGGAGGGGCATGTGATGGCATTCCATGAAGTCAGGTTCCCCGACAACATCAGCCGCGGGGCGCGCGGGGGGCCGGAACGGCGTACGCAAGTGGTAGAACTGGCGTCCGGCGATGAGGAGCGCAATGCCAGTTGGGCCAACTCGCGCCGCCGCTATGATGTGGCCTACGGCATCCGTCGCGCCGACGATCTGGCGGCGGTCGTGGCGTTCTTCGAGGCGCGCAACGGCCGCCTGCACGGGTTTCGCTATAAAGACTGGGCGGATTACAAATCCTGCCTGCCGTCGCAGCAGGTCGCGCCGACCGATCAGCCCATCGGCACCGGCAATGGGGCTGTCAACACCTTCGCCCTGCTGAAACGCTATACTTCCGGCGCGCAAAGCTGGACCCGTGCCATCGCCAAGCCGGTTGCCGGCACTGTCCGCATCGCGCTGAACGGCGTCGAGCAGATGACCGGCTGGAGCGTCAACACCGCCACCGGCAGCATGACCTTCACCACCGCCCCCGGCGCGGGCGTCGCAATCACGGCCGGTTTCGAATTCGACGTCCCGGTCCGTTTCGACACCGACATGCTCGACGTCACCCTCGACCTCGAGCGGCTGGGGTCGATCACTTCCATCCCGCTCTTGGAGATCCGGCGATGAACGAAGAAACCGGCTTTATCGCCGCCGTGCTGCGTGATCTGGCGACCTCCACCGCCGTCATCCTGGCGGCCTGGGGCGCGCTGGGCGGGGCCACCAACGCCCTGACCACGCGGATGCGGCTCCGCGATGCCCTGCGCCACATCCTGCTCGGCGGTCTGATCGCTGCCGGGATGGGCAGTCTGTCCATGGCGATCATCACGGCTTGGCTCGGCCTGCCATCACAAGCGATCCCGGCCGGGGGTGCGGCGGGCTCGGCCGCCTATCTGGTCGGCGTCTTCGGCCCTGCCTTCATCGAGGTCGTGCTCGCCCGGCTGCGCAGCGGCAAGGGGGGCAACCCCGATGCATGAACTTCTGCGCCTTGCGCGCGCCATCCGCTGCGACGCTTCCGACCCGGCACAGGCCTTCAGCCACCGTCTGCGCATCGGCCTTCTGGTCGCCGCGCTAATCCTGATCCTCTCAACACTTTTCGGGTGATCCCATGCACATGACCGACCGGGGCCTGCTGGCCCTTGTCCGGCACGAAGGACTCGTGCCCGGACCTTATCTCGACATCAAAAACATCTGGACCTTCGGCATCGGCCACACTGACGCGGCGGGGCCGCCCGATCCGGCACGGATGCCTCGTGGCATGCCAGTCGATCTCGAGGTCGGGATCCGCGAGGCGTTCCGGCTCTTCCGCGCAGACATACTGGCCTACGAGGCCGAGGTGCTGCGCGCCGTGAAGGTTCCGCTCGCGCCACATGAATTCGATGCGCTGGTCAGTTTTCACTACAACACCGGCGGGATCGCCAAGGCCTCGCTGACCCGTCACCTGAACGCCGGCAACCGCGCCGCCGCCGCGCAGGCTTTCATGGGCTGGCTCCGGCCCGCCGCGATCCGCACGCGTCGCGAGGCCGAGCGCGATCTGTTCCGCGATGGCCGCTACCCAACCGGCACAATTCCGGTCTGGGCAGTGGATCGCAACGGGCGGGTGGATTTCTCGCGGCCCATTCGGCGGCTGATCGAGACCGAGGCGCTGGCTCTGCTGCGCCCGGCGAACCTGTCGGCGCCACCGCCGATGCCGACACCGACCCAACCGTCCGCACCGCCGAGCGGCTGGCTCGCGCGCCTCGCAGCCTTCTTTTCCAACTTCACCCGGAGGGTCTGACCCATGCGCTATTTTCAACCGACCTCGCTCACCTGGTGGGCAGGACTGCTCGCTTTACTGACCGGCAGCGGTGCGCTCTTCCTGCCCGACCAAGGCCAGCTTGCCGAACTGGCGCGGCTGGTCGCGATCCTCGCCGGGACGGGTGATGCCTCGCCGATGACGCTGATCAGCCTTGGGCTTGGTCTGATCGGTCTGCGCGACCGAATCGAACGTGGGTTCCGCGGCGATGCTTGAGTTTCTTGCCGGCATGGTCGTGGGCGGGACGATGGGCATGGTCATTGCCGCCCTCTGCGTGGCGGCGTCGGGCGGGGAGCGGGGTGATGGCTGACATCTTGATCTGGCTGGTTGCAGCCCTTGGTGCCGCCGGGGGCGTCGTCCTTGGGCGGCTCTGGGGCCGCGCGGAAGGCAAACGTGTGGGCAAACTGGAAGGGGAACGCGATGCAATGGTGGACAAGATCGAGCGTACGGAACGCGGACGCGTGGCCGTTCAGGACGGTCGCGGTGCTGGCGATCCTGCTGACCGGCTGCACAACAACGATGCGCGCTGGTGATGAAGGCTGTTCCGCCTATGCCGAAGCCCGCCTTGCCCGTCCGGCCAACGCGACAGTCACAGGCGTGGCGCCCGACTGGGCGGGTTGGATCGCCGACCTCGACGACCGCATGACGGGAACGTGCCGATGAAGTCGCTTTCGCCTGCGCTGCAGGCCCATCTCGGCGATGGCACCACGACGCTGTCCTGGTGCTGGCGGATTTCGCGTTCGGATGGTGTGGCGCTTGGTTTTACCGATCATGACCGGGCCCTTAGCTTCGATGGCACCGCGTTTGAACCTGAAAGCGGGTTCGCGGCCTCGGAAATCCGTTCTGGTTCCGACCTCGCCGTCGATGCCCAAGACGCCACCGGCGTGCTGACCTCGGACCGGATCACGGAAACCGACATCCTCGACGGTCGCTGGGACAATGCGGCAGTCGAGCTTTGGCGGGTCAATTGGGCCGACACCAGCCAGCGCGTCCTCTTGCGCCGGGGCGCGGTGGGACAAATCCGGCGCGGCCGGATGGCGTTTGTCGCCGAGGTTCGGTCGCTCGCGCATGTGCTGGGCCAGACAGTCGGGCGGACGTTCCAGGCGGGGTGCGATGCTGCACTTGGCGATGTGCGCTGCGGGATAGATCTGGAAAACGCCGTCTACAAGGGCACGGGTGTCGTGACGGACCTTTTGCGCGACAGGGCATTCATGGCCTCGGGGCTGTCCGGGTTTGACGCGGGCTGGTTCACCTCCGGCACTCTGACTTGGACCAGCGGGGCAAATGCCGGGCGCGTCACCGAGGTGCTGGCGCATGGGCTTGATGGCAGTATCGCCACCCTGACCCTGCTGGAGGCACCGGTGCGCGCCGTCGCCGAGGGCGACGGCTTCATCGCGCGGGCGGGCTGCGACAAGCGCATCGCGACCTGCAGTGCCAAGTTCGCCAACACGGCCAACTTCCGAGGCTTTCCCAACATTCCGGGTCAGGATGCGGTCCTGCGCTATGCCAGCCAGGACGGCGGCCATGAAGGAAACGTGCTGTGATGACCGCCGATCCCGCCGTGGTCATCGCCACTGCCCGCAGTTGGCTCGGCACGCCCTACCACGACCAAGCCAGTCTGCGCGGTGTCGGCTGCGATTGCCTCGGCCTGGCGCGCGGTGTCTGGCGTGAGGTAGTCGGCGACGAGCCTTTCCCCATTCCGCCTTACAGCCGGGATTGGGGCGAGACCGGTCCGCGCGAGGTTCTGGCGGAAGGCGCGCGCCAGATGATGCCAGAAATCACGCCATCTGACGCCAGGCCCGGCACGCTTGTTCTGTTCCGGATGGCCCCTCGCGCCATCGCCAAGCATGTCGGGATCCTGACCGCACCTGACCGTTTCATCCACGCCTACGAACGTCTGGGCGTCGTGGAGGAAACTCTGACCCCGACATGGGCGCGCAAGATCGCTTTCGCCTTCCTGTTCCCAAGAGACTGAGACCCCACACATGGCAACTTTGGTTCTCGGCGCCGTCGGCTCCGCGATTGGCGGTGCATTTGGCGGTGCCATCCTCGGCTTTTCCGGCGCGGCCATCGGTGGCTTCATCGGCTCCACCATCGGGTCAGTGGTCGACAACTGGATCGTCTCGTCCCTCGCCCCGGCGCAACGGATCGAGGGCGCGCGGCTCGACAGCCTGCGCATCACCTCCTCGACCGAAGGCGCGGTGATCCCGCGCCTGTTCGGCCGGATGCGCATTGGCGGCAACATTATCTGGGCCACGGATTTCCGCGAAGAGGTCAACACCACCAGCCAAGGCGGCGGCAAGGGCAGTGGGCCGAAGGTCACCACAACCGAATACCTCTACTACGCCAGCTTCGCCGTAGCGCTGTGCGAGGGCGAGATCACCGGCATTGGCCGCGTCTGGGCGGATGGCAAAGCGATGGACATGACCGGCGTGACCTGGCGTTGGTATCCCGGCAACGAGGTCCAGGCCCCCGATCCGTTCATCGCGGCCAAGATGGGCGCGGCCAGCACCCCCGCCTACCGTGGCACCGCCTATGTCGTCTTTGAAGAACTGAACCTCAGCGCTTTCGGCAATCGCCTGCCTCAAATCAGCTTCGAGGTGTTCCGGCCCCTCGCGGACGCCGACACCGCTGAGGGGCTGGTCAAGGCCGTGACGATGATCCCGGCGTCGGGCGAATTCACCTATGCGACTGCACCGGTCAAGAAAACCACTGGCTCCGGTGGCGCGACCGTGGCCGAAAACCTGAACGCAATTTCTGATATCGCCGATATCGTGGTGGCGCTTGACCGGCTGCAATCTCTGGCCCCGGCTGTCGAAAGCGTCAGCCTGGTTGTCGCGTGGTTTGGCGATGATCTGCGCGCCGGGAACTGCAAGGTGCGCCCCGGCGTCGAGGTGGACACCAAGACCACCACCCCCTCGGCTTGGGTCGTGAACGGTGTCGCACGCGCTGATGCGTTTCTGGTCAGCCGGGATGCAGAGGACCGTCCGGTGTATGGCGGCACCCCTGCCGACTTCGCAGTGGTGCAGGCGATACTGGAGATGAAGGCGCGGGGGCTGCGCGTGACCTTCTATCCCTTCCTGCTGCTGGACGTCCCACCCGGCAACACAAAGCCGAACCCGTACAGCGCCAATGCCGCCACCTCCGGCCAGCCGACATTCCCCTGGCGCGGCCGGATCACCTGTTCCCCAGCCGCGGGTTTTGCAGGATCGGTGGATAAAACCGCCACTGCCGCCACGCAAGTATCGGCGCTGTTCGGAACGGCGACGCCCGCGAACTTCAGTGTGTCGGGCATTACTGTCAGCTGGACCGGCCCGGTCGGCGAATGGTCGCTGCGCCGGATGATCCTGCACTACGCGCATCTCTGCAAAGCGGCCGGAGGCGTGGACGCATTCCTGATCGGGTCAGAAATGCCCGGCCTCACCACCATCCGCTCGGGCTCCAGCACCTATCCGGCGGTGACCGCGTTCAAATCCCTTGCTGCCGATGTCCGCGCGATCCTCGGCGCTGGGCCCAGAATCGGCTATGCAGCAGATTGGTCGGAATACTTCGGGCACCATCCGGCCGACGGCTCCGGCGATGTGTTCTTCCACCTCGACCCGCTCTGGTCAGACGCCAACATCAACTTCATCGGCATCGACAACTACATGCCGCTGTCGGACTGGCGCGACGGGTTCGATCATGCCGACGCGGCACTTGCGCCTGCAATCTATGACCGGGACTATCTGCAATCGAACATCACCGGCGGCGAAGGCTTTGACTGGTTCTATGCCAGCGCCCTTGATCGAACTGCGCAGAACCGCACGCCGATCACAGATGGTGCGGCAGCCAAACCATGGGTCTTTCGCTTCAAGGATCTGCGCGCCTGGTGGCAAAACCCGCATTTCAACCGCCCGGGCGGGGTGGAAAGCGGGACGCAAACCGCATGGGTGCCGCAATCGAAACCGATCTGGTTCACGGAACTCGGCTGCCCGGCAATTGATCGCGGCACCAACCAGCCGAACGTGTTCTTCGACCCAAAATCCTCGGAAAGCTTCACTCCCTACTTCTCGCGCGGGTGGCGCGACGATGCGATCCAGCGGGCCTATCTGGAAGCCAGTTTTCTATACTGGGGCACGTCGGCGAACAACCCGGTGTCCTCGGTCTACGGCAATCGCATGGTCCATGTGCCCGAATGCGCCGCCTGGACCTGGGACGCACGGCCTTATCCGTTCTTTCCCGAACTGACCGATGTCTGGACCGATGGGCCGAACTGGCGGCTCGGGCATTGGCTGACCGGGCGGCTGGGCGCAGTATCGCTGGCGGCACTGGTGCGCCACCTTTGTCTCCGCGCCGGAATGCCCGAGGAATTGATCGACGTCTCTGGCCTATGGGGCGCGGTCGAGGGCTATGTGATCTCGGCGCTGGAAGCCCCAAGGGCCTCGATTTCCACGCTGGCCCGGCATTTCGGGTTCGATGCAGTCGAGAGCGAGGGGCGGGTCAAGTTCCTGATGCGGGGCCGAATCGCCGGTCTGACCATCACACCGGACGGCATGGTCGCGCCCGCTTCCGCACAGGGCGACGTGATGGAACTGACCCGCGCGCAGGAAACCGAACTGCCCCAAGCATTGAAGTGGCAGGTCGCCCGCGCCGACGAGGACTATGACGCGGCACAGGTCGAGGCGCGGCGCATCACCGTCGACACCACGCGCATCGCCTCTGAAAGCTTCCCGATGGCGATCCCGCCTGAAGAGGCGGAACGCCGCTGCCGTCGCGCGCTGATGGAGGCTTGGGTTGGCCGCGAAAGTGCCGTCTTTCGTCTGCCGCCATCACGCCTGGCGCT
>Ga0247831_1004867_pt1 | contig 17418 bp, 15 predicted proteins | sample LaCruzMarch2015__9_FD_192406 | JGI IMG/M metagenome (GOLD analysis project Ga0247831, IMG submission 192406) | Freshwater microbial communities from meromictic Lake La Cruz, Castile-La Mancha, Spain - LaCruzMarch2015_1m | ecosystem: Environmental > Aquatic > Freshwater > Lake | place: Spain... | reverse complement strand
CGGGCTTTGGCAAAAGCGATGCACTCTTGGGTCAAGCGCCGTCCCAGGCCGGTGCCGCGCATCTCGGGCTCCACGTACAACAAGCGCAGCTTGGCCTCGGTGTCAGAGACCTTGACCACAAACGCCGAACCCACCACCTGGCCCTCGCACTCGGCGATCCAGGCGTTCTCCCATTCCGCGTCAAAGTTCTTCACAAACTGCGCGGCGATCTCAGCCACCAGGGCCTCGAAGGTGCCGTCCCAGCCGTACTCTTGCGCGTACAAAATGCCCTGTCGGTGCGCCACCCAGCCGATGTCGCCCACTTGCAGGCCGCGCAAAACGATGTGGGGCGTCATGACTTTTCACTGCTTTCGTAGCGCTGCCCCAGCGCCAGCAATTGAGGCGTTTCAATGACCGCGTTCAGGCCATCGAAGTCCAGCATCTTTTCTTGCCAGGGCCGCGTGGTCTGGTGGGTGTGCAAGCTCGCGTAATAGCCCTGCAAGGTGTGCAGCACCGCCCGCGCGGTGCCGCCTGGGAAGATCACGATCTTGAAACCGCGCTCACCCAACTCGGCTGCGCTTTGCACCGGCGTTTTGCCGCCTTCGACCATGTTGGCCAACAGTGGAACGCGGTTTGCAAATTGCGCACATGCACGGTTCATCTGCTCATTTGACCGGAGCGCTTCAATGAACAGTGCATCCACCCCGCATTCCAGATAGCGCTCGGCCCGCTCCAGCGCGGCGTCGAGGCCTTCCACGGCCACGGCGTCGGTACGCGCCAGGATCAAGGTGTTCTTGTTTTGCCGGGCATCCAGGGCAGCGCGCAGCTTGCCTTGCATTTCGGCCACCGGCACCACGCCCTTGCCGTCCAAATGGCCGCAGCGTTTGGGGAAAGTCTGATCCTCGATCTGGATCATGGCAGCCCCGGCGCGCTCGAAGTCGCGCACCGTGCGCTGGGTGTTGAGCGCATTGCCAAAGCCGGTGTCAGCGTCCACGATCACGGGAATGCTGACCCGATCGGTGATGTGCGCCAAGGTCTGCGCCACTTCGGTGGCGGTGGTGAGGCCAATGTCGGAGCGGCCCAGGCGCGTGTAGGCAATCGATGCGCCTGACAAATACAGTGCTTCAAAACCCGCCTGCTGCGCCACCAGTGCGGTGAGTGCGTCGTACACGCCGGGCGCCAACAGGGCCTGCGGTTGTTGCAGGCGCTGGGCCAAAAGGGATTGGGCCAAAGTGGTGTGCTGGCTCATGGCGTGACCTTCAAAAGTTGTTGTACAGTGTGCGCCGCCATGTGCCCGCCCGCGATGGCGCTGAGCAAGCCATTGCCCGACAAATAGCCCCAGACTTCTTGGCCCGACACACCCCGCGCCGCGCCACCTGCGGCCAGCAGGTTGGGCAAAGGCGTGCCGTCTTGGCGCAGCACGCGGGCTTGCGCGTCGATGTCGAGACCGCCTTGGGTGTGGAACAAGGCACCCGTGACCTTGATGGCATGGAAAGGGGCATGCAGTGCACGCTTGAAGCTGCGGCCTGTCACCGCGTCGGTGCCGGACTGCACTGAGTTCAAAGTGGCGTGCAAGGCTTCAGGCGAGCAGCCGATCAGTTGCGCCAATGCATTGGCATCTGCGGCATGCTGCAAGGCGCCTGCGCTTTGCGCAGACACAAAGTCCGGGAAGTCTTGCGCAAACGCCAGCAGCGCATCGTCGAACACATTCCAGGCCACTCCGCCGGGTTGCGCCAACACATGCACCGCCGCCTCAGAATAGCCCTGGGTCTCATCGTGAAAGCGCTGGCCTTGGGCATTGATCTGCACGCCGCCTTCCATCATCAGCGCCCAAGAGATCAAAGCGCCTTGCGGAATGGCCCATGAGCCATGGCCCTGGTAAGCCCCCAAATCGGCCAGACGTGCGCCCAGTTGTTGCCCCCAGGCAATCGCACTGCCGTCGTTGCCGACATGGCCAGCATAAGTGGCCTCGGCCATGTCGGGCAGCAGCTCTTGGACCATGGCCGCAGCCCCGCCAAAACCATTGCAAGCCAGCAACACCGCATCACAGCGGATGCGCTCCATTTGGCCGTTGGGCCGCATGTAACCCACGCCATGGATGCGCTGACCCTCATCGGACCACAGCTCGGTCACTTGCGCTTGGGTGAGCACCACCACTCCCGCAGCGTCGGCTGCGGCTTGCAAGCGGCTCATCAAACCCGCACCCGTTTTTTCGGGCACGGCGTGCATGCGGTGGGCGCTGTGGCCGGGGTACAAAAAGTTGTCCAGTACTTGCCAGGGCAGGCCGTGGTGAAGCGCCAAGGCGTCTATAGCCGAGCCGATGTGCTGGGCATACGCCTGCACCAGATGCGGTGCGGCTTGGCCGTGGGCCTTGGCCTGGATATCCGCGGCAAACGCCTCCACGCTGTCGGTGATGCCTTGCGCTTCTTGCGCTTGTGTGCAAGGTGCAGGCACAAACCCCGAAGACAAAGCTGTAGAGCCCGCCGCAAATGCATCGCGCTCCAGCACCACACACTCCACGCCCAGCCTGTGCAAAGCCAGCGCGGCCGTGAGGCCACAAGCGCCTGCGCCCACGATGACCACCGGCGTGTGATCCTCGGCTTGCAAATCAGCAGCCAGGCGAACTTGCGGCAGCGGCGACTTCATGACCTTAGCCCAGTTGCTTCAAAAAAGTGGCGCTGTCCATGACATCACCCACCGAGCCCATGTCGGCCAGCGCGGCCTGGTGCGCGGCTTCGCTGAAGGCGGCGCAACCATCGGACAAAACAACAACGTGGTAGTCCCGCACATGCGCATCGCGCACCGTGCTGGCCACGCCACCGTTGGTGACGATGCCACACACCACCAGCGTGTCGATGCCCGATTTTTTCAGCACCCAGTCGAGTTGCGTGTTGAAGAAGGCCGAATACGCAACCTTGAACACCGACACATCGACCAGCGGCGCGAGCAGGTCCACATTGGCCTGGCCCCGGCTGCCTGGGGCGAAATCTCCCTTGCGCAAAAACGGGCGGCGCTCTTTCAGGTGGGCTGAGATCATCGGCTCGCCGAGTGAATCAGGCCAAAGCGTGAACAGGCTGGCCGTGACCAGGCCACCTCGGCCTTTGATGGCACGCGCCACCGGGGCCATGCGCTCAGGCAACTTCACCGCTTCGGCGCTCAGGGTGTTGCCCCGGGCATAAGCCCCGTCAGGGGCCAGAAAATCGTTTTGCAGGTCGACGATCACCATGCCCATGTTCTTGCCCAATTTCGCGTTCTTCAAGTTCATGCTGTGCGCTCCACCAACAAGTTGCCCAATGTGTCGACCCGTCCTTCAAAGCCCGGCTCCAACCACACCGTGGTGTCGGGCTGCTCCAAAATCGCGGGGCCTTGCACCACGGTGCCCACGGGCAGGCTCAAGCGCTCGTAGCGCTGGGCCGTCCACCATTGGCCTTGGTGGTACACCTGCTGCTCGCCCACCGGGGTGGTGCGGCCCTCGCCTTGTGGCGCCAGCACCGCCAGGTCGAACTTGGGACGCCGCCCAATGCGGGCATAACGCAGGTTCATCACGCGGATCACCGGGCCTTGCAGCACACGGCCAAAGGCGTGCTGGTAAGCCGCTTCAAACGCGACCAACAAACCGGCGGCATTCAAAGCTTCACGCTTCACGGGCACTTGCAGCGTGTGGGTCTGGCCCATGTAAAGCATGTCAAAGCTGATGACTTCATCGACCCGCACGAAGTTCACACCGGCAGAATCGAGGCGCACCTGGCAGGCTTCGGCCAGTGCGTCCAAGCGTTGCAACAAAGCAGGCCAAGCCACGTCGGCCAGGGCCACGTTCAGGGTCTGCACCGCGTCGTGGCGCATGTCGGCCATCACGCAGCCCAGTGCCGAAGTGACACCTGGGTAACGTGGCACGATGCCGGTGGTCACGCCCACCTCGCGCATCATGGCGCACACATGCAGACCGCCGCCGCCGCCAAACGGCATGTAGGCAAACTGGCGGGGGTCGTGGCCACGCTCGATCGACACCACACGGATCGCGCCCGCCATGCGGGCATTGGCCACCGTCAAGATCGCCTCAGCCGCCGCCAGCGCCGTCAAACCCAAAGGCTCGGCCACATGCTGGGCAATTGCTTTTTCGGACAAGCCTGAATCGAGCTTTTGCAACAAACCGCCGCCCAAAGGCCGGTCGGCCGCGATGCGGCCCAACAGCACATTGGCATCGGTCACCGTAGGGCGGGTGTTGCCGCGCCCGTAACAAGCAGGACCAGGAATGCTGCCAGCCGACTCGGGGCCGACCTGCAGCATGCCACCCGCATCGACCGAGGCGATCGAGCCGCCACCGGCACCAATGGTCTCGATCTGGATCATGGGCGAGCGCACCACCAGACCAAATTCGATGGACGTTTGCGCAGCCAGCGCCGCCTCGCCCCCGGCCACCAAGGACACGTCAAACGACGTGCCGCCGATGTCGCCAGTGATGACGTTCTCAAAACCCGAAGCGCGGGCAATTTCGGCGCAGGCCATCACGCCTGCCGCCGGGCCAGATAGCGCGGTGCGCACCGGTACATCGCAGGCGGTCTGGCGCGACATCACGCCACCATTGCTTTGCACGATCAGCAATTCGCCACCAAAACCCTGGGCGCGCAAATCGCCATCGAGCCGCTGCAAATACCCCCCCACCACGGGTTGCAATGCAGCATTCAGGGTCGCGGTGGAGCAGCGCTCAAACTCACGAATCTCGGGCAGCACTTCGCTGGCGGCGGTCACATAACTGTTGGGCCAGATTTCGCGCACAGCGGCCACGGCGGCTTGTTCGTTGCCGGGGTTGGCATAGGCGTGCACAAAGAACACACACACCGCCTCGCAGCCTTCGGCCAGCAGGGCTCGGGCTTGTTCGCGCACTTGGTCCAAATTCACAGGCGTGTGCAATTGGCCATCGGCCAGCACGCGCTCGTCCACTTCCAAACGCCAAGCCCTTGGCACCACGGGCGTGTAGCTGCCGCGCAGGCCCCAAGTTTGCGGGCGGTCGCGGCGGCGCATCTCCAGCACATCGCGAAAGCCGCGTGTGGTGATGATGCCGGTGCGGGCGATTTTGCGCTCCAGCAAGGCGTTGGTGCCCACGGTGGTGCCGTGCACGATGGTGGCGATGTCTTTGGCCCCCTGTTCACCGTTTTCGCCGGTGGTGCCGGTCACTTTGGCGATACCGTTCATGAAGCCCCGGGCTTCTTCGCCCCGGGTTGAGGGCACTTTGACAATGCGGGCTTGGCCGGTTTTTTCGTCCAGCACAAACAGGTCGGTAAACGTACCGCCCACGTCCACGCCCACCACCCAATGGGGTTGGTTCACAGAATGCCCACTCATGCTTGTTCCTTGCGTTCTTGGGTATAACCGAGTGCGATGTCCTTGGCACGGTCTTGTTCTGACCGGTCTGCCGGGTTGCCCCAGCCGCCACCGCCCGGTGTTTGCAGGCGAACCCGGTCGCCCTTCTTCAATTGAATGCCAAGCATCTTCGACACCATCGGCGGTGTATTCCACTCGCCGTTCTGGCAATACTCAAACACGTTGGGCAAAGCGGGTTGGCCACCATGGATGCCCTTGGGCGCCGACTTGCCGCGCTCGCCAAAGATGAACGCCTCGGCGCTGTCTTCGAGCAACTCGATCTCATAGATCGCGCCCAGCCCGCCCCGGTGCTGGCCATCGCCGCCCGAGCCGGGGCGCAAGGCCCACTGGGTGAAGCGCACCGGGTAAGCCGCTTCGAGAATTTCCATGGGCGGAATCGTGGCGGTGGAAATCGGCGCGTTGCCGTGTGACAGGCCGTCGCCATCGGAATGGCCGCCGTGCCCACCGCCAAAGAAGCTGAACATCACCCAGCGCTGGCCCTTGCGCTTGTCGTCGGTGCGGTGACCGGCGATCGACAAGGCGTTGATGGTGCCGTAGGCGTGAGCCACCGCCCGCTTGGGGTCAGCCAAAGCCGTGGCGCTGAAGATCACGTCGATCATGCGCAAAATGGTTTCGGTGTAACCACCCACCGGGCGCGGACGCGAGGCGCTGATGACCAGACCATCCGGAATCACAAAGTCCACTGCATCCAGCACACCCGCGTTGGCGGGCACATCTGGGAAGACATGCTTCAAAGCCACATAACAAGCAGCGACTGCCGTGGCACGCGAGATGTTCACCGGCCCGGCGCACTGCACAGAGGTGCGCGAAAAATCCAGCGTGAGCCGGTCACCAGCCACGGTCATGTCGAGCGCAATCGTCAGCAACTCGTCTTTCACGCCGTCGTTGTCCAGCACGTCTTCAAAGCTGTAGCAGCCATCGGGCAGACTGCCAATGTGTGAACGCATCAAGCGCACAGCGCGTGTGCGCAGCTCCACCAGGGCCTGGGCCACTTTGGCGTCGCCGTATTCGTCGAGCAATCCGTCCAAGCGGCGAGCGCCCAGTTCGAGCGCGGCCAACTGGCCGTTCAGGTCGCCCCACAGGCTGTCGGGCAAGCGGGTGTTGGCGCGCAAGATGGCCAGCACATCGTCATCGAGCACACCGCCGCGCAAGATGCGCACCGGCGGAATCTGCACCGCTTCTTGCCAGCACTCGGTGGCCGCCGGGTTGTAGTTGCCGGGCACCGCACCGCCCACGTCGTGCCAGTGCGCGGCCGAGGCCAAAAAGCAATACAGCTGCCCGTTGCGAAAGCAGGGCTTGACCAGCTTGAAGTCGTTGGCGTGCGTGCCGCCCTCATACGGGTCGTTGAACAGCCACACATCACCCGGCTGCATGCCGCCGCGCTCTTCGGCCACGCGCATGGCGGCACGCACGGCAAAAGCCATGGCGCCCACAAACACAGGCAAACCCGACTTGCCCTGGATCAGGGTGTCGCCGGTGAGGGCGTCGTACAGACCGTGGCAGGCGTCGTGCGCCTCGGCAATGATGGGGTTGAAGGCGCTGCGGTACAGCGTGGCGTCCATCTCGTCGGCAATTTGCTCGAGCCGGCCGCGCAGCACGGCCAAGGTGACGGGGTCCATCACAGCTTCCATCACAGGTTCAGTCGGGTTCATGCAGGCTTTCTTTGTTTGAGCAGGGGGAGCAAGCCCCCTGCATCGACCATGTCCATCAAAAATTCTGGGATAGCGGCGCACGCCAAGGGCTGGCCGTTCGGACGAATCACCACCGGGGTGTCGCCCTCAAACGTCACACCCACACGCTCACCCTCTTCGATCTTGTCAGCGTCTGGGCAGGTCAAGAGCAGCAGGCCCAGGTTGAAGGCGTTGCGGAAATACAGACCGCTGTAAGACGGTGCAATCACCGCCGCCAGACCCAGGTGCCGCAGCACACCGGCAGCCTGTTCGCGCGATGACCCAATGCCAAAATTGGCCTCAGCCACGATCACATCGCCCTCGCGCACACCGGATGCAAAGTCGCTGCGCACCGCTTCCAAGCAATGCCAGCCGATCACCTCCAGGCCGTGCTTCATGTAAGCGCCGGGAGCCAGGGCATCGGTGTCCACATCGGCACCCATGCGCCAAACGCGTGCGTTGTCAAATGAGCGGTTTGTCATGCCAACACCTCGCGAGCATCGCTGATGCGCCCACGCAAAGCCGAGGCTGCCACGGTGTAGGGCGAGGCCAAATACACGTTCACGCTGGCGGGGCCCATGCGGCCTTTGAAGTTACGGGCGGTGGTTGAGATCACGGTGGAGCCTTCGGGGAAAGTCGCACCGTAGCCCGCGCATGCGCCGCAGCTGTTGGGCAGCACCGTGGCCCCGGCGTCCAGTAAGGTTTGCATCACGCCTTCTTGTGTGGCCTGCGCTTGTTCGCGGGCGCTGGCCGGTGCCACCATGAGCTGCACCCCTGCGGCCACACGCTGGCCCTTGAGCACCGAAGCGGCAGCACGCAGGTCTTCTAGCTTGGCGCCGGTGCAAGCACCGATGTATGCGATGTTGGGTTGGACATCGGCAAACTCACCCACATCCCGCGTGTTCGCCGGGCTGTGCGGCGCGGCCACTTGCGGACTGAGGGTACAAGCATCAAAGCAGTGCTGTTCAAACTCGGCATCTTCGTCGGTGTGCCACTGCTCAGACCCGGTTAAATGCGCCGGGTCCACACCCACACCGCGCAGGTATTTCAAAGTGGTCTCGTCAGCCGCGATCAACCCGGCCTGCGCACCCATCTCGGCGCTCATGTTGGACAGCGTCATGCGTTCGGCCATTGACAGCGCTTGCACGGCAGGCCCGGCAAATTCGACCGCTTGGTATTGCCCACCGTTCATGCCAAAGCGCCCGACCATGTGCAGCATCATGTCTTTGGCCGACACGCCGCGCTGCAAGCGGCCCGACCAGTGCATGCGCAAGGTGCGTGGCACCTGCACCCAAATCTGGCCGGTCACACACACGCCCAGCATCTCGGTCGCGCCGATGCCGAACATATAGCAACCAAACGCGCCGCCCGTGGGCGAATGCGAGTCGCCCCCCACACAAAACATGCCAGGCTTCAAGTGGCCCCGCTCGGGCAGCACCACATGGCAAATGCCCTCGCTGTCGATCACATGCGGCAGCTTCCATTGTTTGGCCGTGTCGCGTGCGATCTGGATGATTTTTTGGGCATCCGCGTCTTGTGCCGGCACATAGTGGTCCAGCACCAGCACCACTTTGTTTTTGTCCCAGATCTCGGCCCCCAGCTCGTCGAGCATGGGCTTCAAGCGGCGCGGGCCGGATGAGTCGTGGAACATGGCCAGGTCCACCTTGCAGGTGACCACCTCGCCCACGGCCACATGGGCGCGGCCAGAGGCTCGGGCAATGAGTTTTTGCGCCAGGGTTTGTGACACAGCGGCGCTCATTCTGGTTTCGCTCCAGCGTACTGCACCACCTTGCGCCAGCGCACGATCTCGCTGTCAACAAAGCGGGCGAATTCTTCCGAGCTGTTGCCCACGGGTGTGGCCCCTTCGTTTTCGATGCGGCGCTTGACCTCTGGCGACTGCACGGCGGCACGGGCTGCATCTGCCAGGCGTTTGGTCAATTCAGGGCTCATGCGCGCCGGGCCAAACAGACCAAACCAGGCACTGGACTCATAACCCGGCAAGCTCTCGCCAATCGCGGGCACATCCGGGAAAGCCGCCAGCCGCTTGGCGCTGGTCACCCCCAAGGGCTTGAGCTTGCCCGCCTTGATGTGCGACTGCACATTGCCCACTGCCGCGAACATCAGGTCCACCTGACCGGCCAGCACGTCTTGCACCGCAGGAGCCGTGCCCCGGTATGGGATGTTGACAATGAACACGCCTGCTTGCATCTTGAACGCGTCACCCGCCATGTGCAGCGACGAGCCCAAGGCACCAATGGCAAAGTTCAGCTGACCCGGCTTGGCTTTGGCCAGCTTGACAAGCTCGGCCGCGTTGTTGGCGGGCACTTTGGGGTGGGCCACCAAAATCGATGGCGAAGTGGACACCATGGTCAGCGGCGTGAAATCTTTCACCGGGTCAAACGGCAAACTGGGGTAGAGCGAGGCATTGATGGCGTGGCTGGTGAAGCTCATGAGCAGCGTGTTGCCATCGGGCGCGGCCTTGGCGACCGCGTCAGCGGCCAGGTTGCCGCCCGCGCCAGGCTTGTTCTCGACCACCACCGTGCGGCCCAGTTGCGTGCCCAACACCATGGCCAATGTGCGGGCCATGGTGTCGGTGGTGCCGCCTGCAGGCGCACCCACCAGAATCTTGATGGGCGACTGCGGTTGAGCCCATGCCGGCAACACCAGCCCGCCCAAGCTCAGAAAAATCAACGACAAAAACAATTGGCGCCGTGAAGTCATAGGGTCTGTCATTTAGAAAACGATGTTGGCGTCAATGCACCTGAATCACGATGGCCCACCATGCGACTCACATGCCCAAATAGGCTTGGCGAAGCGTGTCGCTGGCCAATAATTCAGCCGGTGTGCCGGTAAAACGGATCTGGCCGTTTTCCATCACATACGCACGGTCGGCGATGTCGAGCGACTGGCCCACGTTTTGCTCCACCAGCAAAATCGCCAAGCCGCTGCTGCGCAGCTGCGAGATCAGGCCAAACAACTCTTCCACCAACAGCGGGGACAAACCCAGCGAGGGCTCGTCCAGAATCAACAGGCGCGGCTCAGCCATCAGGCCCCGGCCAATCGCCAGCATCTGCTGCTCGCCACCACTCAAAGTGCCGGCCAACTGCGCCACACGCTCTTTCAGTCGCGGAAAGGTTTCGTAAACCTTGTCCAGGTTTTGCAGCTTTCGCTCACGTCCCCGGGTGAAGGCCCCCAGCTCCAGGTTCTCGTGCACGCTCAGGTTGGGGAAGACTTTACGGCCTTCCGGCACCTGAATCAAACCGTGCTTGACCACCTGGCGTGAGTGCAAACCCGTGATGTCTTGACCGTCAAAACCCACTTGCCCCGCACGCGCAGCCACCAGGCCGCTGAGCGTGAGGTTGAGCGTGGTCTTGCCTGCGCCATTGCTGCCCAACAGCGCCACCAGCTCGCCGGGCATGACCTGCAGGTCCACACCGCGCAAGACCTCGACCACGCCGTAGCCGGATTTGAGGCCCTGCACATTCAACAGAGCGCTCATGCCTTAACCTCCTGCGCTGTCTTGGCTTGGGCCGCATTCTTTTGCAGCCGCTCGGCCGTACCGTGGCCCAGATAGGCCTCCACCACGGCCTTGTTGTTCGTCACCTCGGCGGGTGTGCCATGGGCAATCAGCTGCCCCTGCGCCAACACCCACACCTCTTGCGCCAGGCTCATCACCGCTTGCATGACGTGTTCGATCATCAGCACCGTCACGCCGCTTTGGGCAATGCCCTGCACCACCGGGATCATCTCGGCAATTTCTTGTGGGTTCAATCCGGCCAAGACTTCGTCGAGCAGCAGCAAGCTCGGACGCGTGGCCAGTGCACGCGCCAATTCCAACCGTTTGCGCCCCGCTACCGTCAGGTCGCTGGCCAGCTTGTCCAGCTGGGGCGTCAAACCCACCTGTTGCGCCACCGACTCTGCAAATTCAAGCGCCCCGGCGCGGCTTGGCAAATGCAGGTGCGCCCCCACCGCGATGTTTTCACGCACGGTCTGCGCGGCAAATGGCTGCACGATCTGGAACGTGCGCGTCAAGCCCATGCGGGCGTTCAGGTGCGGCGGCTGGCCGGTGATGTCTTGACCGTCGAATACGACCTTGCCTGTGTCGGGGATCAGGAATCCAGACATGAGCGCGAACAAGGTGGTCTTGCCCGCGCCGTTGGGGCCAATCAAGGCGCTCAAGCACCCTTCGGTCACCGACAGGCTCACGTTTTGCACGGCCTTCAGGCCGCCAAAGGATTTGCCCACGCCGTCGATCTGCAGCAGCGTGCTCATGGTTTGTCTCCGTCAGACTTCTGGCCGCGCAGCCACTGCAGCGGCGTGATGGTGCCCAGCCCCGCAATGCCACGCGGCAAGAACATCACAATCACGATCAACACCACGCCATAAATCACCATGTTGATGCCCGGCAGTTGACCGAACAAATTGCGCGTGACATCGGCCAGTATGTGCAGACTCACCGCCCCCAAGAGCGGTCCCCACAGCGTGCCCATGCCGCCCACGATCGCGCCCACCAGGGCCTCGACCGAGGTGTGCGCCCCAAAGGCAATGCCCGGGTCGATGTACTGGAACACCTGCACATAAAACGCCCCGGCTGCGCCCATCAAGCCACCCGACAAGACGGTAGCAATCAACTTGACGCTGAAGGGGTTGACACCAATGGCGCGGGCCGCGTCTTCGTTGTCACGCACAGCCTGCAGGTAAGCGCCAAAGCGCGAATGGCGCAGCCAGGCGGTGATGCACAGCGCCAGCGTGACCAGGCCCAGCATCAGCCAGATGAAACCGGCGCGGTTGCCAAACTGCATGTTGGCCGCCGACTCTTTGAGCGGCAGCATCAGGCCCACACCCGCACCCGTGAAGGGCACCGAAGTGGCCAAAATTCGGAACACCTCGGCAAAGGCCAGAGTCACCAGCGCAAAGTAAGAGCCCTTGAGTCCATAGCGGAACGAGGCCGCACCCACAAAGGCCCCCACGGCCGCCGCAAACACCATGGCCAGAGGCAAAGCCACCCAGGGGCTCAGGCCCCACTGCATTTGCGCAATAGCCTGCACATAAGCGCCCGTGCCGAAAAACAAAGCATGGCCAAACGAAAACTGTCCACCAAAACCACCCAGCACATTCCAGGCTTGCGACAGCAAGCACGCGTACAAAGCGGTCATCACAAAGTTGAGCATCACGCCAGATTGTGTAAAAAATGGCACCGCGCCTACGATCAAAACAAACAGAACGATGTTGCGAAAGTCTTTCATGCCTTCGCTCCAAAAAATCCTTGCGGCCGCAGCAAGAGCACCACAATGAAAATCACAAAAATGCCCACTTGACCCAGCGATTCACCCAAGAGCAAACCGCCCAGCGACTCGACCACACCAATCAGCAAACCGCCCAGCAAGGCGCCGGCAAAACTGCCCATACCGCCCAGCACCACGATGGTGAAGGCCACCAGCACAAAACCATTGCCCACCTGCGGGTTGACGTAATAGGCAGGCATCAAAAAGCAGGCCGCAGCGCCCAGACTGGCCAGCCCCAAGCCAAAGCACATCGCGTACACATGGTCCACATCGATGCCCATCAAACGTGCGCCTTGCTTCTCTTTGGAGACGGCGCGAATAGCGCGGCCCAGATCGGTTTTTTGCACGATCAGCAGCATCACGGCCGACACCACCAAAGCACCAGCAAAAGACACCAGTTTGGGCAAGGCGATGAAGGCCGGACCAATTTCGACGGTGGTCAAGGTGTAGGCCGTTTCAATGGTGCGCGTGTCAGATTTGAAAAACAGCAGCGCCAGGTTTTCCAGCACGATGGAAATGCCCAGCGTGACCAGCAAAATGTTTTCATCCTTGCCATGGCTGGCCCGGTTGATGACGCCGCGCTGCAGCGCGTAGCCCAGCACAAACATGGTAGGCACCATGATGGGCAGGGCCATGTAGGGATCGACCCCGAAGTGTTGCTTCAACATATACACGCCATACAGCGCCACCATCAAAGACGCGCCATGCGCGAAATTGATGATGTGCAAAACGCCATAAATGAGCGTGAGGCCCAGCGCGATCAGCGCATAGACGGCACCGGTGGTGATGCCGTTCAGCACCGAAGGAAACAGGATGTTGAAGTCCAGCATCGGGATCTTTCAGTTCAACAAACCGGATCAGCCCTTGAGCGGGAAGATCGGTTCAATTTCACGGTAATCGCGCGGCACGATCACCTTGATGTCGCCTTTGTAGACCTGGGTCATCAGGGGCTGCGCGCCAATGTTCTGACCATTGACAAACTGCGTGGGGCCGTAGGGCATGATGTGGTTCGAGAACTTGCTCGAAGCCAACGCATCGATGATGGCCGCGCGGTCAGTGGACTTGGCGCGCTCAATGGCATCGGCCAGCAGCATCATGGCGGTGTAGGTCATGAACACTTCGTAGCTGAAGAACTGGCCCTGTGCTTCCACGCGCTTGCGCAACTCGGCCGAGCGCTTGTCCTTGGGGTTGAACCAATGGTTACAGTCGATGATGCCGTTGGCCGCTTCTGGAAACTCCTTGACGAACTTGTAGCTTGAAGCTGCGCCGCCCAACACTGAATAGATGGCCTTGGGCGTGATTTTTTGCTGCTGCAAAGTGCGCACCAAGAGTGCGTATTCGTTGTAGTAGTTGGCTGGGATCAGGATGTCGGGGTTGACCTGCTTGATGCGCAGCGCGATGTTGTTGAAGTCACGCGTGGGGTTGGCGTGCTTGATGACTTCTTTCACCTCGTAGCCGTAGCCGGGCAGTTCTTTGGCCAGCAAGTTGGCGGTGCCTGTGCCGAACAAAGACTCTTCATGCACGATCATCACGGTGCGGGCGGGCTTGCCTGCAGCGGTGTTCAAAACGTGCAGGCTGGACACGGCCACTTCGGCGCACTTTTTGTAGCCGGGGCCAAAGCGGAAGGTGTTTTTCAGGCCGCGCTCGACGATCTGATCGGCCACACCGACGTCCACCACATGGGGCAAGTTGTATTTAGCAGCCGCTTGGGTGGTGGCCAGGCAAATGGCCGAGGCAAAGGCCCCCACCACAGCGCTCACACCGGCTTCGTTCATCTTTTCGATTTCAGCCGTACCCGCTTGCGGGTTGGACTGCGCGTCGCCCAGCATGGCTTCGATCTTGGCGCCGCCCAGCGACTTGATGCCGCCAGCCTTGTTGATGTCCTCAATCGCCATCAATGCGCCCATGCGGCACTGCTGCCCCGAGTAAGCCAAGGCACCGGTGACGGGGTGCAAAACACCCACTTTGATGGGCTTGGGCTGCGCCCCGCCGACCAAAGGAAAAGCGAGAGCCGAGGCCGCAGCAGCGGACTGGCCCATGAAAGTGCGACGTGAGGTCATGAGAACATCCTTGAAAAAGTTAATGAAAGTTAGCGGACAACTCTTCGCTTACCCACACCTTGGCATCGATGCTGCCAACGCGGGATAACTGCATCTGGTATTCGTACCGGTCCGGTCGGTACAAACCATGCAGCCATTGGACGGGACGTTCGTCCTCGTCATAAATCAAACGCCGCACCGCCAACAAGGCCGATCCGACAGAAACATCCAGGTGCTGGGCCATGCCCACATCGGCCAAGCGTGCCGAGATGGTCTGCTCGGCCCGGCCCACTTTGACACCCGATTCTTCGAGCAGCACCAAAATGGGCTTTTGCGCCAATTCGCGCTTGCCAAACCCCGAAGAAATGGCATCGGGCACCCAGGTGGTGATGTGCGACAGGGGACCCTCGGGCGTGCTGCGCACGCGCTCGGCTTTTTGAACCATGGTCTTGGCAGGCAACTTCAATGCTGCCGCCACATCCACCGGCGCACGCATGTGCTCGACACTCAGCACCTTGACCTTGGTGCGCATGCCCATGGTGACCAGGTTCTCGAGCAAACCCGTCAAACGCGCTTGCTGACCCGAGGCCATGGTGGAGGCCTGCATCTGCACCTCTAACGCCCGCGCCGCAACGGGTCGAGTGCCACGTCCGGGTTCGCGGTGGATCAAGCCCTCTTCAGCCAATTGCGACAAGGCCCGACGCACGGTGACACGCGCCACACCAAACTGCCCCATCAAGGCCAACTCGCCCGGCAAACCCTGGTCGAAACGACCTTCGCGCAATTGCTCACGCAGCACCAGATAAATCTGGTGGTACTTGGGCAAAGGCAGGTGGGCATCCATGACCGTTATGGTGAAACAGTCCTATTGTCCTGTCAATAGGACATTCAGGTCTTATTCATAGAACATTTGATCAGGGATTTCCCTTGGTGCACGCGTCTCTTGAACATGACCCCCGAACGCAGGCCCTCAACGCTCAACGCCCAGCCCTCAACGCCCAACCCCCAACCCTTCACGCGTAGCGCACCCGCAAATCCCGCTTGAGCAGTTTGCCGCTCGGGTTCTTGGGCAGTGTGTCGGTGAAGACCACGCGCTTAGGGCACTTGAAACCGGCCATGTGCTGGGCGCAGTGCGCGATCACGGTCGCCTGGTCCAGCGTCTGCCCGGCCTTGACCACCACCACCGCTGTTACCGCCTCCACCCACTTGGGGTCGGGCAGGCCGATCACGGCCACTTCGCTCACTTGTGGCAGGCGATAAATCATTTCCTCCACCTCGCGGCTGGCCACGTTTTCGCCGCCAGACTTGATCATGTCCTTCTTGCGGTCCACCACAGAGATGTAGCCCTCATCATCGATCATGCCCAGATCCCCACTGTGAAACCAATCGCCTTCAAATGCGGCTTGGGTGCGTTCGTCGTCGTGAAAATAGCCCAGCATCAAATGCGGTGAGCGGTGCACGATCTCGCCCACCTCGCCCACGGACACATCCTGCATGTCGTCGTTCACCACGCGGGTTTCGACGTTGCGCACCGCCTTGCCGCATGAACCCAGTTTGCGCAGCTGATCCTCTGGGCCGAGCAGGGTGGCCAACGGGGCGATTTCAGTCTGGCCGTACAGATTCCATAAACGCACCTTGGGCAGGCGCGAAGCCAACTCTTTGAGCACCTCCACCGGCATGATGGATGCGCCGTAGTAGCCCTTGGCCAATTGGGAGAGCTTGTCCGCATCCATCAGCGGCGAGCGCAGCAGCGCAATCCACACCGTGGGCGGCGCAAAGAAGCTGGTGATGCCGAACTTTTCGAGCATGGGCAGCAGATTGTCGGGCGTGGGCTTGGATGTGATGACGTTGGTGCTGCCCATGTAAATGGCCGGGCCAAAGAACACATCGAGCTGGGCGCAGTGGTACAGCGGCAGCGCATGCAGGGCCACATCGGCCTCGGCAATTTCGGCATCGATCACGCAACTGACGTATTGCCACATCACCGCGTCGTGCGTGAGCTGTGCGCCTTTGGGCGACGACTCGGTGCCGCTGGTGTAGACGATCTGCGCTACGTCGTAACTGCCCAGCTGCACATCGGGCAGCGCATCCTGGCAGTTGGCCAGCGTGTCAAAGCTGTGCATGCCCGCCACGTTCTGGCTCGGATCTTCAGAAGGCAGCCAGATGAACTGCTCGACTTTTGTGTCCAGTTTGCTGGCCGCCTGCGCCAGCTCGGCCAGGCCGCTGTCGGTGGCCAAGGTTTGGGCGCCGGCGTGCCGCAAGATGTAAGCCACCTCTTCGGCCTTGAGCATGAAGTTGATGGGCACCATGACCGCACCCCGGCGGGCCAGCGCAAAGCGCAACGCGGCAAAACCGTGCGAGTTGCGGGCCAGCACCGCCACCTTGTCGCCCTCGGCCACACCGATGCTGGCCAGGCCTGCGCACAGGCGCGTCACCAGCGCATCGAACTCGGCATAGGTCCAAGTGGTCGCGCCGCAAACGATGCCGGTTTTGGTGGGCAAGCGAATCGCCGTGCGTCGCAAGGCATCGGCAATCGTTTGGCGGCGAACGGCGGGGTGGATGGCGGTCTGGGTAACGGGCGACATGGGTCTGGCTCCTGCATCGATATGATCCAGAGATTCAACATCAGACCCACGAGAATTCCATTGGCACTTCCACCACCCTCCCCCCGAAAACTGTCACATACGCGAACCGTGGTGTACCAAGGCTTTGACCGCGAAGACGGTCTGTGGGACATCGAAGCCGAACTGACCGACGTCAAAACCTTCAGTTTTCAGGTGCCCAACGAACGGCTTTTCCCTGGCCATGAGCCAATTCACGGCCTGAAAATCCGCGTCACGCTCAACAACCAAATGGTCATCCAGGACATCGCCACCTCCATGGACGACATCCCGCACGCCGAATGCACCGGCGCGCCACACAACATGCACAAACTCATCGGCTGCACCATGGGCCCGGGTTGGCGCAAGGTCATCAACCAACATGTGGGCGGCACCGACGGCTGCACCCACCTGCGCGAGATGCTGTTCAACATGGCCACAGCCGCTTACCAAACCCTGCCCT
>Ga0247831_1004860_pt1 | contig 17439 bp, 15 predicted proteins | sample LaCruzMarch2015__9_FD_192406 | JGI IMG/M metagenome (GOLD analysis project Ga0247831, IMG submission 192406) | Freshwater microbial communities from meromictic Lake La Cruz, Castile-La Mancha, Spain - LaCruzMarch2015_1m | ecosystem: Environmental > Aquatic > Freshwater > Lake | place: Spain... | reverse complement strand
TCCATTTCCGCTGTTTTGGCCTGCGCTTCGCGCAATTGGAGCATGGTATTGCGCAAAGCTTCCCTCAACTGGGCTTCGACAGCACCTTCCTCCTCGGCCGCGAGGGGGAAAGGGGTGGCGACGAGCAGAAACAGAAGCAAGAGAATGGGACGCGTCATGGAGGCTAAAATTTGGCTCCCAGATCAACCTGGAAGATGTTCATGTCATACTGAGGTCCGGCAATGCTTTCCGAGCCATACCAGCGGAGGCCAAGGTAAACCTGCGGGGAGAGGGCGACCCGGCCCGCCAAGGTAAAGCCCTTCATGTTGGTGCCGCCCAGCCCGAAGTCCGAATCATTGAAGCCGTCGACCACCGCGTCGGAACCGATATAGCGGTAGCCGAAGGAAAGTTGCCAGGCGCCCAGCTTGTCGAGTTCGGCATGCCCGGCTTCGATGTCGACCAGCCACGCGTTGGGGTCACCCTCATAGGTGCCGTCACTCTCAAGATTGTCATCGACGCTCAAGTTGTTGACCGCCACCTCGTTGATTGCCGACGAATTGAAGGCGAGGTTGCTCACGAATTCGCCGATCAGGGAAACAGTGATGGGATCCCAGCCATCGTAGCTGAGCTTGCCGGTGAAGGCCAAATTCTGGAACGGGGTGGCCAGTCCGAAATACTGGTAATCCATGAGCAGCTCGGACGAGCCCGGCGGCGGAACCACGTTGCGCAGCGTGCGGTAGGTGTTGCCCTTTTGCGCGAAGGAAGGGCGGCTGTTGTCGGTGTCGCCGGCGTCATCCTCGGAATACTGGGTGTAGGGGGAGGAAAATTTTCCCTCAATATTGTAGAAAGAGTAATAGGCCGCCGCGACCTGCGTGCTCCAATTGCGGGTGATGTTGACCTGGGTGCCGCCCTGGATGGCAAAGAGATATTTGTCGTAGCTCGGATACTTCTCCGCCTGGTTCGAGGAGAAGTTCAGGTCGGTGTTGAAGACCGGGAACGCACCCGCCACGACCGAGGGAACAAAGACATCATTGTAGTTGTAGGTCAGGCGCAGGGCGGCACCGTCGAAGCCGAGGTCGTTGTCGAAAATGATCGGGGTGGAAAAGAAAGGATTGTCGAAGCGGCCGACCCAGAAAGTCGCCCCGGCCCCGCCCCCCGGTTGACCCGGGCCGACCATGGAGTAGGGGGCGCCCACGGCAAGCAAACCGGTCTCCGGCCCGCCGCCCCCGATGTCATAGCGAATGTAGGCGCGATCGAGCCAGATGGCGTATTTGCTGAATTGGCCGCCCTGGCCTTGATTGGCCAGCCCGATTGACTGGTTGGCCGTGACTGGCGAGTTGTTGTCCCCGGTGGCCATGCGGATGCCGGCGCTGAAGTTGTCACCCAGTTCGATGCCGGTGCCGAGGCGGACAAGCATGCGGTAGCGGTTGCGGTTCTGATCGGTGTTCCACTGCGGCGGCGGGTTCAGGGCGAGGGCGGAGGGCAGAATGTTGATCGGTGAACCTGTGTTGATCGCATTGAAATTCACGAAAGCGTTTTGTCCGTCGAAATTGTTCGAAGGGTAAAGATCCGCCTCGTAGCGGAAGCGGATTTCACCCTCGGGCTTGAGCTGGGCGAGGAGAGCGGGGAGTCCGGGCGGCGCCCGCTCGGGACCGCCGATGGAGACACCTCCGGCGGCCAGTTCCCGGCGAATGTCGGCCACCAGCTGTTCGCGCACGGGGGCGGGGATGTGGCTGACGCGCAGGTCCGCCTCCATTTCACGCCGTGAGGCGTCGACCGCGCTCATACCGGTTTGTTCGGCCAGGGCCTGGTCGGTCATGGTCTGGACGGCGGCAATTTGCGCGATGGCAAACATGTCCGACTCGTTTTGCACCTTCTGGGTTTCGGCTTCGGCCTGGGCTTGGGTGATCATGCCGCGGGCGTCACCCGCGGTGAGCACACCACGCTCAACCAGCTTGTTGATCAGGTTGATCACCACATTGCCGGTCGGCGTGGTGGCGATATTCTGGCCGGCATCCGGTGGTGCCACCGGGGCTTCCGCGGCGGAGGTCGCATTATTCCCGGCCGTGGCCGCCGTGGCGGCCAAAGGAGCGGTTTCCTCCTTGGCATATGGCTCGACGGTCCAAGTGGGAAGCTCCGGCTCGACAGCCGGGGCCACGGAGGAGGTTTCGACGGGCACCGCGGCAATTTCGACCGCGGTCGCCTCCAAGATTTCGGCCGAAGGCCCCTCTTCGACCGCCGGACTCTCCGTCGCCGAGACGGCTGGGGCGGAGGGAAGCGCCACCTCGGCCGGTGGGACGGCTTCGACCGGGCCCGCCGGTTGCGCGGCGCGGCACCAAACGGCCGTTAGGACGAGCGCGGCCAGGATGGTCTGAAAAGTGGGGCCTTTCATGGTCGTGAGGTGTTGATCCGCATGACGATCGGCATGGGCATATCATCCGGCGGCGGATCGGGCAATTGGGCGCCATTGAGAATTTCAGATTCGAGGGCACGGTCAATGGCCGGATCCCCCGAGGATCCCTCGATGGATGCACGGGTCACCCGCCCCGTGCGATCGACCCAGATGCGTGCTTTGACCGTCATTCGCGAGGTGCGCGTCAGTTTATGATTGCGCACGGCGGCCGACACCGCATTCTGCACCCGCCCGGCATACCATCCGAACCGCGTGCCGGCTCCGCCGCCTTGACCGCGGCTGCCAATCATGCCGCCGCCTCCTTTTCCGACCAGGCCGAAGCCATCGGGCGGGCCATCTCCTTGGATATTGGAGCCCATTGGCTCAGGAGCATCGGGCGCTGCCTCCGGCTCGGGCGGTGAATCCGGCGCAGCCTCTTCGACAAATTCAGGAGCATCGGGCGGGGGTTCGGCTTGATCGGGCGGTGGTGGGGGGGGGGGGGGGGGGGGGGGGGGGGGCGGCGGCGGGAGCACCGGCATGATGTTGACCACACTGGTTGTCTTCTTTTTCGGTTTGCTTTCCCCGCCGAGGAAAAAGAAAGCCCCTGCGGCCACGGCCAGGAGTGCGGCCCCGAGACCGACAATCAGGAAGACGGGCGACTTTTTGCTTCCGGTCTCGGGGGAGCCGGAGGTTGGAGGCAAGCTGGCCATGGTCTATTGATCCGGGGCCACCGTGGCCAGACCGACTTGAGTGATGCCGAGGCGCCCGCAAACGTCGATCACGTTCATCACGCCCTCATACTGGGTTTGGCGGTCGCCGCGCACCACCACGGGAAATTCCGGCACGCTCGCTTGGTGTGCTTTGAGTCGCGCCTCCAACTCGGCCAAGGTCACAGGCACGGTATCGAGGGCAATCTGGCCTTGGTTGTTCACCGTGATGGCCCGGCTTTTGGGTCCGCTCAGGTCGGCGGGCTTGCTCGAGGATTTCGGCAGATCAACCTTCATGCCCTGCACTCCGGCCGTGGTCATGATGATAAAAATGAGGAGAAGCACGAGGTAGAGGTCCACCATCGGCGTGACGTTGATGTCGTCGTAACTCTTGTCGTCTCCTCCGGCGTCCATGGGTCAGTTCAGGTTGGCCGCGGCGGGCTCGTTGGAGGGCGGGGCGAAGCGCGGGGGCAGGCCCTCTCCGGGCGGCGGATAAGCTTCGGCCATTTTGGTGACAAATTCGTCGATGAAGACTTGCATCGAAGAGATCACGTCTTTGATCCGCGAGCTGAGGACGCTGTACATGAAGAGGGCCGGGATGGCCACAAAGAGGCCCACCGTGGTGGCCAGCAGGGCGCTGGCAATACCCGGCGCGATCGAGTTGACATCCACCTCGCCCGACTTGGCGATGATGGCGAAGGTGATCATGACGCCAACCACCGTGCCGAGCAGGCCGACGTAAGGGCCGCCGGCGATGCTTGTGGTGAGAATAACCAGACCTTTGTTCAGCCGCTGCCGCTCCCGGACCAAGCCGGCGTCGAGCGAGGCGCGGATGGCCTGAATGGAACGCACAGACAACCCGCGGTGGCGGTCCGGGCCGGAGATGCGGTGCCGGATCTCCTTAACCCCGAGGTGATACAAGTGGTAGCAGGGAGAATCGAGCATTCCCTGGATGCCTGCTTTTTGCTTGGTCGCTCCCTTGGCCTCCATGGCCTCCATCCGCAGGTTGGTCAGGGAGTCCGGGTCATCGGCATCCAGCACCGTCAAGTCGCCGGAGACTTCACCCCACTGGCGGAGGAACTCGCTGTCGCCTTTCATCAAGGCGCGCAAGCGGATGAATTTGGCCACCGCAACCGACCATCCCATGATCATCATGATCACGCAGACCACCACGGCGATCCATCCGTCGAACATCATGTTGTTGGCGATGTCGCCGAAGAGCATGACGTGTTCGAGCGCGCCGCCATGACCCCCGCCGGCATCGCCGCCTTCCAACTCGGCGAAGCTCAAGACCTTGCTGGCCATCTCGTTGCCCGACTGGTTGATGCTCATGAGGCGCAAGTTCGGCGCGGAAAGGGCCGCGCGATAGACCTGCAACTCGTCGAATTCCCCGAGGAACCGTCCTTCGCTCGAAACTGCCGGATCGGGCCCGCCAAGGAACATCGGACCATCACCGGCCGGCAACGGTACGGCCAGCGCACCGACCTCGCGCCCGTCGAGGTAGAGGGTCATTTTCCCGCTGTTCGCGGTGACCGCGATTTGGCGCCACGTCGCGGCGGACAACGTTTCCGCGGCCACCGCGCGGGGTTGGCCGTCGACTTCGAGGAAAGGTGCGCCGCCGGCGGCGAGGCCCAAGCGGAAATTTCCGGCGCCCGGGCGGGTGAAAAGAATAGCCTCGTTCGCCGTGGCGATCGGCTTGACCCAGAAAATGAGCGTGAGGCTGCCGTCCGCACTCCACGCATTAGCCGCCGAACCGGGAATGGAAACCGGGTCGCGTCCGACCAGGCGCAAGCCGTCGGCCACAATGGTGCCCTCGGAGATGCTTCCGGCGCTTCCGGCATGCGAGGCGTTGGCCGTGGCATCTTGGGGCGGGGTGCCTCGTTCGTTGAGGTGGTAAACGAAGGCCGCGCTTTCGGGGTAGGTTTTGGCCTGGTCGGGAGCGCCCTCGGCCTCGGGCGCGGCATTGCCGTAGTAGAGGAAAAATTCAGCGGCCCCCTTTTCTCCGCCGGCCGGGACTCTGACCCAAGCGAAGCCCTCCGCCATGAGCGGATCGAATTTTTCGAGGTGGAAGGGCAGGACTTGTCCATCGGCGGCGACGAAGCGGAGGTCGCTGCCGTCCGGCTGGACGAGGTCGAAAGGCAGGTTGCCCGGATGCAGGCGCACGAGCACCACGGTTTCGCCCGTCTCGCCCCCGATGTCGGCTCCCTCGGCCGCGGGGTCGAGGGTGAACTTGGTCCGCCCGGTCCACTCTTCTTTCCACCAATCGGGCGCAGCGGCCGAGACCGTTGCGGCGAGGGTCAACCCGGCGAGCAGGAGAGCGAGGAAGCGGGTAGTCAAGGAGTACGATTTCATCTTAAAATTCCGCCCAAGCGCGGAAAACGAGCATTGGACTGCCGGCCGGTCGGTAGCTATCCGCCTCGGTCGAGCCTTGCGAGATTTGCGGAATACCGACGTAGACCGCACTATTGAGCCACTCCATGAATGTGGCCACCGCCCCGAAGCCGAGGCTGAGCAGGTTGAAGTTGGTGGTCTGTTCGGGCAAGGGATCATTGATGAAGACGGAACCGGCATCAAGGAAGCCGAGCAGGCGGACTTCGTGCCGGTCGTTTTTGATCCACCAGCGCAGGAGCGAAGGGGAGCGGACTTCCAATGTGCCGGCGATGGCACTGTCTCCCACCGCTTGGGATTCGAGGTAGCCGCGCACCGTGGTGAGCCCGCCGACCGAAAATTGCTCGCTGTCGACCAAGGCATTGTCGGTGGCCTGGCCTTGGAGCAGCGCTTTGACTTGGAAGTCTTGCCAGAGGTCGTGCTCGTAGCTGGCCAGACCGCGGAAGTAAAAATAGTTGCCGTTGGCCGCGTAGCGCCGGTTGTCGAATTCCACCTCCCCGCTGCCCATCCCGCGGAAATGCCAGTTGAAGGACCCGTCGAATTGGAAGCGGTAATCCTTGCCCATCCAGAAACCGTTGTAGCTGAGGAGGAAGGGGTAGTAGGTGACCGGCGAGGAATCGACCAACACGTTGTTGACGGACAGCGACTGCTCGAAATTCTTGTAATCCATCCCGAAGGTGAGGTTGTGGAACATGCCGGTGTGGCGGGTGGGCAACTCGGCGATGAGGCGTCCGCCGTAGATCTCGCCGTTGCCGGTCGAAGCGCTGCCTCCGAGGGTCGAGACGTCGCTGTTCTGACGGATGGCCTGCGCCATGAGGGAGAGCCACTCCACGCGCGGTACCGGGGCGAGGTAGTAACCGGAGTAGACGAGGGCATCGTCGGCGTCCTGCGGTGCGACTTGGAATGCCGCGCCGATGGTGTGGCCGACCTGCCAGAGATTGTCGTAGCGCAAAGAGGCGTCGAGGCGCAGCGGTGTGGTGTTGGCGCTGTAGCGGTTGTTCAGCTCCACGCTGCCGTGGAGGGGAAAGGAATCTTCCACCACCAGCTCCACGTCAACCGAGCCCGGCATGGCGCCGGGTTTAAATTCCGGTGTGACCCGCAGATCGGCGCGCCGGTTGAGGCGGATAACGTCCTTCTCCACGTCGCGGAAGTTCGGGATGGACCCCTCGGCGAGGGAGGGGGCGAGGCGTTTGATCCTTTCAATGTCGTGGTACTTCGATCCCCGGACGGTGAGCCGCCCAACGGGCATTTCCTGCACGCTGAGGACAATGACCCCGCTGGTCGGATCTTGCGGCGGAACCTCGACGACCACCGTCTGGTAGCCGGCACGATGGTATCTTTGCTCGAGTGCGGCACGGGCCAATTCGACATCCTCCGCCGTGCGCTCCGGGCCGAGATAAGCATAGACGGCATAATCGACCTGGTCGCGCGGCAGGTGGCGCGATCCGATCACGCGGTATTCGCGAATGTGGAAAGATGGAGGCGGCAAGTCGGAGCCGGTGTTTTCCCCCTCCGCGTCCGTGGTCGGCACAGCCCGCGCGGCCTCGCGGGGCGCGGCCAGAAATACGGTCAGGGCCGCCGCGAGTAAGCAGGCGCGCACCGTGACAAAGCGGACCGGTTGGGCGGGCGAAGACATGGACCTTAGAGAATAGGACGGAAGTGCTTTTGCAGGACAGCCGTGGAATGTGAATTTTCCGTCACATGGACCGTCCCCGACAGAGTAAAGGGTCAGCCGAAGCGGCCGGTGATGTAGTCCTCGGTGCGTTTTTCCGAGGGGCTGGTGAAAATTTTCGCCGTGGTGCCGAATTCCACCAACTTGCCAAGATAGAAGAAGCCGGTGTGGTCGGAGCAGCGGGTGGCCTGTTGCATGTTGTGGGTCACGATGACAATGGTGAATTCTTTTTTCAGCTCGCTGATCAGCTGCTCGACCCGGGCCGTGGCGATGGGATCGAGGGCGGAGCACGGTTCGTCCATGAGCAGAACCCTTGGCCGGTTGGCAATGGCGCGCGCAATGCAGAGCCGCTGCATTTGCCCGCCGGAGAGCCCGAGAGCACTCTGGTGCAAGCGGTCTTTGACCTCGTCCCACAAGGCGGCGCCGCGCAAACTGCGCTCGGCCGCCTCGTCGAGCAGGGCGCGGTCGTGCTGGCCGCCAATGCGCAGGCTATAGACCACGTTTTCGTAGATCGACTTGGCGAAGGGGTTGGACCTCTGGAAAACCATGCCGACCAATCTCCGCAAGGCGATCACTTCGAGGGCAGGATCCCACAGGCTCCGTCCGGCCAAGGTGATTTCCCCGGTGTGCCGCACGCCGTCGATCAATTCGTTCATCCGGTTGAAATTGCGGAGGAGGGTCGTTTTCCCGCAACCGGAAGGTCCGATGAAAGCGGTGACCTGACGCTCGGGGATATCCAAGACGACGTTGTGCAGGGCCTGGTTCTTGCCGTAGAAGAAGTTGAAGTCGCGCACCGAGATGATGGTCCGCCCTCCGGCAGGCGGAGGCGTTTCCAGGGCGGGACCGGGGAGGGATGTGGTTGCGTCGGGCATGGGTCAGTGTTTTTTGCTGAAAACGAGTTGGGCGGTCACGTTGGTCGCCGTGACAAGGAGAACCAGCACGAGGGAAGCGGTCCAAGCCATTTTCACCTGATATTCGAAGGGAACGATGGAAAAATTGTAAATAAGCACGGCCAGAGAGGCCGTCGGCTCCATCAGCGAGGACATCCAGAACTGGCTGAAGAGTGCGGTGAAGACAAGGGGTGCGGTTTCCCCAGCCGCGCGGGCCACGGCAAGCATCACTCCGGTCATGATGGCCGGCATGGCCTCGGGCAGGACGATGCGGCTGATTGTTTGGAAGCGCGTGGCCCCAAGGCCGTAGGACGCCTCGCGGTAGGACCGCTGCACCCCGAGCAGGGCCTGCTCCGAGGTGAGCAGAATGGTCGGTAGCATGAGCACGCCGAGGGCGACACCGCCGGCCACGGCGGAGAATTTTCCGGTGGCCAAAACAATCGCGGCGAAAGCGAAAACGCCGCAAATGATGGATGGGATCCCGGTGAGAAGTTTGGCCGTGAAGCGGGTGACGGTGGCAAGGCGCCCGGCCGGATCGTATTCGCAGATGTAAATTGCGGCGAAGATGCCGGGCGGCCCGGACAGGGCAAGTCCGATCCCGACCATGAGGAAAGTGCCGACCACCGCGTTGCCGAAGCCGCCTCCGGTCATTCCGGCCGCGGGCGGCAACTGGGTGAAAATCGACCAGTCCAGCAAAGGCAGGCCATTCTTCACCACAAGGTACAGGATGGACGCGAGGGGCACGAGTGCCGCGAAGGACAGCGCGATGCACAGGCCGGTGAGGAGACGGTTGCCCAAGGAGCGGCCGATCAGTTTGGTCGACTCGATGCCGTCTTCCTTGAAGAAGTCCTCGGTGTGGGTGAGAGGATTATCCATACGCGTCAGCGGATACCCGCCGTTCTTTTTTCGGTGTAACGCAGCACGGCTTCGCCGGCGAAATTGACTGCGAGGGTGAGGGCGACGAGCACCAGTGCGGCATACATCAAAGCGGCGACCTGCATGCCCTCGGCCTCGCCGAATTGGTTGGCCAGCAGGCTGGCCAGGGTGCCGGAAGGGGCAAAAAGCGACCAGGAAAGGCGTGAACTGTTCCCGATGAGCATGGCCACGGCCATCGTTTCACCCATGGCCCGTCCCAGCGCGAGGATGGTTGCCGCGACCACCCCCGGTGCGGCGGTGGGCAGGATCACCCCGAGGATGGTCTCCCAGCGGGTGGCGCCGAGGGCGTAAGCGCCCTCGCGCAAAGTCCGCGGCACGGCGACAAGCGATGCGCGTGAGATCGCGGTGATGGTGGGCAGCACCATGAGGGCGAGGACTACTCCGGCGGTGAGCAGAGAATTGCCGTAAGCGGGACCGGTCAGGAAAGGAAGATGGCCGCAGCGCTCCGTGACCCAAGTGCCGAGGGATTGGATGAGGGGAACCACCACAAAGATGCCCCACAGTCCGTAGACCACGCTGGGGATGGCGGCGAGAAGCTCGACGACAAAACGGACAAAGTCACGAGCGTGCCGGGGCAGGAAATCTTCGCTCAAAAAGATGGCAATGGCCAACCCCGGCGGGAAAGCCAGCAGCAAGGCGATGATCGCGGTGGCTACGGTTCCGACAAGGAAGGGCAGCACACCGTAGCGGTCGCGGTTGGGCTGCCACTGCGCGCCGGTCAGAAAACCAAGGCCGTATTCCTCTAGGGCCGGTTTGGCTTCCTGGAAAACCTCCCAGAAAATCCAGCCGAGCACGAAGACCGAGGAAGCCGCGGCCAGCGCGGTGAACCAGCGGAAAAAATCCGGAAGCCTGCGCGCCACGCTGTCATGGATGCCGCCCGAGCTGGTCTTGTCGGTCGTCATGGGGAGACGGATCGGCTTAATCGATGGTGGAAAGCGCCGCGTTGGCCTTGGCCACGACGGACTCGGGCAGCGGAATGTAGCCGAGATCCACCGCGAAAGACTGGCCCTCGGTCAGTCCGTAGGTGACGAAGTCCTTGAGCGCTTTGAGCTTCGCGGCATTGTCATAGGTTTTGTAAAGCAAAAGCCAGGTGAACGAGGCGATGGGGTAGCCGTCCGGAGCCGTGGTGTCGACCGGCCAGGCCCGAAGGTTTTCCGGCAACTCGACCGAGGCCAGCGCGGCGGCACCGCTGAGTGGCGTGGGCATAATGAAGTTGCCCGACTTGTTTTCGACCGAGGCGACCGGCAATTTGTTCTGTTCGGCGTAGCCGAATTCGACATAGCCGATGCATCCGGGTGTTTGTTTGACCAGCGCGGTGACCCCCTCGTTGCCTTTGCCGCCCACCCCGACCGGGAAAGTCACCGATTTGTCATAACCCACCTCTTCATCGAATTCAGGGCTGATCGCGGCTAGATGTTGGGTGAAGACATACGTTGTACCGCTTCCGTCCGAGCGGTAGGCCACCGTGATGGGTCGTGCGGGGAGCGGCAGGTCGGGGTTGGCCGCGACAATGGCCGGATCGTTCCACTTGGTGATTGTGCCCAAAAAAATACCGGCCAGCGCGGCGCGGGACAGCCTGAGTCCGGTCACGCCTTCGAGATTGTAGGCCAACACCACGCTGCCTGCGGTGACCGGAACCATCACCGCCCCGCGTGGCGATTTGGCAATTTCGGCATCGGTCATGGCCGCATCGCTTGCCCCGAAATCGACCACCCCTTGGAGGAAGTTTTTCACCCCGGCCCCGCTGCCGACCGACTGGTAGTTCACCTCGATGGCCGGAACCTGTTTGTTGTATTCGACGGCCCAGCGCTGGTAGAGCGGCGCGGGGAAGGTGGCGCCCGCACCAGAAAGCTGCTGGGCATGGAGTGGCGCGGTGAAACCGGCCGCCAAGATGGCAAAATGAAACAATGACTTCTTCATGAGCGAAAGATTGGGGTAAAGTCTCGCCGTTCGGCGGGCGCGAAAGAAGCGAAAAGCATGGCCGTGGCGGATTTGTCACATTTGGAGCCGGGTTTTTCCGAGACTTTAGGAAGTTTGTTCCACGGCTTGCGGCCGGATCCCCGCAAGCCTAGTCTTTATTGCGATGGATCTGACCACGGCCAAACATATTTTGGGCGATTTTGACGACGCCCTGCGCACGATGCGTGACACGGTGTTGATGATGGCTTCACTGACCGAGCGCCTGCTGGCCTCCGCCAGTGAAAGTCTTTCCGCCCGCAGCTTCGAAGCTTGCGAGAGGGTCATTGCGGACGATGCGGAAATTGACATGTTGGAGAAGTCGGTCGACGAGGCCGGTGTTGCTATTTTGGTCCGGTTCCAACCGTTGGCCAACGATCTGCGGGAGGTGGTTGCCGCCATGAAAGTCAGCACCAACCTCGAGCGCGTGGGTGATCAGGCCGTGGGCATTGCCCGCCGCGCCCGCCGCCTCAACGAGGCGCTTGCCCTGCCCGAGACGGACCGCTTGGTCAAAATGTGCCGCGTCGCGGCGGGTATTTTCCGCGACAGCATCCGGAGTTACGCCGACCGCGACGAGGGGTTGGCGCGCGGACTAAAGGAGCGCGACCGCGAGCTCGATGCCATGCACCACGCCTACATCGATCAGTTGACCGCGCGGATGGCTGAGGACACCGGTCGCATTCGCGATTATCTCGATCTCGTGCTCATGGCGCGTAATCTCGAACGCGTTGGTGACCACGCCACAAACATCGCCGAAGACGCCGTCTTCGCCGCATCGGCCGAAGATATTCGCCACACCACGCCACCCCCGGGAACCTGAGTGCCCTTAAAGTCCGCGCGGGGAAGCGGAAGGTGTGCCCGCGAACCTTTCTGGTGGCGGCGCGGGAGCTTCAGATTCAGATGCGGCTGGCGTCGCAGACGGCACCAGCTTGGGCAGCCGTTCGGCCATCGGTTGTTGGAAAATATCGACCCGTGCGCCGACGCCCACGCGGTCGAACAAGGCAATGATATCCCTCGAGCGCATGCGGATGCAGCCGTAGCTGACGGGGATACCGATATTGCGCTCCTCCGGTGTACCGTGGATGTAAATGAAGCGGCCGAAGCTGTTCCCGTTGTGACCCTCTTTGCCGCCGAGCCAGAGGATGCGGGTGACGATGGGATCGCGTCCCGGCGCATCAACCGGCAGCACCTCGCCGGTGAAACGGCGCGACTTGAAAACCGCGCCCGGCGGCAAACCGTGGCCGATTTTTTTCAGCACGCGGTGCTTGCCGAGCGGGGTGCCGTAGCTGCCCGGCCGCGAACTCAGCCCGAATTTCGAGGTCGAGATGGGAAAGGTGGCCACGGGCTGACCTTGATCGGTGACGAGCATCTTCTGGTCGGTCACGCTGATGTGCATGATATGACGGTTGTCGAACTGCGCACAGCCGGTAAAAAGCAGGGGGAGGAAAAAGAAAATCGGACGGATCCTCATAGCGAGACGATAACTTAGCACAGCGCTTTGATCGGAGCGAGCGACCCAGAGTCTCCTGATATGAGAACAGTATCCCGAAACGGCGCGGCAAAAAGTTTTTTGAACGGCGGACCTTTGGCGTGGTCAAAAATATCGGTTTGGTTTGCGCCAAGAGCCGCCGGGCCGGTCAGTTTTCTTGTTTTCTGATCGGAATCACCGGCGGCTCACTTTTTTATCTTGAGCAGAGCGCCCCGCTTCCTAGCGTCCACGACGTGAATCCCGCCCAGACCAAGCCGGCTACAGTTCTGGTTATCGAGGACGAGGCCGACATGCTGGAGTTGGTCCGTTACCATATGGACAAGGCGGGGCTCCACGTTCTTCTTGCGCGTGATGGCCGGCAGGGACTGGAGAAAGCCCGGGCCGAATCCCCGGATGTCATCGTGCTCGACCTCATGTTACCGGCCATGAGCGGAGAGGATGTGTGCCGGGAGTTAAAGGCGGGCGTTGTCACCACCGCCATTCCGGTCATCATGCTCACGGCCAAGGCCCAACCGGAAGAACGGATCGCCGGCCTCGAACTCGGGGCGGACGACTACGTGGCCAAGCCTTTCAGTCCGCGCGAGCTTGTCCTTCGTGTCCAAGGCATCCTGCGCCGTCAGCGCGTACCGGGCGCTGGGGATACGCTGGCTTTCGGACCTTTCGAACTCGATCGGGGTATCTTTGAGGTGCGCCTCGAAGGCGAGCGTCTCGACCTGACGGCCATCGAGTTCAAACTCCTTGCCACGCTGATGGAAAAGCGCGGCGCACCGATGGCGCGGGTCGATCTGCTGCGCGATGTCTGGGGCTACCGTAATCTGATCGACAGTCGCACGGTCGATACTCACATGCGGCGGTTGCGAGCCAAACTTGGATGCCATGCCGACTGCCTCGCCACGGTGCGCGGCGAAGGTTATTGCTTCAACGCGGGAAGGACGGAACCTTGAACTGGTCGATGATAACCGGGCTGTTCGCGGCGGCCGTTCTCTTGCTCCTCGTCGTCCGCTATTTCGCGGGCATTCTGCGCCTGCGCTCCGCCTTGCGCCGAGTGGCCAACGGCGAGCTGACTCGTCCGCTCACCCTCGATCTCCCGCCCGGTTTGCGCGCGGCGCAGCGCGACGTCGAGGCGATCGCGCGGCAGGCTCGCGACCTCGATCGCGCCGCGCACCGCGAGCGCTCCGAGCTCAATGCTATCCTGGCCAGCATCCCCGAGGGCATCTTTACCGTCGACCGGCGCCTCTGCCTCCTGCAGGCCAATCGCGGTGTCGAGGCCATGTTTCAGCTTTCCGGCTCGCCGGTCGGACGGACCGTGGTCGAAGCCTTCGGCCATGCCGCCATGCACCGCCTCGTCCAGTTGGGATTGCAGGGGGGCAAAGAGCATCGCGGCGAAATCACCGTCGAGCGGGAGGGCGCAGCCCGGATTTTTGAATTGAGCATTTCGCCGCTGGAGCTGGGCTCCGACCATTCGGGTGCGGTCGTCGTCCTGCACGACATCACGCGCATCAAGAGTCTCGAGCAAGTGCGCCGGGAATTTGTCGCCAATGTTTCGCATGAGTTGCGGACTCCGCTCACGATCATCTGCGGTTATCTCGAAACGCTGACCGATGGCGGCCTCGATGACCGGCCCATGGCGGAGAATGCACTTGGCGTCATGTTCAAGCACGCCGATCGTCTCGGCCGCCTCGTCGATGATCTTCTTGTCATATCCCGCGCGGAATCGCGTTCCGTCCCGCTTGAGGTCGAGCGCATCGACCTCAGCGCGCTCTTGCATCATGTCGTCGAACAGTTCGACGAGCCGATCCGTAGCCAGGCGGCCACGGTGCGCATCCTTGCGGCGGGTGGGGACCTGACGCTCGAGGCCGATGCCGTGCGTCTCGAACAGGTTTTCATCAATCTCCTCGAAAACGCGCTCAAATACGGTAACCGGCCCGGCCTCGCGGTCGACCTGCACCTCGAGCGATCCGGCCCGAATATCCAGGTGCAAGTCACCGACAACGGGCCCGGCATCCCGAGTGGAGACCAAGAGCATATTTTTGAGCGCTTTTACCGGGTGCACAAAGACCGCTCACGCGAAACCGGAGGCACGGGACTCGGACTCTCCATTGTCAAAAATGTGATCCAAGCCCACAGCGGCAACGTCTCCGTGCGCAGTGCGCCCGGCGAAGGCTCGACTTTTACCGTTGTCCTGCCGCTCCTCCAATCCGCGCCGGTGGCACCCGCGCCCTGGTCGGCTGCGAAAAAGACCGCAACCGAGGGGACGAGCGGGGGTTGAACCCTTTGTTATGAAATCACTCGTTCTCTCCGCTGCCCTCTGCGCCGCGCTGGTCACCGTTGCTCCCGGCAACCTTCAGGCGCAAAGCCCCACACCCATGGAACGTCCCGACCAACCGCCAGGGAAAAAGCAGGGCAGGCCTGATGGCCCCCGCGAACCCATGGCCGGGCTGAATCGCCAAGAGGCCCAACGCCTCGCCACAGCCCGCGACAAGGCGAAAGACGACCCGACTGTCCGTTCACTGAAGGAGGCACGCGATGCGGTCGACAAGCAGTTGGAAAACGCCATGAATGCCGCGATTCTTGCCGCCGACCCGGGCCTTGCCCCTACATTGGAAAAAGTGAAGCAATCCCGGGACCGGGCCCGAGGGATGCGCGACCGCTTCGAGTCATTGACCCCCGAACAGCGGGATCAATTGAAATCCGCCCGCCAAGCTGCCCAAGACGATCCGGAAGTCGTTGCCGCGCGCGAGAAGATGAAGTCCGCTGGCTCTCCCGAAGCACGGCGCGAAGCCGGTCGGGCCATGCAGGAGGCGATGAAAGCCGCGGCAATCAAACAGAATCCGGATCTTGCCCCGCTGCTCGAGCAACTTGGGCCCCCACCGGGTGGACCTCGCGGTCCGGGAGGTTCCAAAGGGCCTCCACCGGAGATGCCAGACGGCGACGAATAGCCCCATCTTGCCGATCTGTGGTCGACAATGGGCGGTCCCTGGGACATTGCCACGAGCGGCGATTTCTTTATTGCATATCCAAGGCGCGGCCTTAGCTTAAAAGTGTCCTTTCTGGTCACGACAGCCATGATTGTTCTTACGTCTTGTCTGCGGGCGACTTATGCATCCGGGCGTCCTTCGTCCGGCTTGCTAAACATCCTGCTGAACCTGCCGGTTTTACGCCGGCTTGAACGCGGCATTCGTGTCGTAACCGGAAAAGACACGGAAACGCCATCCGGCTGCGGAGTCCGCTCCGCCCGGGCAGCTGGCGCCATGTTGGCGCTGCTTCCGTTCCACTTCCGCGGGAAGCATCCCCAGCGCGAACAGCGCGCCCTGCGGTCCACACCATCAAGCAATATCAATTGTCCTAATGAACTCATCTCATTCCGATTCGGGTCCCCGTCGTCGCAGTCGCGGCGGACGCTCCCGCAGCTCCTCATCCCGTCCGCCGCGTTCCGGCGACAACTTCAAAATCACCCGCGAGCCCCGCAAGCCGGCTGGTCTGTGGGATAAAATCAAAGCGTTCTTCGGCCTCGCGCCGCAGCCCGCCAGACCTTCCACCAACGGCTCCGAACGCTTTGAACGCTCCGAACGTTCCGGGCGTCCCGCGCGCCGCGAGCGCTCCCGCGACGAATCCCGCGAGTCGCGTCCGCCGCGTGAACCCCGCGAGGACCGCGAGAATCGTGAAACCCGCGCCCCGCGCGAGTCGCGCAAACCGGAGAATATCGAAGTCACCACCCCCCGCCTCTACATCGGCAACCTGTCCTATGACGCGGCGGAGAGTGACCTCCTCGAGTTGTTCTCCGGCGTCGGCACCGTAGCCCATGTCGAAGTCATCTCCAACAAGCACACCCAGCGCTCCAAAGGCTTCGGCTTTATCCAGATGAACAGCGTCTCGGAGGCTAAACGCGCCGTCGAGGAGCTTCACGACAAGGAATACTTGGGCCGCAAACTTGTGGTGAGCGGAGCCAAGCTTCCGCCCGACCGCGCCATCGGCCGCGACCGCGATGAGGACGCGCCTTCCGCTGAATCCGCCTCCGAGGAGCCGGCCGCGCAGGTCTGATCAACCCATTCCTGACCAACATTCACGGGCCGGCACACGCCGGCCCGTGCTGTTTTTCGGAGGTAGGGACGAGCGCCGCTCGTCCGCCGCGCTGGCTCCGTCCCCGGCGCCGGTCGTTTTTCTTCCTCTGTCGCGCTCGCGCCACCATTTCCGCTACCCTCTACCCCGTGCTCGACCGCTCCATCCTCCGCCAGGCCGTCTTTCTCGCCGGCCCGACCTCCGTCGGTAAATCGGAGGTCGCGCTCGCGCTCGCCCAAAAACACCGCGGCGAAATCGTTTGTGCCGATGCCTTCCAGCTTTACCGCGAGTTTCCCGTCCTTAGCGCCCAACCCTCCGTGGCGGAGCGCGTGGCGGTGCCGCACCATTTGTTCGGCACGATCCCGTGCACCGATGCCACGGATGCCGCGCGTTTCGCCGACCTGGCGCTCGCTGCGATCGAAAACATCATCGCCCGCGGCCGAACTCCATTGATCGTCGGCGGCAGTGGACTTTATCTCCAAGCGCTCACGACCGGTCTCCCCCCGCTGCCCGCCATCGATCCCGTCATCCGCGATGAGGTGCGGGGTCTGACGCTTGATACCATGCTCGCGCGGCTGCTTGAGCTCGATCCGGCCAGTTTGCCCGCCATCGACACGCGCAATCCGCGCCGCGTGGCCCGCCGTTTGGAACTCAGCCTGCAAACCGGACGGCCCGCCTCCACAATCCTCACCGAACCGCCCGCCCCCGAAGGCCTGCGCGGCGTGGTCCTGACCCGCGACCGTGATGAGCTCAACGCCCGGATCGCGACGGCCGTGGCCGCCCGTCTGACCGGCGGCGGTATCGAGGAGGTCCGCGCCGCCCGCGACCTGGCCAGCCACACCGTGCGGCAGATCCTCGGGTGGCGGGAAATCACCGCACTGCTCGAGCACAAAATCGATCGTGCCACCTGTGCCGAACTCGTCACCATCGCCACCCGGCAATACGCCAAAAGGCAGTTGACGTGGTTCCGG
>Ga0247831_1004851_pt1 | contig 17453 bp, 11 predicted proteins | sample LaCruzMarch2015__9_FD_192406 | JGI IMG/M metagenome (GOLD analysis project Ga0247831, IMG submission 192406) | Freshwater microbial communities from meromictic Lake La Cruz, Castile-La Mancha, Spain - LaCruzMarch2015_1m | ecosystem: Environmental > Aquatic > Freshwater > Lake | place: Spain... | reverse complement strand
GGCGCTCGCGAAGGCATGGGGCATGGATCATCTCCGGGCGAGGCGCACAGATGAATTCGATGGAGCGGGCAGCGATGGAAAGGCTGTGCTTTTAGAGATTGTGGCGGATGCGGGACAGACGCAGGGTTTCTTAAAATCGCTTGGATAAGCATGGGCAGCTCACCGCTCCCGCCCATGAGCGGTGGTTTCGGGCACTAGTAAATCCTGATTGCCAAAGCCCCGCAAAAGGGATAAGAAGTTTGCCCTCCAAACGGGTATCAGACCGGCGTGGGGATAATATCCAGCTATTTATTTTGGGATTTCTCGATACCATAAGACGTTGGCGGTTAACCCAAAAAGGCTTCTCGTTGGGGAGGAAGCGCCGGGTTCATCAGCATAACGTAATCCTCCAGACGCTTGAAGTAAGCCGCATGGTAAGGCTTTCGCTTTATGGTGCCTTCGCGGTCATATCGGCGGTGCTGGTAATGAAGGCTTCGCCCAGTTCCACTTTCGCGGTCGAACCTTTCAAAGGGATGCTATATGGCTTCGCGCTCGCGCTGACAGCCTTAGCGATGTTCCACGTGGGGCATCAGGGAATTTGCCGGAAGAACAGCCGGGTGATTCTCGTCCTTGGCGGCCTCATCGGTCACTTGCTCATCGTCCGTCTGGTGATGTCTGTCGCCGACGCAGATAATATCGAGGAAATTTACCGCTACCTTTTTGTTCCCTGCGCGCTTGTCCCTATGCTGCACGGCATTTTGCTCGGGAGGACGGTGGGTGGTTTCTCAGCGGTTTACGTCAGCCTGATCGGGGCATTGCTGGTTCCCTCCGGAGATGTGATGAATTACCTCATTGTCAGCCTCGTAGCGGGTATGACGGCCGTGCTTTGCACCGATAGGGTAAGGCGGCGTATCCAGCTTTTGAGAGCAGGAATCTATGTGGGGTTCGTAATGGTGGGAATGGCTCTGATACTTGGAAAACTCGATGCCATGTCGGTCTTCGGCGATGAATCTATGAGCCGGATACAGATCCTCGCCACGGGCAGTGGTATCGCTTTCGCTACAGCACTGGCTACAGCAATGATCGTTAGCGGTTTACTGCCGATGTTTGAAGGTGTCTTCAACCTCACCACCGACATCAGCTGGCTGGAACTCAGTGACCTGAACCACAAGCTGCTCAAGCAGATGCAACTTGAGGCTCCTGGCACTTTCCATCACAGCCTAGTGGTGGCTGCGCTGTCTGAGGCCGCTGCGGAATCGATCGGCGCGAACGCCCCGATGTGCCGTGTCTGCTCCTATTTCCATGATGTGGGGAAGCTGAAAAAACCCGGATATTTCATCGAGAACCAGCATGACGAAAGGGAAAGTCCGCATCACACCCTGACCCCGACGATGAGCGCGCTGATCATCATCGCGCACGTGAAAGATGGGGTCGACCTAGCGGTGAAGCACAAGCTGAACCCTCGTATCATTCAGGTGATCCAGGAACACCACGGGGATTCGCTCGTGTATTTTTTCTACCGTAAAGCGCAGGAGCGGAAAAAGGAGGACATGGAGAAAGTAGAGCGCCGCCTCGAGAATGTGGAAGACCTGCCCAAGGTGGAGGAAAAGAATTTTCGCTATCAGGGTTCTCGCCCCAGTACGCGTGAGAGCGGAATCATCTGCCTAGCGGATACGATCGAGAGTGCGTCGAGGACACTGCGCAAGCCGACGCCGGCGAAGATCCGCGCACTTGTGGAGGAGCTGATTCGCGCCAAGATCAACGATGGCCAATTGGATGGCTGTCCGCTCTCACTGGGTGAACTCGCATTGATCAAGGAGAGTTTCTCTAAAACCCTCCATAGTATGATGCACAGCCGCATCGATTTTCCGAAGCCCGAAGATAAGAGTACCGCTACACGCCGAGGTTCAAAATCAGATAGCGATCCTCAGTCGGACGGCCGTTTCTCCTCATCGGTTGACAGAAGCAACTAGCCCAACCCATGTCCTCCCTGGAAATCATCATCGGAAACCACCAAGACGCGGTCGAGATCCCCGTCGCTTGGCTGACCGCGCTGGAGGATATCGGTGAGAGCGCTGCGCGAATGGCGGCCGGTTTCGCTGCCATCGAGGAAAACTCGCTCGCTCACTTGGCCACTCTGGAAGTGGCGCTAGTGGATGATGAAACGAGTGCAAGGGTGCACATCGATTTCATGGAGATCCCCGGAGCTACCGATGTGATCACTTTTCATCACGGCGAAATCGTGATCGGTGTGGAAGTAGCGGTGCGGCAAGCTGAGGAATATGGAGAGCCGCTGGGGCGAGAAATTTTACGCTATCTTGTTCATGGACTGCTCCATCTCGCTGGCCATGAGGATGCGGAGGAGGAGGATTCCAAGGCTATGGAGGCCGCCCAGGAGGAAATCGTGGACATGCTCTGGCGGGGCGGGCTTGCGGAAAAACTCAGCTGATCCACGCCATGGCGGCGCGACATTCGCAAGCCATAAGGTTTTGCGGCGTGCGCTTCGCCCACGCAGGATATCGGGCGATACCCAAGGGAGAGGGGAGTGCCTTGGTCAGGTGCGGCGGCGCTGTCCCCGGTCTCCGCGATTGCGGGGATTCGCAATCCGTGCCTCACTTCCCGCCGGTTCCCGGGAGGAAGCGGTAGTAAACCTCAAGCATCAGCGCGGCAAGGCAGGTGGACATGTGAACGTTGACAGGACCATGTTTGATACCGCCTTGATTCCATGAACCGTCTGGGCTTTGTGCTTTGACCAGCTTGTCGCGGAAGAGTTTGTTGTAATTATCCCATTCCGAACTGCCGTGGTTGATCATTGCCTGGGCATGGTAATAGTGGTAATAAAGATTAGAACTTTCCATTCCCCAGTCGAATTCCGCATTTTCCTTAATCCATTTCACGCCTTTCCTTGCCTCGCTGGAGCTGCCTTTATCCCACATCTGGAAAGCGAGCACTCCCCCACCGGTCAAACCAGGACTATTGTTCGGATCATTTCTGTAGCCGATCGACCCGTCTTTGCCTTGGACTTTTTCCAGCCAACCAAGTGCATCGCGGATCGTCTTGCTGAACTTGCTGGTCGGCCACAGGCCGGTGTGCTTGCATGCCTTGAGCGCCTGAATTTGCCAGAAACCAACCGAGTTGTCGCCGCCACCTCCGGAAGCGAATTTGTAAACCCAGCCGCCATCGTCCGTCTGGCCCTGCATGATCATGTCACCGGCCTGTTTGGTGACGGTATCGAGGTTGGGGATCGTTATCTTGAGTTGGTTGCAGAATGTGTAGGACTCAGCGATGGCGTAGGTGGCGATGCCGTGGTCATAGACCCATTGGATGGATGTGGCGTCCTTGTTGGAGAGCCTTCCGTCGTTCTTCATGCCCACATCGATCAGGTAGGTGATGGCCTTGAGAACCGTCTCGCCGTATTCGGGGGATTGCGGGGTTTCGCAGTGGCCGAGATACGCAAGAAGCGCAAGGCCTGTCATGGCCACGGGATGGTCACCTGTCCAGCTGCCGTCGGGCATCTGGGTTTTTTGGAGCCAATTCAGGCATTTAATCACCGCATCCTCGCACTCGGGCGTGCCCCCTTCGGCGAGCAGGCGAGCCATACGATCGGCCTTGGAGCAACGCGCCTTCATGGTGGCGGGAATGCCACCGAAGCCGCCGCCGCCCCCACCATCTCCGTCGCCATCACCCCAGCCCGACCCGAAGTCGTCTCCGTCCCCGAAATCAAGGGAAGGTGCATTGGTGACATGGTCGGGAACGGGAACTGCGGTGGGGGATTGGGTGTTCGCGGCAATGACTTTCGCCATCGAGGAGGAGGGCGACGATGGCTTGCGCAGCGTATTCGTGCTGACCTTTTTCACCTGCACCTCCGTCTCCTCACTCACATTGGATGCGTAAGTGACGATCACCGGGGTTTCCTTCACGATATTCGGCAGGAGGAAAATACCCAGGATCAGAGCGACGAGGACTACCGAGAGGATCGAAACCACGAAGGACGAGATCGTCGCATTTCTTTGCTGTTGCTGAAGGCGAGCGAGTGCTTCCGGGCTGAGTTGTACATGAATGCTCATGGTTTTTGTATGGCGGAAACTAACCTGTGTGCGTCCGTATGCCAGAAGATAATTGGCTCATCCGATTTTTCGCGGGCGGACCGAAAAACCCGATGGCGGGTTGCGGAGGCTTGATCTCTACGGGATTGCGCCGCCCCTCATTTCACCACTGGCTTGCCGGCCGCTTTCCATGCGGCGATGCCTCCCTCGAGGTCATGCACGGTGAAACCGGCGGCACGGAGCTTTTGCGTCGCTGCCGCACCGCGCTTTCCGCTCTGGCAGTAGACCAGCACCGGTTTTTCCGGATCCAGCATTCCGGCCGCCTTTTCGATGAATCCCTCTTCGGTGACCGTTGCGAGCGCCGCTCCCTTCAGGTGCCCTTCGTCCCATTCCTCTTTCGTGCGGACATCCACGAGCTGCGCCCCCTCGGCGAGGTGTCGCTCCGCCTGTTCGATGTTCGCGGGAGCCATGGGTCTTTCGGCGGCCTGTGAGCAGGAACTGATGGGAAGCAGCAATGCGATGGCTGGAATGAGGTGTTTCATGCGGTGAAACATGCGCTGCCTTGCTATCGGATCAAGCGCCTATTGTGCCGGGAGACCATTGTCCACTGAAATTCGTGATGCTGAAAGTCCGGTGAACAGGCAGGGTCAGCGCTTTCTCGCGTGAGATGGATGGGGGGCAGGCATGGGTGATCGAGATGCAGCGGATCATCTTGAAAAGTTCCGGATTCTCGCAGCGAGCGGACGTTACCCCGGCGCTGGAAAGGCGTTCCGCTGCCATCAATGGGTATTGGCGCGAAGCAGGAAAAGAGTTCTCCCGTGTCTGATGTCGGATGCCGGGGAGAAATGAGCCAAGGCGAACCTGGAACCCGGCATGACCGCCGCGGATGTGGCTACCGCCTAAAAGTGAAATTCACTCCACGGGAAAAGTGATGCCGTGGTAGTCGATCCGCCCGAAGCGCGGATCGGTGCTGAACAGGCATATTTCACGACGTATGGGCATCATCGCGATAGTGGAGGCGCTGATGAGTTCCCACTCCGTTTTCCCGGGGATCCGATAATGGTAGGAGACGGGCGTGCTGGTGGGCTCTGAGAGACTATCTTAGACGGAAAATCTAATCCGTATGTCATCTTGAAACCAAGCCGGGTTGAAATTTGCCAAAATGGCAAAGATCAATGACGGCTATTCAATCATTGGAAAGGTGATGCTCTCAAAATCCACGCGTTGAAACCCAGAATCCCAATTGAAGATGCAAAGTTCACGGCGGGTCGAATACAGAGCGACCGTCGAGGCAGTGATCATATCCCATTCCTTTCGCTCCGGATGAAAATAGCTCAGGCGGATGGGCAGGCTGACGGATTTATTGGTTCCCAGCGGATTATGAATTTTACCTTGTCCCGGTATTACCATGAATTTCTCTTTTCCCAGCTCGATGCCAATCTTGAAGTTGGTCATGTTCAAGAACATGGTATCCCCGCCTTTCATGGCCGCCAGATCCTGAACTTTCGCCTGGAAGAGCAGGCCGTTTGGATTCTCTGCAGCTGGGATGAGAATGACCATGGCAGCTCTCACCGTTTCAGGAATGGTGGCTTGGGCGAGGGTGAGATACGTGGGTTTTTCCGGGTCTTTGGGGTTCTCGATTTTGCGGACAATCCGAATGATGCCATCGGCGGGAACCTTTACGGGATTGCTGGGGGATAATCGGGATAAGAGCACTTGGCTGATGTCCTTGCCCGCCATGACGCTAACGGGATTTTCCAGTCCCTCCGGCATGCTGGTATAGACAAACCATGCCAACCGGCCTTCGGGGTTAGGCACTTCGCCGCTGTTATTCTGCTGAGCGAACAAGGGGATGGCTGAGAAAACCACGAGTAACAAGCAATGGACGATATTTTTCATGAGCGTTGCCATGTATGATGGATTCACACCTCGTTAATGTTGAGCCAACGGAAACTTTCAACCACGAATCGCCGTCCGAAACGCAGGTTGACCGCGTTGAGCTTGCTGGAGTCTTTAAAAGCACCGTCATTGCCGATTTCGCGGAACGGGGTCTCGTCGGGGTTGGCGGGGTCGCAATAATCAGGCATCCGCTGTACGATGGCCTCGCACCATGCCCTTGCGATCACCTTGCCCTCGGAATCGAGCGACTCCCCATAGGCGTGGATGCGGAAGGTATCGTCGCGAACCGAGAGGGTGTTAGCGATGGGCTTGAGAAGGTCGGACTGGATCACGTAGCCGGGAATGCCAGCCAGACGCGACCCTTCGGCAGCTTCAGGAGTGCTGAATCGTTTCGAAACATCCGGATCGCTGGCGGCGAGCCCGAGGTCGGATTGCGTGATCCTCAAAGCAGGGGTGTTCTTGTAGCGGTAGTTGAGAGAGCCGGATTCCGGCGAGGCATCGTCATAGTCGATCGCGCTTTGGAGCGCGCCCATGATGCCGAGCTGATCATTGGAGAGGCGGCGGTTGATGAATTCCGAGAAGTTCAGGAACGGGCCACGCAGTTTGACCTGCTTGACGCATTCCTCTGCGAGTTTTTTGAGCTGATCTTCATCCAGGAAGCGAACTCCGCTCCAGCCTTTCGTACCATCAGGCATGATTGCACCTCTTGTGGCATCATCCATTTCCTTGTCGGAAACTTCGGTGTTAAAGCGGGTGAGCACGATTCGCTTGTCGGAGGGTACTTCGATTTCCTTTAGATTGCCGTTCACATCGCGGTAAACCGCTTTGCGCTCGCGGATGCCGGCGAAGAGCGCATACCAGGCATCCACTGACGTGCTGTTGACGTTGAACATACCGTCCACCATCAGGTGCCGGGCTGCCTTCAGGTAGCCGTCCGCCCCCTCCAACTCGGCCTTTACGGCTGAGGATGTCTGGCCGGTGGAGTTGCGGACATAGCGGCTGTTGGCGAGCTGCTCGTTGTTGGTCAGTCGGTCGAGGTTGTCGCCCAGGGATGAGGCGGATCCGTTTGAGCCGCGTTTCTGGTCTGCAAGGGAAGATACGAAGTAGTCGTCCCACAGCGCGTCGTTGAGGAGGAAGACATGATCCCAGTAGTCGCAGTAGGCTTTTGTGTTCACTTCCTCTGTCACGTTGGGGTTTGTCCGGTCGATGACGTCCCGGCTCTTCGAATTATCGATGAAGCGGTAAACATCATTCCTCGGCAGCATCGGGTGCATGAAAGAGTTCCCAAGACCGGGGCCGGTGACCCCGCTTTGGTAGGCGATACGCTTGCTCTCGGCGGCATAAAGCGAGCATTTTGCCACACTGCTGCCGTTTCCGGCGAACCCGCCAATAAAGTTGGGGCTGAGTTGGTCGGCTCTGAGCCAGCCGGGATTGATGCGCATGTTGGAAAAGCCCGCGAGACTGCCGATCGGCGCAGTGGGGAGTTCCAGCATGGCGGCGGAGGTGATTTGTTCCGTCGTACCGAGAAACGCCTTGTCTCCGATTTGTCCGACGATCTTGCTGATGCCAAAGGTCGTAGTCGGGCCGAAGTTCACGACATACGGGCAGTCCAGCCGTTGGGTGTGGGCGATAGTGTCATCAATCGACATATACATTCCACTTCCAAAATAGAAAGGCGGTGCCTGAATCCAGTTTCTGCTGCGCCAATCTTTTGCCCAATCGATGCTGGGGTAATCATGTTTGAATAGTCCCTTGATCGCCATCTGGGCATAGGCAACGATCTTGGGATTTCCATCAAATTCCCATGTGGCGAGATTACTGGCACCGGGTGGGGTGATCGGGGTGTTGGTTTGATCCGGGATCTTTGGACTCCTCTGGAGCCAGTCATTGCTATACGTCAAGGGCAATTCGCCCGATCCGCCTGCATACCTGGATTCGATGAACATCGCGCCGGGGGTGTTCCCCATGTTCACACCACCGCCCCACTGGGCGCAGGAAAATTCATAGGCGGCTCCCGGATTTTCGGCCTGGGAAAAGGTCGTGGCTGCTCCAACCTTCCAACGGCGCTCATCCCCCACGACGACATTCGGATCAAAGCCTGGGACAAGCTCAGTCGTCAGCCCCCCGGCGACAGAGCTGTCAATGGTTTGTTTCATGGAGAAAACTTTTAGTTCTCCTGGCTGGAAGATGATATCACCGCTTCCTCCGGAGGTAAGCTTTGCGGTGAAATTCTTGGCTTCCGAATAGCCGTTCATTGTTTTGTAGACTCCGTTGAGGTAGAATTTCGAGTTCGTAGGCCAGATTCTGTATGCCTTGCTGGAGATCGAAATTTGGCCGGAAGGTAAGCTAAGTTCTGTATTGTAAGGGTTCCAATACGTGAAGACTGGGCTGTAATATTGGAGGCAATTGTATTTGCCTGCGGTGGCTGGCTTGGCCACCAAACTGTAAACCAAGGTCAGCTTCGCAAGGATGGGTGTGCGCCAGTAATGATTCGATCCATTCCACCGGGGATTTGCGATCTTACAGGAGCTCGAACTGGCGTAATCCGCAGATGGTTTGTCCGATTTCCAGCTGAGTACTCCAGCAGTGCCTTGTTCTGTAGGAGTCGCATCGCTTCCGGAGCGATACATGCGGTAGAAATGCCGCATGTTTGTCCAAGAGGCGAACTGCCGGTTCGGCATCACGGCTCTATTGGCAATCTCGGGACTCATCGGCCGGATCGATGGTTCTCGGATGGCGGTCGGGTTAAATTTGTATTGAGCTGGTAGGCTATTGTCTGGTTTTTCGAAAAGCAGGCTCAGGTCTTTCCTCAACTGGCCGGTGCGGACACTGGCCACCACGCCGCGGCTTTGGGCGGTGAGATCGAAGAAATGCTGCTTGGCTATTTCACTATCGACCGCGGCGGGGACTAGGGTTGCGTAGCTGATGAGCTTGTCACTGAGGCTCGCATTCGAATCGAGCGCGTCGAAGCCGGTGAGTGCGCCAACCCCCGATTCGGCGGTGTCGCCCTGTGAACTTTCCCACTCGGCGGCGGCTAGGTTGCGCGGGCGCTTGGCCTTGTCGATCCTCGCCTTTTGGTTCTCGGGGCTGATCCACCATGCGTTCCTGCCTTTCGTGCCCACGCGGGTGAGATATGCCCGGGTGATTTGCGCGGGCTGGCTCGCTGCGAAGTCTTTTCCCAGAGTGCCATCGCCGACCAATACCACGGAGTTGGTGTCATCCCAGCCACTGAGAGAGTCCGCCGCATTGGCGTTGGATTCACTGCCTGCGGGCATGGAAAGCAGCCACCTGCGGAACATGGCCGAGCGCTTCGGGCCATAGGTATCGCGGATCGAGAGTGAGCTTTTTCCAGGCGGCGAATACTCGGCATTGAGCCAGTTTCCCCAGGAGTCATAGCTGGCAAGCCAGCGCGGCTGGGCGACGCCATCGGGGGTTTCGGTGAGCGGGTTGTTGTCAAAGATCGCAGCCTCCGCGCTGATCCGCATGTCCGGCCCCATTTCCTTCTGGAGCTCCCCGATCGCGATCATCAGCGCGACCCTCGCGTTCGCCCGCGCCTCGGCTTGGGCGCTGCCTTGCGCGGAGGAGCGCAGCGAAACGGCGGACAGCGAAAGCAGCCCCACCACGATGACCGTGAGCAGGACCAGCAACGTAAGTGTCACCACCAGCGCGAAGCCCTGCTCGCCCGCCCGATACAGCTTTACGTTCGCTCTACGCATCCTGAGAGGAAACACTAGGTTCATAAATTGTCACCACAAGTTCTTTCTCGATCCGGAATCCGTCCCCCTCGCTTCTCCTCACCTCCACCCCCCGGCACCGTAACTGAATTAGGATCAGCCCGCCGTTTACAGGCCGTAGACATGGGTAACGAACATGCGCGGAGAAGTCTTCCTGGTGGACAGTGCGGGGATGGGGTTGCAACTTCCCGGCATGGAAAAAGCGGAAACAAGACTGCGGGAAGCGATGGCGGAGTTCGGGTGCCAGACGGGAACCCTGCACCGGGCGGAGGGCGGGTGGCTGCACCTGGTGGCGATGGCGGGTGTGCCGGAGTTCCTGTTGGAGAAGATCTCGCGCATCCCTTTCGGGAAAGGCATCGCCGGGGTGGCGGCGGAGACAAAGGCGCCCGTGGAGCTTTGCAACCTCCAGCAGGATCTCGGCGGCGTGGCGAAGGAGGACGCGCGGAAAACCGGCGTCTCCGGTTCGCTGGCCGTTCCCATCCTCTCCGAAAGCGGCGAGGTGCTCGGCACCCTAGGCGTCGGGAAAACCGAGCCGTATGAATTCAGCGGGGCGGAGAAGGAACGCCTCGCGGAGATCGGGCGGGAGTTTGTGCCCTTGCTTTAGGCATCCATATATTTCGACAGCGACTCCCTCAGCGTAGTCCGTGCCCGGAACAGCAGGCTTTTCACGGAGGGGACGGAGGTGGAGAGGATTTCGGCGATTTCCTCGTAGGGGAGGTTCTCGTAGCGGCGGAGGACGACGGCGAGTCGCTGGTTTTCCGGGAGGGTTCCGATGGCGGCGTCGATGGCGGCGCGGAGTTCGTTGTTTATCAGGGTGGAGTCGGGCTGGGCGGCGGGGTCGCCGGGGTATTGGAGGTGGTGCTCGTCCTCGCGCTGGTCGGAGGAGACGGTGCGCTTGCGGGAGCGGCGGCGGGTTTCATTGTAAACGAGGTTTCGGACGATGGTGTAGAGGTAGGTGGTGAACTTGTTGTCCGGTCTGTAGCGTTTGGCGTGTTTCCAGACGCGGATGAAAACCATCTGAGCGATGTCTTCGGAGTCGCAGGTGTTTCCGAGCATTTTGGTGACAGTGCCGACGACGGCATCCTGATGGCGCTCGACGAGTTGCTGGAAGGCGCGGTGATCACCCTCCGCCACGAGGGCCATTAGGGCGTGGTCGATGTCCGGATCGATTTTATCCGAGATCGTTGCTTGGGTTTCCTCCATCGGATGGGCGAAAGGTGGGTTTCCGGTGAGAAACATGCTTTTTCACAACCCCGGGTTGCGCCTGATGTTGCGGGAAAATTTTGGGGGGTGGGTAGTAATGTGCATAAGACCTTTCTTATTTACTACCTAGCTATCGGTTGATTGCAAATGGATTCGGGACGTGTCGCCTATCGCCATTGAGTATCTCGTGGAGGAGATGCCGCGACTAGCCATAACGAGCGCTGAGGCAAGTTGGGCGGACTGATTGTAGTTCATTTCTTACTCCTAAACCTCTCGGCTTACCGAAGGAAGTTTGTAATTTCTAAAAAAATTTCTGATAGACTCGTGCCACACCAAACGTATTGATGTATTTTCAAATGCATATGTCCTATCGATTAATTCTTTCTACATTGGTTATCATACCATTGACCTTCGCATCGGCACAGCCGAAATCCCCGACACAAAATGAGCGTATTATCCTAATCGGTAACGGTCTCGGCGAGCGGATGGTGGATCACCCATACATGGAGGCGCGCCTACAGATGTCGCATCCGGAAATGAACCTCTACATGCGCAACATGTGCCGCCCCGGTGATACTCCCGGTTTCCGGCCCCATCCCTCACGTAAATCGCAGTGGGCATTTCCCGGCGCGGAAGCATTCCACCCGCAGCATCAACGCCACGCCGGCGATGGATTTCATCCCACACCCGACCAGTGGCTTGCGGATCTCAAGCCCGACACGCTGATCGCCTTTTTCGGCTACAACGAATCATTCGACGGTCCTGGCGGCATCGCCAATTTTAAAGGCGAGCTGGATGCATGGATCAAGCATACACAAGCGCAGAAATACAACGGCAAGACCGCGCCGCGCGTGGTGGTAGTCTCGCCCATCGCCTATGAGAACCTTTCGAAGTCCCGTGACCTGCCCGATGGCCGCGCGGAAAACGCAAACCTCGCCCTCTACACTCAAGCAATGGCCGAGGTCGCGAAGGCCGCCGGAGTCGAGTTCGTGGACGTTTACAACCCGACCCATAACCTCTACCCGACCCTCAAGAAACCGTTCACCAGCAACGGCTTTCTGCCCAACGACGAGGGATACCGCCAGCTTTCCGACATGCTTCTGAAAGCGATCTATGGCAGCACTCCAGTGAAGTCCAAGGCTGCGCCAAAGGATGTCCTCGCCGCCATCGCGGACAAAGAATGGTATTGGTTCAACGATTTCCGCATGCTCAACGGCGTGCACGTAGATGGTCGCCGCTACAATCCTTTCGGTCCGAAAAACTATCCCGACGAAAAGAAAAAACTCCGCGAGATGACCGATCTCCGCGATCAGGCGATCTGGGCGAAGGTGGGTGGAAAGTCGTTTGATCTCGCCGCCGCCGACAAGGCTACGCACGCCCTCCAGCCCGTGCAAACCAACTACCAGCCGAGCAATAAAAACGGCACCACCGAATACAAATACGGCGAGGACGCGGAAAAAGCCATCACCACCCCCGAGGGCTACCAAGCGAAACTTTTTGCTTCTGAAAAGGAATTCCCAAATCTGGCAAACCCAATGCAAATCTCGTTCGACAACAAAGGCCGTCTTTGGGTCGCCACGATGCCGACCTACCCGCATTATCGTCCCGGCGATCCTAAACCCGACGACAAACTAATTATCTATGAAGACACCAACGGCGACGGCAAAGCCGACAACGAAATCGTCTTCGCCGACAAGCTCCACCTTCCTATTGGCTTCGAGTTCGCGCCGGGCGGAGTCTATGTGTCTCAGGAGCCGCATCTTGTGTTCCTCGCCGATACAAACGGCGATGACAAAGCGGATGTCCGCGAAGTGGTGCTGTCCGGTTTCGATTCCCACGATACGCACCACGCGATCAGCGCTTACGCCGCCGATGCCTCCGGCGCATTCACGATGTGCGAAGGTATCTTCCTCCATTCGAATGTGGAAACTCCCTACGGTCCGGTGCGCGGCGTGGATGGCGGTTTCTATCGTTTCTGCCCTCAGAAAACCAAGCTCGAGCGGACGATCCAGATGGGTATCCCGAACCCATGGGGCTTCGCCTACGATGCATGGGGTCAAGATTTCCTGATCCACACATCCGGCCCCACGTGGAACTGGGCTTTACCTGTCTCACTAATCCCACCTCTTATGGCGCGCAGGCCCCAGGCACCCCCGATCTCGTCCCGAAAGGCCAGTCCGTTCGCCCGACCTCCGGCCTTGAATTCGTCTCCTCCCGCCATTTCCCCGACGAGGTGCAGGGCGACGCTCTGATCGGCAACGCGATCGGATTCCTCGGGCTCAAGCAACACTCCATCGTGGAGGACGGTACTGGCTACAAAACTGGCTTCCGTCACGAGTTAATGAAATCATCCGACGGAAATTTCCGCCCCGCAGATTTTGAATTCGCCCCGGACGGTTCGTTGTACGTCATCGACTGGCACAACGTTCTCATCGGGCACATGCAGCACAACGCCCGCGATCCGCTGCGCGACCACGTCCACGGCCGCATTTACCGCATTACTTATCCCGCCCGTCCACTGGTGAAACCCGCCGCTGTGGACGGTGCACCCATCGCCGCTCTTCTGGAAAACCTCAAACTCCCCGAATACCGCACCCGCTACCGCAGCCGTCGCGAACTTCGTGAGCATCCTGTGGATCAGGTCATACCTGCCGTGCAAAAATGGGTCGCTTCGCTCGACGCAAACGATCCGAACAATGCCCACCAACAGCTTGAAGCTCTGTGGGTCACATGGGGCATGAACGCGGTAGACACGGATCTGCTCCGCAAACTTATTGTCCACTCGGATCACCGCGTCCGCTGCGCCACCGTGCGCGTGCTACGCTACAACTTCGACAAGTTTTCCGATACCCTCGACCTTCTGAAAAAAGCAGCATCGGATGACCATGGTCGCGTGAGGCTGGAAGCAGTGATCGCTGCCACCTGGTATAACAAAAGCGGGGCGCTGGAAGTTGTGAACATCGCCCAAGGAAAAGGCGCGGATGATTGGTCTAAAAAACCCATCGAAGCCGCAACTGCAAGACTGAAAGGTAAAGTGGAGAAAAAGGAGATCGAAAATCCGCTACCTCCGATCCCAGAATACCTAACCGATTTGGAAAAAGAAGCTTTCAAATCGGGTCACGCGGTCTATTTCCGCGACGGTCACTGCGCTACCTGCCACCAGAAAGACGGCAAGGGTCTCGACCCCGCCTTCCCGCCGCTCCATGACAGCATTTTCGTCCACGGCAATCCCGAGCGACTCATCAAACTGACCCTGCACGGTGTCATGGGTCCCTTTGAACTCCACGGAAAAAAATACGACGGCCAAGTGCCGATGACCCCTTTCGGTGGAATGCTCAATGACAAGGAAATGGCAGCAGTCCTCACCTATGTCCGTAACCATTACGGCAACAAGGCCAGCGCCATCACCCCGGAGCAGGTCGCGAAAGTTCGTGACGCTACCAAGGAGATGAAAGGTTTCTATCAGATGGACGCTCTCTTGAAGGAGCATCCGCTGGAAAAATAACCCAACAATGTGCGGCCCAGAGCCCTTTAATTACGGTTTTAGAAATTCCAGTAAATCCGCGCGGCTTTTCACGAGATCTGGCGGGTTGATGTAGAACATGTGTCCGGCATCGTAGTAGGTAAAAGTGAATTGCTTGCGGATCTCTTCGGGCAGATCCAATTCCTGCCTGAGAGAGTAGGGGACTCCTTCTGGCGGAGTCGCAAGATCCGCGTGCGCTCCCATTACCAAGACACGTAGCTTGGGATTATCGCGGATCGCGGAGGAGAGTCGCCCCGTGAGATTCACGATGCGGTTATCCGAACCAAAACTCCACGGGCCGACTTTTCCCGTGAGGACTTCATAATGCGAATCTTCCTGCCAGCCGAGTTCGTCGCCGAGATAGGCAAGCATCGCGGTCGAGAACGCTCCGATCGCTAGTGAATAAGAAGGATCGTATTCCGCGGAAGTCGCGTTCGGATCCGTCGTTGCCCAAGCGACGCGCGCATCAAAACGCCCGATGACCTTGCCTTCCTCACGCAGTAATTCCTTGCGGAACTCAAAGGGATCGATCCTAAGGCTTTTCCGTATCCAAGTCTCCACCGGTATCCCCGTGAGCTTGGAAAGTTTCGCGGCGACCGCTTCCTTTTCCGCGCTTGGTATTTCGTTGCCTTTCATCAGAGCCACCCCGTATCCGCCGAATGCAAACTCACGCGCCTCCCGCAGGATTTCCTCACGTTCGCCTTGAATTTTTTTATGAAAATGAGCCGTGGTGGCGAAGGTCGGCAGGAAAACTTGATCAGCGAGATGGCTGCCCTGCGCGCCGATCAGGGTGCGGTAATCAAGCAGCGAAGAGAGCAAAATTACCCCGTTCAGGCTCATCCCATAACGCTCCTGCAGATGCTGGGCCAGTCCCGCAGCACGGATCCCGCCGTAGGACTCACCACACAGATATTTCGGCGAAGCCCAGCGCTTGTTCTCGGTGATCCAGATGCGGATGAAATCGCCCACCGAATCAATGTCCTGTTGCAGCCCATGGAAATCCTTGGGATTACCGTCCTTTTCCGCGCGGCTGTAGCCGGTGGAAACCGGGTCGATGAAGACAAGGTCGCAGACATCAAGCAGGCTCAGGTCGTTATCGATCAGCCGGGCAGGGGGTTCCACGGGCTGCGTGCCGTCGCCGGGAAAAGCGATACGCTTTGGCCCCAGAATCCCTAGGTGCAACCAGACGGAAGACGAACCAGGCCCGCCGTTGAATGCAAACATCACCGGCCTGTCTTTCGTGTCCTTGATCCCATCACGGGTGTATGTGATGTGGAAAATGGAGGCCATTGCATCTCCCTTGTCATCGCGCAGGACCAGCTTGCCGGTCGTGGCAGTGTAGGGAACCGATTGACCAGCGATGGTAACCTTGGACTTGATCGAAACAGGCTCTGGCTTTTTTGTGGCTTCTTCCTTGGTATCCGGTTTTTTCGGCTCATCAGCGGGCTTTTCCTGGGCGGAAATAGGATGAAGCAGAGCGATGGCCAGCAGGATGTGTGATGTGCTGAAAGACATTTTCATGATCACGCGGATATTCGTCTGAAAACAGCTTTTGCAAAGCGGGAACATCAGTCATTTTCGCGGGGCAATGGATGGAATCCTGATATCAACCCACACGGGACAGGCGGCGCGACCTTTTCTCGGTGAAATCGCGCGCCTGCGCATCGCGGTTTTTCGGGAGTTTCCATATCTCTACGACGGCTCGCTGGGATACGAGATGGATTATCTAGAGGGATACGTTTCTTCGGAAAAAAGCCTGATCGTCCTCGCGACACACGGCACGGACATCGTCGGAGTGTCGACTGGGATTCCGCTCGCCGTTGCCGACGAGTTGTTCCGCAAACCCGTTGAATCCGCCGGATTCGATCCCGGGGATATATTCTATTTCGGCGAATCCGTGCTGCTGCCAGATTTCCGTGGACAGGGCCTCGGCCACCGGTTTTTCGACGAGCGCGAAATGCATGCGGCAAAGCTCGGATTCCGCAGCACCGGTTTTTTCTCTGTGATCCGCGCCGACAACCATCCACTAAAACCGCCTCAATTCTGTCCACATGACGCATTCTGGCAAAAGCGCGGATACACTCGCCAAAACGAAATCATCTCCAGATTTCTCTGGAAACAGATCGGTGATTCGCGGGAATCCGTAAATGAACTCGTTTTCTGGCACCGTAAGTTTCCTTGACCACTCCTTGAACTTGGGAGTTGATTACAACTTGTTACAATATATGTAATCCAAAGTCGGCTATTCCGCTGCATATTTACAATATCTGCAATTGATCTGATCAGGTCATCTCTCGCCACCCCATCGCCGAAAAATTCCCATCGCGTCTAGCATATCGGGTGTTTACGTTGCAGACATGTCAAATGACGGCACGAACCGCAGATACTGGCTGGATCAAGCTTCCACGCTATCACGGCGAATCAACGTCGGTTGGTTCCTCCAATCGCTTTCCGCGCCATTGCTGATCGTTTCTGTTCTCGGAGCTGTCGCCACGCTGAACTTGCGACGTGAGTTTTCCGAAATTCCGCTGGGAGTGATTGGGATTTCACTGGGCGCTTGTCTGCTGGTCACGGCTGTCATGGCATTTGTTCTAGCGGCCAAGCGTTTCGAGAAACCCGAACAAGCGCTCGTTAGAATCGAGATCGATGCCGGTTTGCATTCCGCGCTTTCCGCCGCACATGCCGGAGTTTCTCGGTGGCCCTCTCCGCCATACGTCCTGCCGGAGAGCTTGAAATGGCATCTCCCGAAAACCCTCGCCCCCCCTCTCGCAGCGGTCGCTCTGTTGGCTGTTGGTCTGCTGGTTCCCATCAGTGCAAGGCAGCCCGCCCCCCCAGCCCCGTCCAGCCAACCGCAGGCCTGGTCGCAGATCGACTCCCAGCTCGAACAGCTCGCCGAGGACGCAATGGTTGATGAGGAATACATCGAAGAGGTGGAAAAGCGCTTGGAAGAACTCCGCGCGCAGGAGGAAGAGGAATGGTTCAGCCATGCCTCGCTGGAGGCTACTGACAGCCTGGAAGAATCGCACAATTCCAACATGGAGAAGCTGGATCGCGAGCTTTCCGAGGCCG
>Ga0247831_1004845_pt1 | contig 17467 bp, 16 predicted proteins | sample LaCruzMarch2015__9_FD_192406 | JGI IMG/M metagenome (GOLD analysis project Ga0247831, IMG submission 192406) | Freshwater microbial communities from meromictic Lake La Cruz, Castile-La Mancha, Spain - LaCruzMarch2015_1m | ecosystem: Environmental > Aquatic > Freshwater > Lake | place: Spain... | reverse complement strand
TAAGAAGGCCAAGGCGCGCCGTTGCTGGCCTCGGTACGCGACTCGGTGAGCCAGTGCCTCAACGGTGATGACAGCGATCTGCGCGAGCTGGAAGAGGTGTTTGCCCGTGACCCGCAGATCACCGCCCGCCTGATTGCCGCCGCCAATAGCGCCGCGCAGCATCAAGGCGCACCCTGCCAGACCCTGAACCAGGCGCTGCCACGCCTGGGCCTGGCGCGTACGCTGAACCTGGTATTGGGCATGGCCGTGCAGCGCAATGCGCTACTCAGCGACCCGCGTCTGGCCGAGCTGGCCAACAGCGCCTGGGACAGCGCCCAACGCAGCGCAGAGCTGGCGCGCTGGCTGGCCAATGAACTGAACCTGGATGCCGAGCTGTGCTTTACCGCTGCGCTGCTGCACAACATTGGCGAGCTGGCTTTGCTGCGCAGCCTGCAGGATTGGCAGGACGCCGGCGGCGTATTGCGCGATGAGGATATTCACCAGAGTTTCCAGCAACGCGCCGCCAGCTTCGGCTCGGCGCTGCGTATCCGCTGGCGTCTGCCGTTTGGCCTGCGCGAGCTGATCGCGGCGTTCTACAACCTCGGCAGTGGCGTATTTAGCCGCGAGGCGCTGGTGCTCAACCTGGTCTGCCAGATTCTGCGCCTGCGCTGCAACCAGTCGCCCAAAGAGCTACGCGATGAGCGCTGTGTGCGTATGCTGCGCCTGGACCTAAACCTGCTGGAACGCATGCCACTGGCTGCCGCTGCCTGACAGCTACCGCAGCGAACACTGCTCAGGCCAGGATCTCAGCCAGCAGATCGAAGACAATGCGAATACGCCGTGCCGTGCGCAGCTCGCGATGGGTGACCAGCCAGATCGGCAGTTGGAAGGGGCTGACATCCTCCAGCACGCGAACCATGCCCGGGGTTTCCCGCGCGATCTCCTCCATGATTGCGCCAATGCCCAGGCCCTGGCGGACCATTTCCCAGTAGGTCACGGAGTTGTCGGCATAACTGCGAAAGTTCGCGCTGCTCAGCTGCAGGCCTTTAGAGCGCATGTGCTGCAGGTAATGGCCGGCGCGGTCCATGCCAATAAAGTCGTGCTGTACCGCATCCTCGGCGGTACGCGGCAGACCATGTTCGCGCACCCAGCTTGCGGACGCGTAGAAGCAGGCAGAACTGTGCCGAACCAAGCGACCAATCAGCTCCGGTTGTTCGGGACGCACATGGCGGATGGCGATGTCGGCCTCGCGGCGCAGCAGGTCGCTGACACCGTCCGAAGCGACCACCTCGACCTGGATGCCGGGTGCCGCCTCGCGGATCTGCAGGAGTATCTTCGGCATCAGGTACGCCGCCACGGCGTCGCTGGTGGCAACGGACACCACGCCCGTCACCGCTTCCGAACGCCCGGTCGCAGCCAGGCCCAGTTCATGCGCCGCCGCGCCCATCACCCGAGCATGGCCCAACAGCTCCTGCCCGGTGCTGGTCAGCGCCATGGTTTTGCCAACCCGTTCAAACAGGGTCACGCCCAGCGCCAGCTCTAGGGCGGCGACCTGGCGACTGAGGGTCGGTTGCGACTGCCCGAGCTTACGCGCGGCCGCTGACAGCGAGCCGGTTTCCGCCGTCTCGAGAAAGGCGCGCAACTGGTTCCAGTCGACCTTATCCATACGTAAATGCATATGTTGTCTGCAATTTATCGCAATACCCCGTGATGATGCGCAAGGATAGCATCCGCACTGTGTTGGCTTTCGCCTTACCTCCATGCACAGGACGCGCACCATGCCCTTACCCATTACCTCTAGCTCTGCAGCGGCAACACCGTCGGCCATGGCCGACAAGGCACGCTTCTGGAACCGGATTGCGCGCAAATACGCGAATGATCCGATTGCAGATCAGGCCGGTTACGAGCGGACGTTGCAGCGCGTACAAGCCTTGCTGTCTAGGGAGCATGAGGTGCTGGAAATCGGCTGTGGCACGGGCACTACCGCCCTGCGTCTGGCGCCCGCCATGCGGCGGCTACTGGCCACCGATGTCGCCGAGCAGATGATTGCCATTGCATGCGAGAAACTCGCCCGCCAACCCATGCCACAGCTGCACTTCAAAGTAGCCGACGCCGACGCACCGGCGGCCGAACAGGGCACCTACGACGCCGTGCTGGCGTTCAACCTGCTGCATCTCGTGACAGATCTGCCGCAAGCGCTGAGTTCAGCCATCAATGCCTTGAAACCAGGTGGCTTACTGATCTCGAAGACGCCCTGCCTGAATGAGATGAACCCACTGATCCCCAAGCTGGCCCTGCCGCTGCTGCGCGCCATCGGCAAAGCGCCGCCGGTGCTGTGTTTCGACGCCCACCAGTTGCAGGCGGCCATGACCGCGCAAGGCCTGCAAATCCTGGACGTCGAGCGCCATGGCAGCAAGGGCAAAGACTGGCGGGTGTTTATCGTGGCGCGCAAGCCCGGTGCCCCGCCGTTAGCGGCCTGAACAACGCCGCCTAGCGCGCCCTAACTAACGACTTTCACCGCCCGGACCTGCTGGTCCGTCCCTTTGTTGCACCCATAAAAAACATTGGAGCTTGCCATGTACCTTCGCTCAATCACCGCACTGACCACCGCGTTCCTACTGTCCGGCTGCGCCGCCACCATCAACCAAAGCGGCCTGGAACAGCGCACAGCCCAGGCCATCGGCCAACCCGTCGGACAGTTCAGCATCACCGAGCGCACCGAGGAAACCGGCGGACGCATCAACTACAACGTCAATACCAAGGATGGCGGCACCTACCGCTGCTACATGTACTCGGCCACCGGCTTCCAGAAGGCCATGAGCTTTGGCATGACGCCACATTCGGACGCCATCTGCACGGCCATGGCCGGCACTCCGGCCGCTAGCGGGCAACGCGGCAATACTTCCGGCAGCACCTGCAATGCCCTGCTGCAGGCGGCCGGACGCTGCTGAGTGCACCGGACTTCCCGGCCAGCCTCGGCCGGGAATGGCGCGATCACGCTTGCCAGTGCCTGGCCTGACTGCAGTACTGGAAGACATGCGGGCCAGCAGCGCGTCAGTTTATCCAGCGCCGGTAACCGCTTAAGGCCCTGGGTGGGCCGATGCCGCAGCTGCTACTCAACAACGGCAGCAATGCGCAATCCAGCTCAGCAACAGGAAAACGGTTTATCCGTGCAGGTAATCCCACGCGGCTCACTTGAAAGCCAATTTCCAGCATGGTTCCAGCCATCAATGAACAGGACAGAAACATGACACGACAAAGCCTTGCTGTTGCACTGGCAACCTTCGCCCTTGCTGGCTGCGCTAGCAGCCAGAATCTCCATCTGTACACACCGGAAGAACAAGCGGGGATGACCGCAGACGGCGCTATTGCCACGATGCTGACGCCATCCGAGTTGCCGGAGTACTTCAGCCATGCAGGTAAAGTGGCCAAACCCACAGGCCATGTTTCCTACTGCAATGCCGGTGCATTGAGTGGTGCCGCCAGGAGCAACGCACTGAATACCGTGGCCGGGGTTTGTGGTGCAGGGCAATACACCATTGTCCGCGCGGTACCGATGCTGGATGCCGTAAGCACCGCCGTAGGCACCAGCTGCACGCGCTCGGAGATGATCATTTTCCGCTGCGACGGCCGGCAACCTGAGCGCAAGTAATCTTGCGCTATCGCGGCATAAGCGGCGTTTATCCGGGGCCGGCATCGCTGCGCGGCTAAAGCAGTCAACGCCGCTCGCGCACCAGCTGTATCTGCACGCCGCCCCGGGTGCTGTCGCTAAGCAGGGGCAGCGGTTGTGGATGGCCGCTGCAACAGCCTTGGTCCAGTTTGCCCCCGTATCAAGCCTCTTCGGCTTCCAACGAACTCAGCCACACAAATCAGCTATCCGCCAACTCCGAAATCAGCGAGTTGACCTCCATGCTGGCCTTTTCCATATCGCTGACGGCGCGCAGCACCTTGCTCCACTCCTTCGCCTGGGCGGCATGCAGGGCCTCATGCGCACTGTCATGGACCACCCGATGCGGCTGCTCCAGCTGCTGGAAGCTACGCTGCTTGCCGTAGCGCGTGTTGGTGTCGCTGCTCTGGTACCACTGCCCGAGGCGACAGCTGGTGTGGCTGCTCAGCTGGGTGCTGCCGTCATGCAGGAACAGGCGCTGGTAGACCGTGAGCTTGAACAGCAGGTGATCGAGCTTGACCGCCTCGCAGAACGAGCCCAGAGCAATGCTTTCGATCAGCTGGCCCATGTGCTCGCCCAGCACGACCATTTCATCCAGGGTCTGCGCCGAGTGTGAAACATCCCCGGATAAGCGGGTGGCCTCGCTGGACAGGCTACCGATAGAACGGCTGGCACTGTCGGTTTCCTGATTGATGCTGCCGACCAGGGTGCTGATTTCCTGGGTAGCCTGACTGGTGCGCTGCGCCAGCGCGCGAACCTCATCGGCCACCACGGCAAAGCCACGGCCCTGTTCACCGGCGCGGGCCGCTTCGATGGCGGCGTTCAACGCGAGCAGGTTGGTCTGGTCGGAAATCGCCTTGATCAGCTCGACAATCCGGCTGATCTCGCTGACCCGCTGCTGCAGCAGATCGACACTTTGTACACTGCTCACGCCCTGCACCGCCATGCTGCTCAGGGAGTCCGAGAAACCTGCCAGAAGCACTGAGGTTTGCTGGAAGATGCCGCTGTGCTGTTCGAGCTTGGCGACTTCCTGGTTCAGCTGTTCGGCCTGGGCCACCACACCATCACGGGTCTGCGAGAGGGAATCTTCAAAGCGGCTCAGTTTGCCATGCAGCTCATGCTGATAACGGGTTACGCCATTAAGCTCGTTGCGCTCCTGCTGGCTCTGCTGGTGCAGGCTGCGCAGCTCGTCCAACTCGCGCTGCATGGCGGATTTTTCCTGACCTAGACGACTGACTTCCTGCTCCAGACTCTCACAACGCAAACGCCATTTACGGTCGAACATGGTGCACGCAACTCCAAAAAGACGGCAGGAGACAACAGCCGGCACTACCGGCGACACAGCTTATTTCGGCCACCTCAGATAAAGGTTGAGCTGGATCAACGACGGTCGAGGGCGAGCGGCATCTGCATTTCCGCATCGGCCACATCGCTTAGCTGAGTCAGTGGTTGCGGATGGCCGATACAGTAGCCCTGGGCGTAGTCGAGGCCGAGTTTGCGCACACACTCAAGCGTCTCCGGGCTTTCGACGAATTCAGCCACGGTGCTCAGGCCCAGCTGGCTGGCGATCTGCTGCATCGAGCCGACCATGGCCTGGTTGATCGGGTCACTCTCGATACCGCGGATAAAACTGCCGTCGATCTTGACGATATCCAGCGGCAGATGGCGCAGGTAGGCGTAGGAGGCAAAGCCGCTGCCGAAGTCGTCCAGCGCCACTTTCAGGCCCAGGCTGCGCAACTGCTTGATCCACTGCGCAGACACCCCCAGCTCGCCCAGCGCGACCATCTCGGTCACTTCGATGCACAGCTTGTGCGCCGGCAGGTTGTGCCGCAGCAGTTCGCCGTGGAGCATTTCATGGAAGTGCGCATTGAGCAGCGAACTGGCGGTGAGGTTGAAGTTCACCTGGGCCAGTTGCTGCACATGCCGTGGGTTATCCGCCAGCCATTGCAGCAAGCGCATCACCACCCAGCGGTCGATGGCGCCGAGAAAACCATAGCGCTCTGCCGCTCCGAGGAACTGCCCGGGGCTGATCCACTCACCACTGTGCGGGTCGTGGTAGCGCAGCAGCACCTCGTAACGCAGGCCGTCATCGCTGCTCTGCAAGGCCATGACCGGCTGATAGAACAGCTCGAAATGGCCCTGGTCGATGGCCTCGCGCAGGCGGGTGATCCATTGCAGCTGACGCTGATGCTCCAGCAGCACACCGTCATCCGGATTGAACTGCTGCACGCGGTTGCGCCCCAGGTGCTTGGCCAGCTGGCTGGCGCTGTCGGCCCAGTTCAGCGCGGTTTCCCAGTCGCTGACGCCGCTGCCGAGTTCCAGCAGGCCGATACTGGCCTGCACACGGAACGGCCGGCCCTGCCAGCTGAAGACGAACTGCTCGACACAATGGCGCAAGGTTTCCGCATGCTCCATCGCCACGTCGGTGTTGATCTCACGCAGCAGCACGGCGAATTCATCCCCACCAATACGGGCCAGCTCGGCATGCCGGGGCAGGTGGTGGCGCAGGTGGCTGGACAGCTGACGCAACAGCTGGTCGCCCGCCGAATGACCGCAGAGGTCGTTGACCTGCTTGAACTGATCCAGGTCCAGGCTCAGCAAGTGACTGAAACGCCGCGTACCTTCGCCCTTGAGGCTTTCCCGCAGCAGGCGCTCCAGCTCGCGGCGATTGAGCAGACCGGTCAGCGAGTCATGTGCCGCCAGGTATTGCAGGCGCTCTTCCAGAGCACGGCGTTCGCTGAGGTCGACCACGATGCCTTCGATGCAATCCTGGGTCGGGCGCAGATGCAGTGATAGATAGACCCAATGGCTCTGCCCGTCGAGGCCATGAATCTGACATTCCTGGCTGGTTGCCGGCTGCTCGTTGTGCAGTTGCGCCACGTGCTCGGCCCATTGTTCAGCACCCAGCAACTGCTGCATGGACAGCTCGCGGCTGTCCTGGGAGAGCCCCAATAGCGCGGTAAAACTGGGGTTGGCTTCAATCAGGGTGCCACTGCGGGTGCAGCGAAAAATCCCCTCGCCGCTGCTGCTGAACAATGCCTGGTATTGCTCCAGGTTACCCAGCGCCTGAGCCTTGCTCTGCAACAACGCACGGCGAATATGCTCCAGTTGCTTATCGAGGATGCCGCCAAACAGCAGCATGCTCAGCACCGGCAGGTAGGCGTGCATGTAATTGAAGCCCGGCGGCAGCGGAATCACCCCGCTGCGCCCCAGTGGCACCAGCAGCATCAGTAACAGGGCCGAGCTCCAGCACAGCAAGTAGCCGATGGCGTAAGGCCGGCGCTGGCGCACACCGAGAATCAGCAACAACAGCTGAAATACTCCGTTGAGCAGAATCAGCACGTTCAGCGTCTGGTAGGAGCGAAAGTGGCCATAGCTGACGATGGTCCAGCCGCACACCAGCAGGGTCACAGCAAACAGCACGTTGCGTAGATGGCGCACACGGCCCAGGTCAAGTTTCAGCGAGCTGGCGAGGAACAAGCTGCTGAAGATCAACATGCCGGGGTTGGCCAGATTGGCCATCTGAGCCGACAACCACACCCACTGCGGCGCCAGCAGGCTGATCACGCCATGCAGGCTGGCGTTGTACAGCGCCACACTGGCCACCGTCAGGCAGAACCACACCAGCTGCGTCTCGCGCAGGGCGCTGTATTTCACCAGAAAGAACAGGGTCAGGCTAAGCAGCGCCCCCAATAGCAAACCGCTGCGCATCCAGTGCTCAGCCAGCAGCAGTGGGCTTTGCTCGGCCGCCACCAACTGCATCGGCACACTCACCGCTGAGCCGCTTTGCACTCGTAGCAACAAGGTATGTGGCCCTTCGCCGAGGCGCGGCAGGTTAAGCAGAAAATGTGGCGAGGGCGCGCCACGCTGGAGGAAGTCGCGGTGATCACCGCTGTAGAAGGGTGCGATCAGCCGTTCGCGGTCATACAGCCAGACTTCGATATCGTCGAGAAAAGGCCGGTCGATCATTAGATCGAGGCGTTCGGCCACCGGCGCATCAAGACGAAATGCCAGCCACCAGGCGCTGGCCGAATACCCCAGGCGCGGCAAACCATCAATCCGCCGGCCCTCGCTGACGATGCGCTGCTGCACCTCGGCAGCGGTCAGATTGCCGCTGGGGTCTTCCAGCACCAGGCTCGCGGGAACCTCCACCGGCTGCTTGAGCTGCTCGCTGCTGAGCACCAGCAATGGCAGCTCAGCGAACGCCTGGGCGCTGCCCAGTGCAAAGCAGAGCAGGGCAGCCAGCAGTGGAAGGTTGAGCAGACGGTGCATCCTGGCGCCTCAATAAACTGCGAGGTGCGCCAAGGCTCAGGGTGAACACAGCTCGCCTGGGCGAGTTGACGCCCGGGAATTCTAGCTGAGAACTGGCGATTTGATTGCGCTGACGGTCTCACTCAGCTCCAGCAGCAGACCGGTAATCTGCTCGGCGCTCATGCTGAATGGATCAAAACGGTCGCTGGCTGAATATTTCAGGAACAACTCGCGGTTGGCCTGCTTGGCACCGGCCCAGCCCATGCTCCAGCTGCTGTAGCGGCGCATGCTGATTTCCGCGTAATCGAGAATGGTCAGGTCCTTGTGCCGGCTGTCGTCTGCCAATCGGTTGTACAGGGCGTTCACTTCTGCACGCGGGCCTTCCAGTGCTTGCAGAAAGATATCAGCGTTGCAACAGAGTATCCCGGTCAGGCCTTTACCTGGATTGTTGCGCTGTGAACTGTCGAGAATCTCGCGGATCAGCTCGGCTGAAACCGAATGACTGGCACGGCTGGCATAGGTAAGGCGGACTAACATAAGCGGATCCTCGCGGCAGCTGGCAGGGCAATACCTGCAGATTCTGCATTATTTGTACAAGATTTGTATAATAAATTGCGCAACATTCTTCTGCCCACCCGCGTAACAAAACCTCGCGGGCACTCTCTATAGTGGCTACTTAGCGGCAGGCATGATCAGCCGGCGCCCAGCATCAAGGAACCCAACACCGTGCATGCAATGTTGCCCTTGCTCGACCAACTGGCCTTCCCCGCCATCCGCCGTGGCCAATTGGAAGCGCTGCAGATCAACCTGACCTACCGCTGCAACCAGCGCTGCCTGCATTGCCACGTCAATGCCGGGCCGACCCGCACCGAGGCCATGACCGATGAAAGCCTGGCCCTGCTGCATCAGGTGATCGACGCCCACCCGGTGCACACCCTCGACCTCACCGGCGGCGCGCCGGAGATGCACCCACGTTTTCGCGAGATCGTGATCCACGCGCGGCGTGAAGGCCTGCGGGTGATCGATCGCTGCAACCTGACCATCTTGAGCGAGCCGGGCTATGAAGATCTGGCGCAGTTTCTCGCCGACCAGGGCGTGGAAATCAGTGCTTCGCTGCCTTGTTACTCACGCGATAACGTCGACAAGCAGCGCGGCGATGGTGTGTTCGACGCCAGCATCAAAGGCCTGCAACAACTCAATGCCCTGGGCTACGGCCAGCCGGGCAGCGGCCTGATCCTCAACCTGGTGTACAACCCACAAGGGCCGAGCCTGCCGCCACCGCAAGCGGCGCTGGAAGCCGATTACAAACGCCACCTGGTCGAGGACTTCGGCATCGTCTTCAACCACCTGCTGACCATCACCAACCAGCCGATTGCGCGCTTTGGCAGCACCCTGGTCAGCAAGGGCCAGTTCAACGGCTATATGCAGCTGTTGCGCGACAGCTACCGGCCGGAAAACCTCGAACCCTTGATGTGCCGCAGCCTGGTCAGCGTCGATTGGCAGGGCTACCTGTACGACTGCGATTTCAACCAGATGCTCGATTTGCCGCTGCAACTGCCAGAGGTGATCGGCCGTGACCGGCCGCACCTGCGCGATCTGCTTAGTGCAACACTGGCCGGCAACCCCATCGTGACCCGTGATCATTGTTATGCCTGCACCGCCGGGCAGGGCTCCAGCTGCGGCGGCTCGTTAACTTCCTAAGGATCAATCCATGCAACCAACCAGTCTCACCGGGCTGTTCTTCTGGGGCTTTCTTGTGGTCTACGGCGCGCTGATGCTGGCCTTGTCGCCACGCGCCGTAACCCTGGGCGGGTTCTTTAATGGCGAGGACAACCAAGGCCGCAGCGCCAGCCCGTGGTTGATCACCTCCAGCATCTTCATCAGCTGGATCTTCGCCAAATCGGTGACCAATGCCGCCAATCTGGGTGCCACTTATGGCCTGGTCGGCGGCCTGGCCTATGCCATGTACTGGCTGTCGATTCCGCTCACCGGCTTTGTCATCTACCGCCTGCGCCGACGCTTTGCGGCGACCGGCCTGGTCAGCTTTCTCAGCAGCCACTACGGCCGTGGCGCTGCGCTGGCGTTTTCCGCCGCGATTCTGATTCGTCTGTTCAACGAGGTGTGGAGCAACACCGCGGTGGTCGGCGGTTATTACGGCGACTCCGGCAGCATCGAGTTTATTGCCTCAGCCCTGCTCTTTACCGCCGTGACCCTGGCCTACAGCCTGCGCGGCGGGCTGCGCAGCTCGATCCTGACCGACGCGGCGCAAGCGGCGATCTTTGTGATTGCCCTGGTCTGGGTGCTCGGCCTGGTGCTGCCACAGCATTCGCCGACTGAGCTGGCCAGCACCAGCAACTGGGCACTGAATGCCGGGGTCGACCTGCTGCTGGTCGCCGGCCTGCAGGCCTTCAGCTACGGCTTCCATGACCCGGTGCTGACCGACCGTGGCTTTATCAGCGAAGAGAAGGCCATGCGCCGCTCCTTCCTGATTGCCGGGGTACTTGGCTTTATCGCCATCCTCGCCTTTAGCCTGATCGGCGTGCACGCCCAACTTACCGGCCTGGCCGCCTCGGACAACGTACCGGCGGCCTTGGCCAAGAGCCTGGGTATCGGCGCGCTGCTGGTGATGACCGTGGTGATGGTTTCCGCTGCTGGCTCGACCCTGGACTCGACCTTCTCCAGCCTGGCCAAACTGGCCGGGCGCGAGCTGCCGAAACTGGCAGGCCGCGACCTCGGGCAGAAAGCCATTGGCGTCGGCATGGCGGTGATGGTGGTGTTCGCACTGCTCGGTAACCTGCCAATGATCGCCGGCACCGATATTCTCAAGGCCACCACTATCAGCGGCACCATGGTCATCGGCCTGGCCCCGGTATTCGTCCTGCACGGCCTGACCACTCCGACGCGGCTGGGCTTTCACCTGAGCTTCTGGACCGGCCTGGGCCTGGGCGTCGCCCTGACCCTGAACTGGATTCCGCAAAGCTGGGCCATCGGCGACGGCAAATACGCGCTGCTGCTCGGCACCAACCTGTATGGCCTCGGGCTCTGTGTACTCGGCTATCTGCTGCCCGGCTGGTTGCTGAAGCGCAAGGCAGGTACAGCCTGATGCGCGCTGGCCGCGACTGCCCGCTGGACTATCGCCTGACGCGGGATGCCTTTAGCGGTGAGCCACTGTTCGACTGCGAAGTGCTCTATGTCGTGGGCGGCCTGTATGGCAATCGCCAGGCCCTGGCGGCCGTGCAGCGACGCTTAGCCAGCGAGCCGCATGCGCGGGTGGTGTTTAACGGCGATGCGCACTGGTTTGACCGCGATCCCGAAATTTTCCAACAGATCGAGCAGGGCCTTAGCGCCCATCTGGCCCTGCGCGGCAATGTTGAGACCGAACTCGGTCGTGCCGACGACAGCGGAGCCGGTTGCGGCTGCGCTTACCCGATGACTGTGGATGAGGCAGTGGTCGAGCGTTCCAATGCCATCCAGCTTGAGTTGAATAAAACCGTGCAGGGCTTGCCGGGCATGGCCGAACGCCTGGCGTCACGGCCAAGCACGGCACTGGTCAGCGTCGGTGGGCAGCGCATAGCGATCAGCCATGGCGACGAGCAATCCCTGGCCGGCTGGAGCTGCTCGCGGGAATCGCTCAGCGGGCCGGAGCGTCAGCAGCAGCTGGATAGCTGGTTCGGCGCGAACAGGGTGCAGGTGTTGGCCACCAGCCATACCTGCTCGGCGGTAGCCTTGAACCTCGAGCACGGCGCGCTGATCAACAATGGCGCGGCCGGGCTGCCGAACTTTGCCGGCGGCCGCTATGGCCTGCTTACCCGCATCGCCACCACGCCCCACCCGGCAGCGCTATACCGTTGCCAGCGTGACGGACTGTATATCGAAGCGCTGCCCTTGAATTACGACCACACTGCTTTTCTTACCGACTTCGACCGCCAGTGGCCTACCCATAGCCCGGCTGCGTTGTCCTACCGTACACGGGTGCTCGGCCAACTGAGCGATCGCCCCGAACACGCCCTGCTGGCCGGTTTCAGCCTGTGCCAAAGCCTGTGCGCCCTGGAGGCGCTGACTGATGAATAGCCGCAAACTCGCCCTGATGGGCCTGATCCTCGCGCTGCTGGGCAGCTTCTTTGTCTTCGATATCGGCCAGTACCTCAACCTGGAAGCACTCAAGGCGCAGCAAGCGGCGCTGAATGCTCAAGTGGCCGCGCAGCCCTGGCTGGCGGCGGGCATGTTCTTTCTCGCCTATGTCGCGGTAACGGCCTTGTCGCTGCCCGGCGCGGCCTTGATGACCTTGCTGGCCGGTGCGCTATTTGGCCTGTTGCAGGGGTTTATCCTGGTGTCCTTCGCCTCGACGCTGGGCGCGACCCTGGCCATGCTCAGCAGCCGTTTTCTGCTGCGCGACTGGGTGCAGAGCCGCTTTGGTCAGCGCCTGGCTGGCATCGACAAGGGCGTGGAGCGGGAAGGCGCGTTCTACCTGTTTGCCCTGCGTCTGGTGCCGTTGTTCCCGTTCTTTCTGATCAACCTGGCCATGGGCCTCACCCGCCTGCCGGCGCGCACCTACTGGTGGGTCAGCCAGCTCGGCATGCTGCCCGGCACCCTGGTGTATGTGAACGCAGGGCGTGAACTGGGCCAGCTGGATTCCCTGGCCGGCATCCTCTCGCCGGGGCTGCTCGGTGCCTTTGTGCTGCTCGGGGTATTCCCGCTGATCGCGCGCAAGCTGCTTGGCCTGATCCAGGCGCGGCGGGTGTACGCCGGCTGGCATAAACCGAAGACGTTTGACCGTAACCTGCTGGTGATCGGCGCGGGTGCCGGTGGCTTGGTCAGCGCCTATATCGCGGCGGCGGTGAAGGCCAAGGTCAGCCTGATCGAAAAACACCAGATGGGCGGCGACTGCCTGAACACCGGCTGCGTGCCGTCCAAAGCGCTGCTGCGTTCGGCCAAGCTGGCCAATGAACTGAAAAAGGGTCCAGCGCTGGGCTTTACCGGCGTGCAGGGCACGGTGGATTTCCCGGCGGTGATGCAGCGCATCCAGCGGGTGATTGCCGATATCGAACCGCATGATTCGGTGGAGCGCTACACCGGCCTGGGCGTCGAGGTGATTCAGGGCGAAGCGAAGATCCTCTCGCCCTGGAGCGTTGAAGTGAATGGCCAGACCCTGACCAGCCGCAACCTGATCATCGCCGCCGGCGCGCGGCCACTGGTGCCGAAGATTCCTGGCCTGGAGCAGGTGCAGAGCTACACCTCGGACAGCATCTGGAGCCTGCGCGAACAGCCGCGCTGGCTGCTGGTACTCGGTGGCGGGCCGATTGGCTGCGAGCTGGCCCAGGCCTTCCAGCGCCTCGGCAGCCAGGTGATTCAGGTGGAACTGGCCGAACGCCTGTTACCGCGCGAAGACGCCGATGCCAGCGAGTTGGTGTTGCAAAGCCTGCGTGCCGACGGCGTGGATGTGCGCCTGCAACATCGCGCCGAACGTTTTGAAGTGGTGGATGGCGAACAGCGCATGGTCGCCCGCCGCGTGGACACCGGCGAGGAAGTGACCATCGCCTTCGACGGCCTGCTGCTGGCCCTCGGCCGGGTGGCCAATGTCACGGGTTACGGCGTCGAGGAACTGGGCCTAACGGTGCGGCCTAACGGCACCCTGGAAACCGACGAATACCTGGCTACGCGCTTCCCCAATATCTACGCGGTGGGCGATGTCACCGGGCCCTACCAGTTCACCCACGTCGCCGCGCACCAGGCCTGGTATGCGGCGGTTAATGCGCTGTTCTCAGGTTTCAAGCGCTTCAAGGTGGATTACCGGGTGATTCCTGCCTGCACCTTTACCGACCCCGAAGTCGCCCGCGTCGGCCTCTCCGAAGGCGAAGCCAAGGCGCAGAACATTGCCTACGAGGTGACCCGCTACGGCATCGACGATCTCGACCGGGCGATTGCCGACGAGGCCGCCCACGGCTTTGTCAAAGTGCTGACCGTACCGGGCAAGGATCAGATTCTTGGTGTGACCATCGTCGGCGAACACGCCGGGGAGCTGCTCGCCGAATACGTGCTGGCGATGAAGTATGGCCTGGGCCTGAACAAGATTCTCGGCACCATTCACACCTACCCGACCATGGCTGAGGCTAACAAATACGCAGCCGGCGAATGGAAACGCGCCCATGCGCCGCAAGGCCTGCTGCGCCTGGTCGAGCGTTTCCATACCTGGCGCCGCAGCTGATGCGCGGGTTACTGCTGGCGCTGCTGGTACTGACGCCGCTGGCGCAAGCCGAAAACCAACTGACGCCCTGGACGGCTGGCCCGCCCGGCGGCGAATGGTCGGTGCCCTGGCGCCTGGCGGATATCCCCAAACTCAAACCATCCGCGCGTACCCTGGTCGAGCAGGATGGCAAACAGGTGTTACGCATTCAGGCCGATGCCGCCGCAGGCGGCTTACTGCATCCGCTGGACCTGCCCGGCGATCAGCCCTGGCAACTGAGCTGGCAATGGCGCACCGAGCGCAAACTGGAGCAGGCGCGCTTCGCCACCCGTGAAGGTGACGACTACGCGGCGCGGGTCTATGTGCTGCTGGATTACCCGCTGGATTCGCTGAGCTTTGTCACCCGGCAGAAGCTGCGCCTGGCGCGCACATTCTTTGACCCCAACCTACCGGCGGCGACCCTCAGTTACGTCTGGGACAACCGTGCCGCACCCGGCACCCAGGCGCGCAGCGCCTACACCGAGACGGTAGAAATGCGTGTACTGCGCGGCCCCGAAGCGCCAACGGGGCAATGGCTCAGCGAGTCCCGCGACCTGAACGCTGACGCCATCGCCGCCTTTGGCAGCGCCCCGCGCAGGATTCTTGGTGTGGTGTTTGCCGCCGACAGCGACAACACCGGGGAGTTGGCCGACAGCTACTTCGCCGCGCCGCACTTGCAGCGCGGCAAGTGAAGCCTCAGGCCGTTTGCGTCTGCTGAGCAGGCTGCTTATCGGCCTGACGCGTCCAACGATTGGCGCGGGCAAAAGTGCCGAAATCGTTGAAACGCACGCCGTGCTCACGCATCACCTTATGGGCGAACGGCACGCTGAGCTGGCGGATGTAGAAGGGCTCCTTGACCACGAAATGGTGGATCGCGTGGCTACTGCCAAAGTTGCAGCAGAACGCCTGCAACGGCCACAGCCACCAGGGGTTGAGCACCTGGGTCTGCTGGATCACGTTGCCCGCCTCGACATCGCCGTAGTAATGCATGTTCGAGCTGACAAAGTGCAGACAAAAGGTGCGCAGCACATTAGGGCCGACCAGCACCACCACAGCACTGCTCACCACCTCCATCACCTGCAGGGTGGTCGCCGACCAGGCCACAGGCGCGCCCAGCGCAGCGGCTGTGAAGTCGATCAGATGGAAGCCGAGGAACACGTACCAGGTGCCCCAATTGAGCAGCCCCAGCGGCGCGTAAACCTTGAGCGTGCGAGTCAGAATCAACCGGCGGTGCTTGGGATTGCTCGCCCGCAGCCAGCGAATAAACGAACTCATCATGTTGTCGCCGACCATCAGCAAGCGGGCAAAGCCCCAGGGCTCGCCGTTGGTGATGGCGCGCTCCTCCGTATCCTGCTCGCTACCCGACACCTTGTGGTGGTTGAGGTGCAAATGACGACGCACCCAGGGGTTGATCGTGCTCGGCCGCGCCAGCCAGACCAGCGCCAGCATCAGGTTGTGCGGCACGCGCTGCGTGCGGAAATACATCGAGTGGATCAGGTCGTGCTCCAACTCGTGGGTCAGCGAGGCGAAGAAGGCGTTCAACAGCAGACAGGTCCACCAGGCCAGGTAACCGCCGAGATACAGCGCCGCCGAGCCGATCATCCCGGCCAGGGCGAAGGTGAGGATGCCAACACCGAGGGCGTTCTGGTGCTTGAGGAGAGGGAAGCGCTGGCGCAGTTCGACACCGTGGGCCATGACCTGTTGGCGGATCAGTGCGGCGCGTTGCGCGTCATTTAATGCAGCAGTGCTTGCAGGGGAGTGGGACATGCCTACATCCTCTTGTTGATGAAGGCGCCACTGTGCCGCGAAGCCCGGACCTGCGCCTGACCCTGAACGCCAACCTGTTGACCGGACCCGCCAATCTGCATGACCGCCGAACCCACAACCCTGGCCAGTTGGACCCGTGCCCTGCGCAAGCAGCTCGACGCGCTGGGTCTCGACAGCGCCGCGTTGTGCCAGGCCGCCGGGCTGCAGCCAAGCCTGCTCGACGACCCCAACGCGCGCTGCCCGCTGTCCATCACCACCCGCTTGTGGCAACTGGCGGTTGAGGCCAGCGGCGACCCGGCACTGGGTCTGAAAACCTCGCAGTTCGTCAGCCCGACCACCTTTCACGCCCTGGGTTACGCGCTGGTCGCCAGCAGCAGCCTGCGCGAAATGTTCGAACGCATCGTGCGCTACCACCGGGTGGTCAGTGATGCCCTGGAGCTGGAGTTGCGCGAGGCCGATGACTACTACGAATTCTGCTTTCGCGTGCCACCCGACAGCCCACCACCGGCGGCCGAAGCGCTGGATGCCTTTGCCGCAATCTATGTGCGCAGCTGCCGCAACCGTCTGGGTCGCGACTTCGCTCCACTGGCGGTACAGCTGCAACGGGCAGCGCCTGTGGATGCGCAACCCTGGCATGCGGTGTTCCGCGCGCCGGTGTTGTTTGCCGCGCCAGAAAACCTGCTGCGCTTTCCCCGCGCCGCCTTCGAACAACGCCTGGACGACGGTAACCCGGAGCTGGCCGCACACAATGAAATGGTGCTCAAACGCACCCTCGAGCAGCTGCAGCACGCCACCTGGACGCACAAGGTGCGCGCCTGCCTGCAAGCCCAACTACCGGATGGCGAACCCTCCGCCGAACGCATCGCCCAGGCCCTGCACCTGAGCCTACGCAGCCTGCAACGCCACCTGGCCGATGAAGGCGGCAATTACGAAGGCCTGCTCGCTGATACCCGCCACAACCTGGCACTGCAGCATATGCGCGACCCGCGCTGCTCGATCAGCGAAATCGCCTACCTGCTCGGTTTCGCTGACACCAGCAGCTTCAGCCGCGCTTTCAAACGCTGGACCGGACAAGCACCCAGCCATTACCGCGAAGGACTGAAACAGCCATGAAGCATTACGACTTGCTGCTGATTGGCGCCGGCCACGCCCACCTCGGCGTGCTGCGCCGCTGGGCCCTGGTCGAGCGGCCGCCGGGGCGCATTGCGTTGCTCAGTGCCGGGCCAGTGGCCTGGTACTCGGGCATGCTGCCGGGGCTGTTGGCTGGGCGGCATCGGCCGGAGGATTGTCAGGTCGAGCTGCAGGCGCTGTGCCGGGCGGCCAAGGTCGAGTTGATCATCAGTCCAGTGGAGAGCCTGTCCGCCGCCCAGCAGCAGGTGCAACTGACCGATGGGCAAACCCTCGACGCCAGCTGGCTGTCGCTGAATGTCGGTGCCCAGGTGGCCCGCCCGCCGCAACAGGGCGATGCGATGCAGCTGCTGGCGGTCAAACCCTTCGCAGAATTTCTTGATGGCTGGCAGCGCTGGCAGGCTACGCCGCAGCCCTTGGCGATTCTCGGCGGCGGCGCGGCGGGGGGTTGA
>Ga0247831_1004842_pt1 | contig 17475 bp, 13 predicted proteins | sample LaCruzMarch2015__9_FD_192406 | JGI IMG/M metagenome (GOLD analysis project Ga0247831, IMG submission 192406) | Freshwater microbial communities from meromictic Lake La Cruz, Castile-La Mancha, Spain - LaCruzMarch2015_1m | ecosystem: Environmental > Aquatic > Freshwater > Lake | place: Spain... | reverse complement strand
AATGTAAAGTAATTAACAGTAATCAACATCAATTAACAAGTTATCAACTCCCCCAGACCCCCTATTTTAAAACAAATAATAATACTAATATTGTTCTTGTCTAATAATGGGGTCCATCTTATATTAAGGTTTTCAAAAAAATCCTGGCATTCAAAATTTAAAAATTAAGCTAAATACCACATTTTTTATTTCTAAGCGCTTTTGAGTGAACCCTAATTAAACACAGATTTAGTAATTTGAGCCATGGTGATTTCAAAGAATAAATATCTTTGAAAAAAAAACTAAATTCTAAATCTTATGAAAAAAAATGAAATTTCTAATTGTATTGCTTTTTACGCTATTTGTTCAAATTTTAAATGCTCAAAATGAAACAACTATTTTAAATGGTAGTGTAGTATATTTATTCGTTTTTGGTAATTTAATTAATTCAGCAGATAGTGATGGAAATGTTAATTTAATTCCATTAGAATCAATGCAGCTTGGATTAAACTATAATGAAAAAGCGCAAGCTGCAGCTGCTAAAAATATGGTAACAATTTCAAAATTATTTTCAAGCTATTTCGAGAACGGATATGAATTAGTCTCTTCAAATGGAACTTACTATGAGTCTTCTTACATTTTTAAAAGAAAGTAATAATTTGATATTCCTTAACTGGTAGTTATTTCTTCGTTTATTGATTTTAAGCATACAAGAATTCCATTTTTATAGTAATTGTTTTTGGGCTAATTATTTAATCTGACAGTTTATCCTTATTAATCATCTATGGAAATCCTTCGTTTTGTTGCAATTTTTAATCCGTTTGATTTTAAACAAATGGAATAATTATTTTGCATTTTACCAAGTTAAAATCTTACTAAAACATATAATGTAAGAGGTACATTAAAATTTCCATTACTAATATCGAATTTATCGTCTGTTTTGGTTTCTGTAAATGGAAATCCTTGTCCTTCTTGTGTAGTTCTGGTTATAAGTCTATTGCTTCCTGTTAAGTAGTAAAAACTGGCTTCTGTGCCTAAAAGAATATTTTTAGAAATTGCAAAGCGAATCCATCCCATTAAGCCTCCGCCAAATTGTGTAGTATTTGAGTTGATTTCTGATGTCGCTTTAATGAAAGATTCTGTTACTGTTTTGGTTATTTGTTTATCTGTTTGGTACAATAAATCGAACCCAGCGCCTGTGGTCCAGCGTTCACTTAAACGAAATTGCTTTTCTACTCCAATTCGAAATCCCCATTTATTATTATTGATTTTTCTAGCCGTAATACCATCGTTGGTGGCGTTTTTTTCTAAAACTAATCCGCCACCAGTTCTAAAACCCCAACCTGATTTTGCTGAGTTAAATGAATAGTAAATTATATATGGATTTACATTATTGGGAAGTGTATTTGGATCAAATGGAATTAATTGAGAAATTAGCGCATTGGCTTGAAAACCAATTTGATGCACAATTCTTTTTTCTTTAATTTCTTCTTGTTCTTCTTGATTGACATTGTTTTGTGCATTCAGTTGAATTGCAAAAAATATTGCAACAAAAAAGCATAATTTTCCCTTCATAATTAGTTAATCGCAAAAGGGTCAGAAAACTTAGGGTCGGTGACAAAAACAGGATCTGTTAACGTATTTAAGAAGGCAATCAAAGCTTTTTTGTCTTCATTCGTTACATTCATTTTTCTAGGCGCGTTGAAATCCTTTTCGTCGCGTAACATTGGACTCAATGCAGAATTCATTTTAACTCCAGTAGAATAATGTTCTATTACTTCATCTAAAGTGTTGAATCTGCCATCGTGCATGTATGGCGCAGTTAATGCTACATTTTTTAAATTAGGTGTTTTAAAAGCTCCTTCATTGAAAGAATTATTATCTATTGCTGCTCTTCCTAGGTCGTTATTGATATTATCTAAACCAATATTCATAAATCCACTTGAGAAATAAGAACCTGGATTAATCTGATGACAGGATCCACATGGGTATTTTCCGAAGAATAAATCAAATCCATTTTTTTCTAAGGCGGAATATGAAGACTGATTGAACATTACTTTGTTAAACTTGCTATTATTTGTATTCATGGCCTGAATAAAAACAGCAACAGCATCTGAAATTTTATCTAATGTAATCTCATCAGATTGATAAGCTTTGTTGAAAAGGGCTTTGTAATAGGGTAGGTTGTTCAGTTTAGGAATTAACATGTTTACATCTGTAATTCCCATTTCTATGTGATTGGCAACAGGCTTTAAAATCAAGTCTTTTAAATTGTTTTGTCTTCCATCCCAGAAAAAGTTACCTCCGCCAAACCCTGGAAGAAAATCTATTGGATTTATTGGCTCGCCTGCATCATTAAAAAACACATCGAAACTAACAAAGTCTTGCAAAGGAGGCGAATTTCTTGAAGTGCGTTTATTTTCTAAACCTTTACTAAACCTTTCATTGTCTGCAAATGCAAATGCTTGTTTGTGGCAATTTCCGCAGGAAATTGTGTTATTTAATGAAAGTTGCCTTTCATAAAACAGAACTCTTCCCAATTGAGCTTTGTGATTAATGGAAGAGTCAAAGGAAGCATCATAATAAGTACCCGGTGTGTCAGGGAGATTCAATGAAAGCTTTTTCGTTTCGTTTAATAAGGGTTCTTTGATACATGCAACAGCTAAACTAAGGCTAGCAAGAAGCAAAATGTGAATCTTTTTCATGTGATGGTTTATTAAATTCAAATATATGAAATTAGAATATAAAAGTATCAATTTTTAACAAACATTTCTATTGTATTTCTAACAACCTGTCCAGATGGGCCTGACAACGGATGTTCAAAACTATGTGTAGCCCATGGTAATGCTATATAAAGATTGGGTATCTTTTTTTGGGTTAATATTAAATGTAATAGCCTGGCGTGTTCTGGAGGTACAATATTATCTTTTAAACCATGTATGCTGATTACAGGTTTATTACAAAAACCTTTGGTTAAAAGTGGGCAAACTTCGGCTAGTAGTTGACCAAAATTGTTTTTTTCTATTCCTGTATAATCGCTCATCATTTCTTTTAAGTCATAAATACTTTTGAATCTAGCACTTAGTTCAAATTGAACATCTGTAATTCCATATAAGTTAACTACTCCTTTTACAGCATTAAAGGTGTTGACAGAACTGGAATCGCTCTTGTTTTTAAGATAAGCAATTGTGTTTAATGCGATAGTCGCTCCAGCAGATGCTCCTACTAAATAAATTTTATCAAGATTTATCTGCTTTTTGTAGTTTTTTCTGCAATAGTTAATAGCAGCAACTATTTCCATGCACTGCAAAGGAAATCTACTTTTGGGAGCAAGTGAATAGTTTAAAGAAATTGCATTTATCTCATGTTTGGCAAGCCATTGACCTAAATGGTGCATGTGAGATTTGTCTCCTGAAGTAAATCCCCCACCATGAATTAAAACCACCAGCGGATTTTTTGGTGAATTCGTTTCCGGAAAATAAGCATTGAAATCTATGTTGATTCCAGCATCATTTTTATTTACAACACTTTGGGGAACAAAATCGATTGTTGGTTTTAAACAATAATCAGTGAAAGAAAAGCTGCTACTTGCTTTAACATTTTTACCAAAAGACTGATTGATTAATTGAGGTAACGCTCTAATTACAAAATAGGAAGAAATAGGAGAAATGCTAAGAATTACTATTGATAAAATTGGGAATAGCCATCTTTTCCATTTTTGAGCGAATGGCAAAAACAGTAAAAAAACCGAGATGAAAAGAAGATATGGTTTACCTTCTATGATTATCATATTTAAAATAGCTCCACTAATTGTTGGAAGTGGAACAATGGCTGCAAATGAAAAAAGCAGGACGATAAATCCTGCTATTATTTGTAATATCGAAATAATTGACCTCGATTGAGGTTTCAAAGCAAAAATACTAGTCTATTACGTTTATCCTTTTCGAAACACCGCCATTTGCAGCGGCACTTGGAGGACAATGATCTACAGTGCTGTTTGGCATTACTGCAGTATGGTGTAAAGTTACTTCATAGTTTCCTGCTGTTTTGAAATAATGATCTACAGATGGAGTTGTGGTTATTTGGTTTTCTCCATCACCAAAATTCCAGTGATAATTTTTTACACCTTCACTGCAAGCAGCATTTAGTGTAATGCGTTGGTTAACTTTAACTTCCGAAGGTGAGTCAAAGCAAACTTTTAATACATCAGGATCGCAACTATTAAGGAAAAATGTAAAAATTCCGGCAATTAATAAAACGTTGATTTTTTTCATGACAGTTTATTTTGGATAAAAGTATAAAGTTTTGTAGACAATAACAATACCAAATCAATTTTATTTTACACAAGTGCATTTTTTTATTGTTTTTTTTCTCAACTGCTTATTTAACTTTTCAATGCTTTCATTATTAACGATAAAATTACCGCAATTCATTATTCTTTTAAATGGTTTAACAACTTTCACTCTTTTCATTAATTCATCAATAGATGGAACTTCTTTCCAAGTTAAATATTCATCAATTGTAATAGAAAGAAAAGCCGTATTTTTAGAAATTCCCCTAGTATCGAGCCACCATCCGTATTTTAAAAAGATTGGTGGTTTCATCTTTTGAAGATCTGTCGGACCGGGATAAGCTACTATTTGGGTTTTATCTTCAGAAAGCGTAACAGGAACTAAGTTCTCCCAATTTCCATTTAGTTGATATACAATTACATTAGGAGCTGGCACAAATGTAAAGGAATTCTTTTCTATTATGATTGCTGGTTGTTGAGTTAAGCAACAAAATAATCCAAAAGCAACCGCGAAAAGAATTCCTTGCATAAGTAGTTTAATTGATAGATAATGGTTTTGTAACGATTTTATTTCCAGAAGTATATTTTACAAAATAAACACCAGATTGAAGATTTGAGACATCTAAGTTTGTTTTTGTAGTTTGCTGGCTAACAGTTTGTTTTAATACAACTTGTCCCAACATATTAACCAATTCAATATTACCTTTTTCAAGACTGCCATTTGTTTCTATCCAAACGGTTTCATTTGCCGGATTTGGATAAATATTGAATGTAATGCTCTCATTTTCTTCAATTGATAAGGCTGTTCTGGAGATTTGGAAGCTCAATAAATATGTACCAGTATTTCCAGTAAAATATGGTGAAACTTTAAGTAATATATTTCCTCCATTACTTAAAGAAATTACATCAGGTGCAACATCATCAATTGCAAGTGAAGGGCCTGAACCAGCATCGTACGAGAAAACTCCATCAATGGTGTACGTATTTCCATTTCCACTATTATAGCTGTCATGAAGCCTAGGTGTAACCGCGTAGCTAAAACCAGGAGCTAGGTTTAGCATATAGTAATCTACATCTGAACCAATATGTATGTTTGAGCCAGTTGTATTTACTGTTGCAGAATTTCCGCTAAAAGAAGGAGTTAAATTAGCAGCTGTCCCTGAAGTATTGTTGTTTTCGTATTGGTCAGGACTTATCGGCGCTGCAAATACTGTTATAGTAATTGGATTGGTATAATTTGTTCCGCCTAACAAATAAAACTGGTCACCTGTTTCTTGCCCAACTAGTGCTAAAATATAAGAGCCAGGAGGAACATTTAAATTATTAGTAGAAAAAGTTAAAAAAGGTGGATTATAAACAAATCCTGGAGGCAAACCTTGGTTCTCATTAATGGTAGCAATAGTTGTTATATAGTTTCCTTCCAAATCATACAAATCTGCATCATATACACCAACCCAATCTGAGAATCCATTATTTATTAAATTCACATTTATTGAAGCAGGTTGACCGGATACAAATTGAGCAGGCGTAAGTGTCATTTCTGAATACAGTTCAATGTAATTGAATGGACCGTTAATACTAATTGATACGGGATTAATAATGTTAATTCCTGGTTGCACCAATTGCCAATTACCGCTTCCTTGTTTATAAACTATTGCAATAGAGTAAAGGCCAGGTGTTGCATAATTTGTAGTTGTACTAAACGTAGCATTCACAGTCGTGTTTGAGTTAATAGTTTGATTAGTGAAAGTTTCAACAAATTGCACCACGTAACCTTCACCTGTTAACATTACTGCTGCAAAATCGGCAGTTAAACTAGTATTACCATTATTACTTATTTGCGTTATAACGTCGAATGAAGAACCAAAATCTAAATTAGTAGATGGACTAATTGTTATAAAACTGCTAACTGTTAAACTTGCTGGAGGAGGAGGGTTGTTTCCACCTATAGGTTTAATTCCTTTTACTACGTGCTGGTCTCCATTAAATCCTCCGGAACCACCACCAGTGCCAAGAGATTGAGGATTAAGTGCATCTACATTAAAAAAGCCATCGTTTTGATTGCTCCAGCCCCAATTCATATGGAAGAAGTTATTATTATCATATCCATCACATACCCAAGTATGTCCACCGCCATCTCCAATTCCTGCATATTGCATAGGGCGACTTGCATCTAATTCAGCTTTTAATAAATTAATCCATTGTTGGTCTGAATAATCTGAGCGTAAAACTCCACTAACACTTGTTGGGTCATAACCAAAATATGTCTTATAAGCATACTCTGAACAATGTAGTATAGGTGATGCAGCGCTGGCTACATAAGCACCGCTTCCACCAGTTTGCCCAACACCATAGTTCATTTCCACACTTACTCCTAAATCTGCCATTAACTGTGCTACAGCATTATTGTTTGAATTTAAAGAAGTTGGCATTGCAGCCCAGTTATAAGTGGTAGTTCCGAAATTAGCTGAAATCGTACCATAGTTTTGTGTATCGTATGAATGGAATCCACTTCCTTGTGCGGGATAGTTCCAATACTTCATAATCATTGCCATTGCTGTTGCAACACAACCTGTAACTGTTCTCTCATTATACTGAGTATTGAATGGGCAAAGTGCATTGTAAAAAGGTGCCTGATCCCAACCTAAATCAACTAATGGCCCTACAGAAGAGCGAGCAACAATGGCTGGAGTTTCTTCACTTTGATATTTAAACCATGTGTCAACAATTTCTTGAGTTGTTGGAGAATCGTTATTGATAATAAATGTAATTTCATTTTTGTATTTTTCTAACCATCCAGCCACTTGCGGTGCCATATTATCAGTAATAAATACACCATTTAAAGCGTATCCTAATATTGGATAAGCTTGGTCATCTGCTGAAACTATTACAAAACCATCAGCATTGTTAACCTGAAAAATGTAATAAACAGGTGTTTCATTGTAAGTTTCAGTTTTTACAAGTGTAACCTGTTGTGGAGCAGAACCGTTTTGGATTCTGTAGAAATTGGTAGCTAAGTTTTTAGCTGCATTAGGAGTAACTTCATCGGCCCAAAGGATGAAAAAACGAAGTGTTAAAAGAATTGAAAGTAGAAGAGTGCGCATAGATTTACGTTTTTGATGATGTAAAAGTAAATACTTTTTTCTTTTAAAAAACTATAACAAACGTTACTACCCAAAAGAGTAGGGGCTTAATTTGAATTTCCGCACAGGTTGTTTTCTTTAAATTATAAATAATACTTTAGACAAACTTTAAAATAGGAGTTATGGAAAGAAGAAATTTTATGATGAACGCTGGAATATTAGCAGCTTTTGGAGGCATGAGTAATATTGCTTTATCAAGCAATATCATGGGATTGGATAATTTAAATGCTACTTTAAATCCTGTTTTACTGCCAGCTACGGCTCCGTTAGATAATAAAGGTGGAATGCAAATAAAAACATGGGTTCGCTCTGCTATGACCAATGGATTGTATTCTAACGTAGAATGCGCAGTTGCTCCAAAGCTTATGGGCCCACCTCCTCATTATCATAAGGAATTAGATGAATTAATGTATGTAGTGGAGGGTACAGCTTCAATATTAATAGGTGATAATGTTGTGCATGTGGAAGCTGGCGGCTGGCATTTAAGGCCTAGAATGTTGAAACATACTTTTTGGAATTCATCTGATAAACCACTTCGGTTTTTTGATATGTATTTTAATCAACCTTTTGAAGAATACTTAGAAAGAATATTTTTTGAATTAACAGTTGAAAATGGCTATATGGATGGAACCGAAAAAAAGAACATTGAAATTGGCAAACTGAACGATAAATTTGGCTTGGTTTTACCTCCTTCTGCATTTGATGAGCGTGCTGAAATTATGAAAAAATACAATTTGAAGTAATTAATTATGAGTTATGAATTATGAGTTATGAATATAAAACAATTAACAATTAGCAATTATTTTTAAATTTAATAATGGGAATTTTAAATTTCTTTTTCATTTTATTGTTTGTCATTCCTCTGTCATTGAGCGCTCAAGATTTGGGTTCTTGGAATATTGTGAATATAAAATATCAATTAAATGATAAATGGAGTTTATTTGGAGAAGCTCAATTGCGTTCTTTGGAATTTTATAATAATTTTCATTACTATGAATATAAAGCTGGATTTATTTATCAATTTAACAAGCAATTAAACTTTGGCTTAGGCGCAGGAGATTATGACACTTATAGAGAAGGTGGCAATTTCGTAACTCCTAAAAATATTGATGAATTTAGACTTTGGCCGCAATTGGTTTTTGTAAATAATCTGGGTAAAATTAAAATAGAACATAGATACAGAACCGAGTTTAGGTTTACATCAAATGGATTCAGAAATAGGTTTAGGTATCGGTTTGGTTTGGTTTATAATTTTGGAAAAAGCAAAAATGATATCAAGCCGCATCAAGTTAATTTTAGCAATGAACTGTTTTTTACCAATAAGGAGCCTTACTTTGAGCGCAACAGAATTATAATTGGATATACTTATAAATTAAACAAAACTATTGCACTTCAAATAGGTTATTTACACCAATTTGATTATAAAATTAATGATGAAACTGGCAGAGATTTCTTTCTTACTGGTGTCCATATTGATTTGAAATCTAAAAGGAAAAAAGAAGATGATTCAATTCCAATTATTCCTACTGATATTTAAAAAAATAATTTTTTAACGTATTGAATAATAGTATTTTGTAAATAATTTAATAATAATTATTTTTTAGAGTAGGGGTAAAGTACTATTAAGCTGTTTTTATATAAACTATCAAAAATTTTTATGAAAACTATTGGACTTACTTCAAACTTGCAAATTTTTAAAAACATCACATTAATAATATTTTCAATCTTAATGGTTGCGGGACTTTATTCATGTAATAAAGACTGTTTCCCTATTAAGGCAAATGGAAGCAATGTGAGTAAAAACTATTCGGTTCCTGCTTTTTCGGGCGTAGAATTGTCAATAAATGCAAATGTAATTGTGAAACAAGATTCTATTCAATCTCTTGTGGTAGAAGCCCCTGAGAATATTCAAGAAAGGCTTTCACTGAATGTTTCAGGTGGAATTTTAAACATAAGCTACAAGGAGCATTGCGGGGCAGTTATTGGTGGAGACATTAAAGTTTATGCTACAGCTGCGCAAATTCAAAGTTTGAACATAAGTGGTTCAGGAAATATTTCAAGTTCAAACGCTTTGAAAACGCCATCGTTAAATTTGAAAATTAGCGGATCGGGCGGAATTACTGTAACAACAGAAACCCAAAGTACAATAGCTAATATAAGTGGCTCTGGGAAAATGAATTTATTTGGAACTACTAATTTTGAAGATTTGAAAATTTCTGGTTCTGGCGATTTTCATGCTTATGGTTTAAATAGTACAAATTCCACCATCAAAATAAGCGGTTCTGGAAATGCTGAAGTTTCAGTTTCGAATAATTTAAATGTCGAAATTAGCGGCAGTGGTGATGTGTTTTACAAGGGAAACCCAATTGTAAATTCAAGTATTTCAGGATCTGGAAAATTGAAAAATACCAATTAGAATTCAAAAATAAATCCTATCGCAGGGATTGATAACGGCGTTTGGTCTTGTAAAAGAATCGGAATGCCGTTGCTTCCATTGGGTGCCAATGCTTGTCCATCTGTTGTTTCAAAACCTGTATTGTCTGCATTTCTTTTGAATGTATAATCTGGAATTGCAGGACTTGGCGCTCTGAATAGATTTTGTATATCTATATAAATGTCGAGTGTAGCTTTTTTAAAGTAAAACTTTTTATCGATGCGTATATCAAATTGTGAGAAGTTGATTAAACGCTGAGAATTTAGTTGCGTATAATCTAAAGTTCCTTGACCCGCAGTAGCGAAGCTAAAACGTGATATAACAGAATCGTAAGGTGTATAAGGCGTTCCTCCTGCGAATCTAAATTTCGCTCCTAATTCCCAGCCTCGCTTTAGTTTATAGCCTAATATGGCGGAAATTAAATGTCTGTTGTCCCAAGTTGATGCTATTAAAGCTCCATCTGTGCCTGAAAACAAAGATCTTACAAATGTGTAACTAAATACTGCAAATGCCTTTTTAATGAGTTTTTGTTGGTAATAAAATTCAAAACCATAAGTTTCACCACCACCAATACTTCTAACCGCTTCATTTCCAAGTACATCAAATCCTCCGCCTAAGTTTGCCAAGGAAATTCCGTTGGCAATAGAAACTGGGTAGTTATTGTATTTCTTATAAAATCCTTCTAATGTAAATCTGAGAGATTCTTTTGGAAGGTATTCGAAACCAGCAACATAATGTGTGGAACGAATGTATTTAGCGTTTTTATTCACGAGTTCTCCCGCATTATTTTTGAATCCTAAAACGGTGTAAGTTGGAATCTTGTAATAATCTCCCACAGATGCATTTAAGTTAAATTTACTTGAAAGTGCTAAAGAAATAGACAAACGTGGTGAAATAGTATTCAAAGGATTGTTACCCGTATTTGTAAATGAATTTCCGTCGCTTCTTAAACCAGCAGATATGAGCAACTTATCACTAAAAAAACGTTTTGCAGCCTGTGCAAATGCACCAAATTTGAAGAATTCAATATTCGATTCATAATTAATTGCTAATTGAGGAATTGAATCTCCATTGGGAAGGAGCTCAGATTTTCTAATTCTATTATACAGTGCATTATTGAATTTTACATATTGTCCAACAACACCATAAGAAAACTTCCAGTTATTTTTGAATTTATTAACATCAATTCGAAGTTTGTTTTCAATTTCTTGTGACCTGATTTTCAAGATTCTGGCATTTTCGTTTCCAATGTCTTTATTTTCGAAACGGTCGAGTTGATTGTCAAACATATTGCGGCTAAGCGCCACATTCACAAATCCATTTTTCACCAATCTCTTTAATGAAAATCCTGTAGTGTAATTCCACTGATTGATAGATGGAGTTGCATTTAAAACAAATGTTTTCTCAGGAGCCGATACTCTTGGAATTCCAAAACTAAATTCATCTATTGCACCAACACCAATAGCAGTGAGCGTTGTTTTAGCATTTATTTTATGGGTTACCTTGTATTGAAAATCCCAGTAATTTGGACGAATGGGCAAGTCTATAGCTTGAAATAGCAATTGTAAATAAGAGCGACGTGCCGATACCAAGTAATTTGTTTTTTTGCCGATAGGACCTTCTAATGTTGTAGCCAGCTCAGAAGAACTTAAGCGGACATTTCCAGAAACGCGGTCAGGATTTCCTTCACGTTGTTTGAATTGAAATACAGAGGCCAAAGTATTATCAAATCGTGCATCGAATGCTGAAGAGCTTAATTTTACATCTTCAATAAATGAAACATTTAACATTCCTGCGGGCCCACCTGATGAACCTTGGGTTTGAAAGTGATTGATTACTGGTATTTCGATTCCATCTAAATAATAGACATTTTCGTTGGGTGCTCCACCACGAATAATGATGTCGTTTCTAAAAGATGCTCCTCCCGCGCCTGCAACACCTGGTAAAGCTTGAACAACACGAGAAATATCGAAGTTTCCACCAGGATTGCTTCTTATTTCTTCAGTAGTTAAGCTTTGCACTGAAAGCGGCGTAATCATATCAGCTGATGATGCAGATTTGCCTTTGTCGAAAGTGATTTCCACTTCTTTTAACTGTTTATTTTCTGAAACCATTTCGAAATCGAGCATGATATCGTTGCCAGACGTAACGTTTACATTGAATTTTACTAATGTTTGAAAACCTACCAATGTTGCTTTTACATTATAACTACCAACTGGAATGTTAGCAATTTTAAACTTCCCATCTAGGTCAGTTGAAGCGCCTAATTGGGTGTTTTCTAATTGAACAATGGCTCCAATGATGGTTTCTTGCGTGTTTTTATCTACAATTGTTCCAATGATTGTTCCTGTTTTTTGGGCTTTTATTGCACCGGAAATCAACAATAAGAAGAATAAAGAGATTTTAAAATTAATTGACATTTTATTGGGTTATTTTAATTGTTCGCAAAGAAAAACTTTAAAGTTTAGTATTTAAAATTATTTCAATTGAATTTAATGAGGATGAAGAAAAACACAAAAATTATAAAAAGGTTCGTAATTTATTTGAAATTAATGAAATGTTAATGTTTCCAATATTTGCAAAGACATTAGATTTGAAGAAGTGAGATGAAATGAATTAAAAAATCTCTTAGAGCTCATTGACCGCATTGACCGCAATAAATTTCTTAAAAAAATAGCACAGAGAACACAGAGAAAAAAGCACAGAGTTTCACAGAGTAAAAAAAAATATTTAAAACTCTCAGAGAACTCCATGTAACAAACATAGCTTCGACAAGCTCAGTGACCACAGTGATAGAAATAAATTTCATAAAAAAATAGCACTGAGAACACAGAGGAAAAAGCACAGAGTTTCACAGAGAAAAAAAAACTTAATTAAAACTCTCTGAGAAATCTGTGCAACAACCTCTGTGAGCTCCATGCCAGTTCATCAGCAGAAAAAAAATAATTAAAACTCTCAGAGAACTCCGTGCAACAACCTCACTTCGACAAGCTCAGTGACCGCCGTGGGCTCCGTGCCATTTCATCAGCAGAAAACAAAAAGAATTAAAACTCTCAAAGTTCCGTGCAACAAGGTTACTTCTACAAGCTCAGTGACCTAGATGGAAGTTATATTGAATCGCAATGCCGGCCTAGGGATTGAGCCAAATACCACCTGAGGCAAAGCCGAAGGAGTATAGGCGAAAGCCCGCTCGGGGCCCCCAAAAAATTAGTTATTTAATGGAATACTGAAACTTACGGCCGTTCCTTCCTTGGATTGAATAATAAATTTACCTCCAATTTCTTTCATTCGATTTTGCATATTGCGCAGACCATTGCCGAATTGTTTAAATTCTGATGCAGGAATGCCTTTCCCATCGTCTTTTATTGTAAAAATAATATCTGTATTAATTTCACATTTAATGGTAATATTTGTGGCTTGCGCATATTTTAAGGCATTATTTACCGATTCTTTTATAACCAAATAAAGGCTGCGGCGCTGTAATCCGCTTAACTGAATATCTGGAATTATTTCAGGAAATTCGAAATTAAAATCAGTATTTGCATTTTCTATTAATTCTGAAATTTGTTGTCTTACATAAGCAATTAAATCGGCTAATGAATTGTATTCCTGATTCATAGACCAAATAATTTCATTCATTTGGCTGGATAAATCATTAGACAATTTACCAATTCTTTGGGCTGTTAATAGCAATTGTTCATCGTCTTTTGGAGCTTGAATGGTATTACTTAAGAACATCATTGAGGTTAAACCTGAGCCTATTTCGTCGTGCATTTCCTGACTAATTCTGCGGCGTTCGGCTTCCTGTCCTTCCAGGTGGCTCTTGAGTTTGATGTTTTCTTGTTCGGCTTTTAAATTTAATAGCGCTTGTTCATTTAATATTCTTTTTTGTTTGAAAAAGCGGAATGCAAAAAATAAAATACCGATTAACATTAATATTCCAATGCCAAGTGCAATAAGCATTTGGTCTTTTTGTTGCGCTTCGGCATAAATAGAATTAAATGCCAGGTTTTTTTCTGCTAATGCTTTTTCTTTCTTTACTATTTCATATTTAACTTCAAGTTCTTGCACATTTTTAAGCGCGTTATTTTTATTATAAATCGAATTAATAGAATCGTATTGATTTCTATATAGTTCATAGTTCTTAATGTTACCTAAACAAAGTTCAATATCAGATAAAAGCAGGCTTCCTTTTCTAAGTTCTGATTGAATATCAGCATTTTTAGCTATTGTGATTGATTGTGTTGCGTAGTTTTTTGCTTCATAGCATTGATTGTTGTTTAAAAGCGCAATGCTTATTCCTCTTAATGAAAGCGCTTCACCAAAAGGGTCATTTTGTGATTTAAATAAAGAATTAGCTTCTTCGTACTTCTTTATTAATTCTTCTTTATTTCTATTTGTTGCCAAATAGATATCTGCAATGTTTACGCAAGCATTTGCCTTGAATTCATAATTATTTATTTGAGTCGCAAATTGATAAGCTTTTTCTTGAGCACTTAATGCTTCCTCGTATTTTTTTAAACCTTTGTAGGCATTACCTAAATTGATGTATGCGCCACAAATTCCATTTTTATCTTTAACATCTGCTAATTGAACGCCTTTTAATGCATATTTTAAAGCCGCATCAGGTTGATTAAGGCTCATATATAAACCACAAACATTAGAATATATTTGAGGTAAATAAGTATTAATACCATTTTTTTCGAAGATTACTAAGGCTTTTAGATAGTATTCGAGCGATTTATTTAATTCATCATTAAACTGATAAGAAACTGCAATATTAGATAGTGCTAATGCTTCATTTTTAGGAGATTTTATTTTCTTCGCAAGTAAATAAGACTTGAAATTTAATGCTAATGATTGATCATATTTTCCAAGAGTATTTAAAACAGCAGAATAATTGGAAATGTATTTAATTTCACCTTCTACTGAATTAATTTCTTTGCTAAGGGTTCCAGCTTTTTGATAATAGAAAATAGCAGAATCAATGTTATAATTTTCAAAAATTCGACCTATTTTAATGTAGGTGAATACTTTAGAAGTATCGTTAGGGTATGATGCAATTAACTTTTTTAAACTGTCTATTGATTTTTCGCTTTGACCAAATGTGCCAATTGTAGTAAAACAAAATACAATTAAAAATGCTAATTTATTAATCATTCGGTAAGAATTGAAAGCCCACTTTTTCTTCTGTAAGCGTTCACAAAACTAAGATTTTTATATTCATATTTATCTTTCAATTTTACTATAATTTCTCCCCATTTAAATTCTTTTTCAAGATTTTCTAATTCAACATTTATTGTTTCAAAATCTTTGCTATCAACCAAAGCAGAAACCTCAATGGCTCCTTTTTCGATGCTTTTTACCAAATGTGAAATGATGGTTCCACTTTTAAGTTCTCTTTCCAAAGCAATGGTTTCAATACTTTTTCCCTCATTATACATGGCTAAACTAATATTTACTGTCTCGCCTTTTACCTTTTTATTGGAGCTGTTGTTTCTGTTTGTTTTTATTTTTTTATCTGTAGGTTGATATGATTTTACTGATGGTTGCAAAATGTCTGTATAAATATTTTCTAACCTATTTAAAATTGCTTTTTTTATTTCTATTTTTTTCGGAAAATCGAGGTAAGATTTTAACGTTTCATCTGCCACAATTAACTGCCTGAATATTTTTCTTAGCTGCGTTTCTGTATCTTTCAATTCTCTTATTAAACTTCTACCATTTTTTGTATGTTGCAGACTTGCAGCAATATTTACCATTGGTTTGGCAAATCTGCTAATAAGTTCATTTATAAAATACGAAATAGCCTTACTAAATCTCTCAATAGAAGCCTCAGGAGTATTTCCTTGCCCTATTTCTGTTAGCATTTCTCTAATACGAGGTTGGTATTGTTGTGCTATTTTTATTAATTCAGGATGCCAATTTTCCCAATTTTTAACCTCGTTTAATTGCTCATCATTAAGCGATTTGAAATACGGAATTATCGCATCTTGCGTATTTCTTACCAGTAACTTTAGCCAATTAAAATCTGTAGCATCAATTAATAATCGTTGTATGAATTCCTGGCGCGCAATAAATAACTGAGCTGTAACTTTTTCATCGTCTGGAAATAAATTATGAAAACTATCTATTTGCTTATCGGCAGGCAATTCGTTTTCTGAAAACATGCTTTTTAACACAAGTCCTTCTATGGTTCTCAATCGACTTAATGCTACGTAAACTTGTCCTGTTGCAAATGCGCTACTGGCATCAATTACAGCTTTATCGAATGTTAGTCCCTGACTTTTGTGAATTGTAATAGCCCATGCTAATCTCAAGGGATATTGTGAAAAATCTCCTTTTTTATTGGTTCCAATTTCATTTTTGTCTGTATTGTATGAGTATTGAATATTCTCCCAAACTTCTTTTCCTACCCAAATAAACTCATCTTCTGAGCACCGCACAAGAAATTGACCGCTTTCCTCATCAAATTCATCAATCCAACCAATTTTGCCATTAAAATAACCTTGATCTCGGTTATTCTTAATGAACATTACCTGTGCATTAATTTTCAATCTGAGGTGTTCTTCTGCAGGGTAACTACTCGGATTAAAATCACCATTAATTTCTGCGGTAAACACCATTTCTTTCCCTTTTAATTCACTTAATTTTATGGAATTAATTGCATCTGCTTTGCGCACATGCGTTGTTAATGTTATATAACCATCGGAATCTTGCGGATTGAATTCTGGTAAAAACCTCGATTTTAAAATTTCACGACTTTCTTTTTTTAACTCACCAAATCGCAAATCATTCAAAAGTTCAAGAAAATTCTCATCTTTTTGACGATATACATGCGTTAATTCAATTGGAACATAACCTGCTTTCTTCAGTGCAATACTTTCGAAGAAATAGTAACTCGAATAAAATGGTTTTAGAATAATGTTTTCGTCTTCTTTTATTACAGGTGGTAATTGGTATAAATCTCCAATCATCAGCAGTTGAACGCCTCCAAATGGAAGTTGATTGTTTCTGTATTTTTTTAATACTACATCTATTGCGTCTAATAAATCGCAGCGCACCATAGAAATTTCATCGATAATTAAAACATCCAAGTTCTTTATTACTTCAATTTTAGGATTGTTTAATCTAATGCCTCTAGCAAGACTATAGGCTGTTTCAATTTTTTTGTCGCTATTGGCGTTTATGTCACCAAATGGAATGAAAGTAAATGGATGTAAACCAAAAAATGAGTGAATTGTACTTCCTCCAGCATTTATAGCAGCCACGCCTGTGGGAGCTACAATTACATACCTTTTATGCGTATGTTCTGTAATTGATTTGAGCAATGTAGTTTTTCCTGTGCCTGCTCTACCCGTAAGAAAAATAGATTGATTAGTAGCTTCAATATAGTGCCGAACTAATGCTTGTAATGGTAATTGTAGCATAACTTAATAACTTTATAATGAATAATAGATATAATAATAGAAGCAAGATGCAAAAATAATTAACAATTAACCAATAGCGTCCTAAATAAAAAATAAAAGAGAGGCTGGTTTATCTCAAATCCATAGATTTGAGTTCGTACAAAACAACACCCTCTCTTTGATGACAAATTTAACATTATTCTCTCAAATAATATCACA
>Ga0247831_1004841_pt1 | contig 17476 bp, 21 predicted proteins | sample LaCruzMarch2015__9_FD_192406 | JGI IMG/M metagenome (GOLD analysis project Ga0247831, IMG submission 192406) | Freshwater microbial communities from meromictic Lake La Cruz, Castile-La Mancha, Spain - LaCruzMarch2015_1m | ecosystem: Environmental > Aquatic > Freshwater > Lake | place: Spain... | reverse complement strand
TCAGTGCTCCGCCACTCACGGCACTGCACCGGATTCGACTGGCAGAATTGGACCCAGCCGTATGGAGCCGTGGCCTGTCCATAAACTCGCATGAAATCGCCGATCGAGGAGGAGGCCTTCACGGCTTGGGGCTCGGCTCGGGCTCCCGCCATTGCGATCAGGCACGCGCCGAACGCGAGCGCCAGGCTCAGACGACGCTGGCCCCGAGGCCTTCTATGACGCGACGCGACGCCACCCATCACAACACCACTCCTTCAGACGAACACCGATAGCTGGACATTGCGGACGAATTCGAGACCGAGGGCGCGCCGAAGAAGCGGGCCCGACACGCGGACTGCGCGCTTAGCGACGGCAGGAATGCGGCCGTCAAGAGGAGTGGAGCGCGACGAGACACGGGTCAGCTCGTCAAAATCGAGATGATGTCGCTGCCGTCGCTGTTCTGGAACTGCACGGCAAAGCCCGACGGGTGATGGCGGACAACCTTCGAGCGCAGCCGGCCGACGGTGAGCAGTGTGCCGAGCGCCGGTTTCACATCGCAGTGCAACAGGGCGCCAGAGACGGACACGTCTCCGAGCACGACGGACAGCAGGGTGCCATCGTCGAGCGTCACGGTGGTCGCCTTGTCGACGATCTTGACGCGTTCATGACCCTTGCGGCGGAGATCTTCAGGGTCGAGTTCATCGGCATTGACGAGCAGGGTGAGTTGTGCGGCGAGCCGCTCACGCTTGGCAGGACTGATGGAGAAGGCCAGGATGAAACCGCCCTCGAACAGGCGGAATGCGCTGCCCTCGACGCCGCCGAGATTGTCGAGATAGGCGACGATACGCTCGCCGGGCCGGACGACAGCCTCGGTCTGGATCGCTGCGGCACCGACCGAGATGTCGGCGACGCTACAGGCGAATTCGCGCTTGTCTTCGCGCATGAAGCGACCACCGAGGTGAAGCTTGAACCGCACGTAGCGGCGCCGCTCGGCGACAGGAAGACGGTTCTCGGACGACGATGCCGTATCGTCGGCGTCGTATTCGGCAATCTGGTGGGCAAGCGCGTTCTGCATGGGACCGCCGTCGCTTGGTGCAAGCGTACCACCGGTCAAACGGTGGCCTGCTCAGTTCACTCGATCGCCACAATTGTCGCTTGGAGGCGTTAAGGAACAGCAAACCGGCAAACCATAACTGGAAGCACACGGCTCTTCAGGCAGCGGAAGACGTGCTGGCGCAACGCTAGCGTTCCCGTCAGGGGCGCTCGTCGCGCGGCTTTGCAAGACCGCCGTCGTAAACGCGGAATTGGCGCCGGTCGGAGCGGACGATACGTGCGCGACGGATATGATCGGCGAACGGGCTCTGGCCGTGTCCCATCGCGCTCCCCATCGCGCCGGCGATTTGATGCGGGCGCCCGTCCGGCCAGATCAGGGCTTGGCCGGTCAAGCGCCAACGAAGCGGCCGGCCGGCCGGCAGGCGCGCCGGCTCGATGAGTGGTGTCATCACACCGAGCAGGCGGTCGATGGTCTGGCTGGTGTGCAAAAGGGGATGCAGCACCATTTCGTAGTCGGCGGTCGCAGAGCTTTCGAAATCGGCCCGCCATGTCAGCACGCCGACGGCGGCCTGTTTGCAGATCGCCGCACATTGGCGTTCCAGAGTGATGCGGTCTTCTTCTTCGTAGACGAGGTCGAGCAGGTTACGGCCCCGCACATCGGCGCCCAGCGCCTCGCACAGCCGTGTGCCAGCGAGCCGGAAGCGATAGGTCTCGAAGTCGATCCGCTCGAGGATCAGTGCGTCGGGCAGAACGTCGGCAATGCGCCCCGGTTCGATGTCGAGCCGGCGCGGCGCAAGCCGTCCGGCGCGGACCTCGTTCCAGTACGCGTAAAGGAGCTGGCTGACTTTCTGTCTCATCACGGGTCCCGTCGCGACGCGCCGTCGCGCTAGGGCTGATGTTGCCCGCGCGGCTGGCCTCCGCGCTCGAAAGATGCGCGTGCGGCCTCGGTTCCCCAGATGCCGCAACCTCGTTCAGCAGCTTTCGTGCCAGCGCGACCGGCGTGGTCGGTGACCATCCTCCGCCAGGGTTGCCAAGGCAGCGAAGCCTCTTGACCGGGCTCGCACGCGATGCGCGCCAGTGCGTCTTGGGCCATTGCGATTGCGGCCTATTCTGGGAATCGACGGAGGCGTTGGCTCGGGCAGAACCGGAACGAACCGCAGCATGCCGCCATCGAGGACAGGCCCCCGCGGTCAAATCCAGGCTCACAAGCCTTGTCAGGCAACTGAGATTGCACCAAATTGGATTGGCTCCGGGATCGATGCTCGGTGCAGTCGAGGGCCAATGCGTCCGGCGCCGTTGCGTCGGGCCAATGCGCAGGTTGGCCGAGATTTGCGGCACGCGAACGTTACAGCGCGTTCGGGCCCTCGCCGTGCCGAAGTGATCCGGCCCCGCCCGCGACAACCGCGAAGGTAGGAGGCGCGCCATGAATGTTGCCGCTTTGCTGAAGGTGAAGGGACGGGCGGTTGCCACCGTTCGGCCGGATGCCACGGTGCAGGACGTCGCGCAGAAGCTGGCGGCCAAGCGCATCGGCGCAATGGTCGTTGTCGGTCCGGGAGGCGGCCTCGTCGGTATCGTGTCCGAGCGCGACGTGATCCGCGTGATCGCGACGTCGGGCTCTGCAGCGCTGGCGATGCCGGTGGAGGAGATCATGACGCGCGACGTCGTCACCTGCCAGGAAGGCGACACGATCGATTCGCTGATGGCCAAGATGACCGCCGGGCGCTTCCGCCACGTTCCCGTCGTCGAAGACGGTGCTCTGGTCGGGCTCGTTTCGATCGGAGACGTCGTCAAGCATCATATCGCCGAGGTCGAACTCGAGGCGAGTGCGCTGAAAAGCTATCTCGTGTCAGGCTGACGGGATCATCGCTCAGAACTGCGATGCCTGCGTCGCAACCGTCATCGCACCGGATCGAGGCAAGTCGAGGTCGTGACGGACGTCGTCGAGCGCGCGGCGCGCAGCAAGCGCGCCCCGCTCGATGAGTTCGTCGGCGCGGTGAAAATCGAACAGGCCGATCTGGCCGAGCCGCGGACTGATCAGCGCGTCGGGTGGATCGCCTGCGAGGCGCGAGCGCGCGATGCGTTCGTGCACGATGTTGAAAGCGTCGACCATCACCGTCGAAATACTTGGCGCGACGTCGTCGACTGCCGCTCCCTTGGGACGGCCGAACATCTGGCGCTGGAGGAGCTGCATCGCACTCCACTCACGCCCACGCGCGGCCGGCTTCTGTGTGGGCTCCGGCTCGACGGGTGCGCGGTTGGCGGGCGCCGAGATGTCGGCAAGCACCGTGCCGAGGCTGAACAGGTCGGCGTTGAGATTGACGGCAATCACGTAGTTGGCGCCGAGCGCGCGACAGGCGGTGACCGGGATCGGATTGACAAGGGCGCCATCGAACAGCCAGCGGCCGTTGATGCGCACGGGCTTAAAGATGCCGGGGATCGCGTATGAGGCGCGGATCGCCTCCGTCATGCGGCCGCGCGACAGCCAGACCTCGTGGCCTGTGCCGATCTCGGTGGCAACCGCTGTGAAGGGCCGCGCGAGGTTCTCGATCAGCAGGCCGTCGAGTTGCGCATCAAGTGCATCCGCCAGCTTCTGGCCGTTGATCAGACCCGAGCCGGACATGTTGAAGTCGAAGAAGCCGAACACCTTGCGCGGCGTCAGCGAGCGGGCAAACTCCTCGAGTTCATCGAGGCGGTCTGCCACGTGGGCGCCACCGACGACAGCACCGATCGACGTTCCGGCGACCACGTGGGGCACGATGCCAGCGTCGATCAGCGCTCTCAGCACGCCGATATGGGCGAACCCACGCGCCGCGCCGCCACCGAGGGCCAGTCCGATCCTGAGGCTCGCCATTTCTGCCCCCCCGCTTAGCGGCTCCTGCGCGATGTCTGCAATCCCTGCAAGTTTCGTGCTTGTCTGCCAGAGCTTGCCACGAGTCGCCGCCGATCAAGACCGACAGTGTAAACGCCAATCGTGAAGGCCGGGTGTTAGTTTACCAACGTGCCATCTAGGGTCTGGGACAGATCGTTCAAGTCGGGCAGGTTCACGCTGATCGTTGGACCATAACGTCGGCGTCGGGTCAGGCCACCGGGTCGAGGGGCCACGTGCCGTCGTCCATCTGCTGGTCGGCGACGCGGCGGTAGAAGCACGTGCGGCGCTCGGTGTGGCAAGCGACCCCCGCGCCGTCGACCCGCACGCGCAGCCATACGACGTCCTGGTCGCAGTCGACGCGCATGTCGAGCACGCTCAGCGTATTGCCGCTCTCCTCGCCCTTGCGCCAGGGCCGGCCGCGCGAGCGGCTGTAGAAATGGCCGATCCGGGTCCTGAGCGTCTCGGCGAGCGCGGGTCGGTCCATCCAGGCGAACATCAGCACTTCGCCGGTGACAGCATCGCTGACGATCGCCGGAATCAGGCCCTTGTCGTCGAATTTCGGCGTGAGCACGCCGCCTTCCTCCAACTCGGCCTTGCCGGCGGCGCACGGAAACTCACGTGGGTGCGACGGCTCGGAGGTCATCGGCACGGCTCCTTCCGCTGGAACGGATTGTGTTGGAATGGGTCGCCATGCCGCGTGTCGACAGGCGATACTGCTCGAAATCGGCGGCTAGGCGCTCTATATCTCGTAAGGCGCGGCCGGGAAACCGCAGGCGCCGTCCCGTCCTGCCTTGCCGGTCCGAACCGATACAACATAAAGCGTGTGGCCATCACGATGAGCGATCTGAGCGAGATCTACAACGCGCGCATTCTGGAACTTGCCGCCGAAACGTCGCGGGCCGGCCGGCTCGGCGCTCCCGATGCGACAGCAACCGCGCATTCCAAACTCTGCGGCTCGACGGTCACGGTCGATCTCGTGATCGCCGATGGCCGGATCGCCGACTTTGCGCAGGTGGTGAAAGCTTGCCTGCTGGGGCAGGCCGCTGCCACCGTTGTCGCACGGGAAATCGTCGGCACGACGCCGGCCGAGATGCGTGACGTCGGCACCACCATGCGGGCCATGCTGAAGGAGGGTGGGACGCCGCCTGCCGGGCGCTGGGCCGATCTTGCCGTGCTGCAACCCGTGCGGGACTACCGCGCCCGCCACGCCTCGACGCTGCTGGTGTTCGACGCCGTGGATCGGGCGCTCGACACGCTTGGCGCCGTCGTAGGCGCACGTCAGGTCGCCGGCCGTGGGTGAGCCGCCGCCAGTCGCGCGGCCACCTCGCGCGTGCCGATGCCCTGGCCCGCCGTCCAACGGTCGCTCCGGGCTGATCGCACGCCGCCTGCTGCAAGCGCCCATCCATCTCTATCGCTGGACTCTGAAGCCGTTCCTCGGTTGGCCGTGTCGCCATTTGCCGACCTGCTCGGAATACGCACTCGAAGCGATCGAGGTGAACGGCGCGTGGCGTGGCGGCTGGCTGACGCTGTCGCGGCTGCTGCGCTGTCATCCCTGGGGCACGGCCGGCCACGATCCCGTGCCCGAAATCTACGCAGAGCGCCACCCGCTCGCCCCCTGGCGCTACGGGCGTTGGACCGGACGCCACATCACGCTGAAGTGGACGGCAACAGACTGAACGAACCCCGCCTGCGACACTGATCGGCGTTGCGGCAGCGATGCGGCCGATTACCTTGCGCGCAGGTGTCGGCGCTCGATCCGGCGCATCAGGAGATACGAAATGCGGACGGTCCGGCTTGTCGCCTGGGCGAGCGTTGCCACTCTGGTCATGGCGCTGCTCGCCGTGCTGGCCCTCGATCCTGCCCGCTTCGGCTTCACCAAGGCACCATTCGCCGCCAGCATCGGCGGACCATTCAAGCTCGTGTCGCATGACGGCGTGACGGTCACCGATGCCACGCTCAAAGGACGGCCGTTCGCGATCTTCTTCGGCTTCACCAACTGCCCCGACGTCTGCCCGACGTCGATGCTGGAGCTGTCGGAGACGATGAAGGAACTCGGCCCCGACGCCGACAAGATCCGCTTCCTGTTCGTCTCGGTCGATCACGAGCACGATACCGGCCAGCACCTGAAAGTGTACCTTGCGAATTTCGATACGCGAATCCTTGGCCTGACCGGCACAGCTGATCAGATATCGATTGCCGCGCGCGCCTACCGCGCCTTCTACGAAAAGGTGAAGACCAAGGAAGGCTACACCTACAACCACACCGCGACGACATATCTGATGGATCGCGAGGGCAAACTCGCCGGCACCATCGCCTACCAGGAAGAAGCCAAGTCGCGGCTCGCCAAGTTGAAACGGCTCGCAGGCCTCTGACGGTCAGCAGTGGGACGGCACTTTACGTGGCTTTAACCGCGTGGGCGTTAGATGTCGGCGTGGCCACGTCGTGTGTCGGGCCCGCAGTGCAGCGTATCTGGATGACCGAGCGGCAGATGAGGCTTTTCCGGCAGCGAGCCAGTGTTTTGCTTATCGCTGTTGCCGCGACGGCTTACTTCGCCCACCACGCCATCCACGGCCGATACGGCCTCGAGGCCCGCCGGGCTCTCGCCGAGCGCACTATCATCGCGCGGGGCAAGCTGGCGGGCCTCGAGGCTGTACGCGCCGACCTCGCGCGCGACGTAGCTCTGCTGGCGGCCGATCCACCCCATCCCGACCTCGCCGAGGAATTGGCCCGCGCGACGCTCGGCTTCGCCCGTCCCGCCGACCGCGTACTGATTGGCGCTATGGCGGCGCCTAGCCGCTGATACAACCAATCTACCGATGGCGCGCCCTCATCTCTGACGCCAAGATGGCGATGCGTGCCGTGGCCATCAGGGCGTTGGCAAGCCCCCAAGCACTCGTGTACGGTCCGATCGCGCTGTCTTCTCGTGCGGGAGTCGCCTGGTAACGTTGGCTCGCCGCGATCCCACGGCGGGGGCTGTGCCCCGCGAAATGCCCTATCGCTCTCATACGCCCAGGAGTTCCTGAATGGTTGGTGCCGTCCCGGTTGCCGCAACTCCCACCGTCGTCGAGTTGACGCGCGACGAGGAACTCACGGCCTATCGCGAGATGCTGTTGATCCGCCGCTTCGAGGAAAAAGCCGGCCAGCTCTACGGCATGGGCTTCATCGGCGGCTTCTGCCACCTCTACATCGGGCAAGAGGCGGTGGTCGTCGGCCTGCAGATGTGCGCGAAGCAGGGCGATCAGGTGATCACCACCTACCGCGACCACGGCCATATGCTGGCGACCGGCATGGAAGCGCGCGGTGTGATGGCTGAGCTCACCGGCCGACAAGGCGGCTACTCGCGCGGCAAGGGCGGGTCCATGCACATGTTCTCGAAGGAGAAGCACTTCTACGGCGGCCACGGCATCGTCGGCGCCTCGGTGCCGCTCGGCGCCGGACTCGCCTTTGCGAACAAATATCGCGGCAACGACAACGTCTGCTGGTGCTACTTCGGCGACGGCGCCTCCAACCAGGGGCAGGTCTACGAGGCGTTCAACATGTCGGAGCTTTGGAAGCTCCCCGTGATCTACGTCATCGAGAACAACCGCTACGCCATGGGAACCGCCGTCGAGCGGTCGTCGGCGACCACAAATTTCTCCCAGCGCGGCGCCTCGTTCGCCATTCCGGGAGAGCAGGTCGACGGCATGGACGTGCGCGCGGTGAAGGCCGCAGGCGAGCGGGTTGTGAAGTGGGTGCGCGAGGGCAATGGTCCCTACATCCTCGAGATGCAGACCTATCGCTATCGCGGCCATTCGATGTCGGATCCGGCGAAGTATCGGACGCGCGAAGAGGTCGACAAGGTGCGCGAGGAGCGTGACCCGATCGAACGCGTGCGCGTGCGCCTGCTCGAGCGCAAATATGCGAGCGAGGACGAACTGAAGAAGATCGACGCCAGCGTGCGCGCCATCGTGAACGATGCTGCCGAGTTCGCCCAGATCGACCCCGAACCGAATCCAGCCGAGCTTTGGACAGACATTCTCGTCGAAGCCAAGGTGGCATAGTAAGACTGCAGACTGTCTGCCGGCCGCTGCTGGGCGATCATGAAGGGTCATGAACGAGGCGGCCGGAGACGCAGTTCGCATCTTGAACTTCGTGACGCGCCGATTTGGCAGAAAATCTTCATAAGGCCGTTCGGTGCACCATTGATGTTCGGACTGGTGTCGCTGGCCCGCCCGCGAAACCGGTTCGAGTAACCTCAGCAACCTTCGCTGACGGCGGACAACGAAGCGAAGCCGGACAACAACACGCATAGATCGGCCGACCGGCCAACAGTGGGAAGAAACGTCGATGCCGACCGAGATCCTGATGCCCGCCTTGTCGCCCACCATGGAGGAGGGCAAGCTCGCCAAATGGCTGGTCAAGGAGGGTGACGTCGTCAAGTCCGGCATGATCATCGCCGAGATCGAGACGGACAAAGCGACAATGGAAGTGGAGGCCGTCGACGAGGGGCGCCTCGGACGCATCCTGGTCGCGGAAGGTACCGAGGGCGTCAAGGTCAATACGCCGATCGCGGTGATCCTTGCCGACGGCGAGGATGCCGGTGCGGCCGCTGCAAAGCCCAAGGCCGAGGCCAAAGCCAATGGCGCGAGTGCTCCCGCTGCATCGCCGGCGCCTCTTGCGGCGCCCGCCGTGCACGTGGCCCCACAGTCGAGCGCCGCGCCGCTCGACATGGACCTTCCTGCCGGCACCGAGTTCGTCACCCAGACCATGCGCGAAGCTTTACGCGACGCGATGGCGGAAGAGATGCGGCGCGATCCGGACGTCTTCCTGATGGGCGAGGAGGTCGCCCAGTATCAGGGCGCCTACAAGATCAGCCAGGGCCTGCTCGACGAATTCGGCGCAAAGCGCGTCATCGACACGCCGATCACCGAGCAGGGCTTCGCCGGCATCGGCGTCGGCGCCTCGATGGCGGGCCTCAAGCCGATCGTCGAGTTCATGACATGGAACTTCGCCATGCAGGCGATCGACCAGATCATCAACTCGGCCGCCAAGACGCTCTACATGTCGGGGGGCCAAATGGGCTCGCCGATCGTTTTCCGTGGCCCCAATGGCGCCGCTGCCCGCGTCGGCGCGCAACACTCGCAGTGTTTCTCGGCATGGTACGCACACGTGCCGGGCCTCAAGGTCGTCGCCCCCTCGAACGCGGCCGATGCCAAGGGGCTCATGAAGAGCGCGATCCGTGATCCAAACCCCGTGCTCGTGCTCGAGAACGAGATCCTCTACGGCACCTCGGGCGACGTGCCGAAGGTCGCCGACTGGCTGGTACCGATCGGCAAGGCGCGCATCGCGCGCGCCGGTAAGGATGTCACTATCGTCTCGTTCGCGCGCGGCATGGTCTACGCGCTGGATGCCGCCGAGCGGCTTGCGGCCGAGGGCATCGAGGCCGAAGTGATAGATTTGCGCTCGCTGCGCCCGATCGACTGGGACACGATCCTCGACTCGGTGCGCAAGACCAACCGGATCGTCACGGTCGAAGAAGCCTGGCCGGTCTGCTCGATCGGGTCAGAAATCTGCGCGCAGGCGGCGATCCAGTGCTTCGATTATCTGGACGCTCCGCCCGCCAAGGTCTCGGGCGCCGACGTTCCTATGCCGTATGCAGCCAACCTCGAACGCCTCGCGCTGCCGACCGCCGATCAGGTGGTGGCAGCAGTGAAAGCTGCGATGTACGTGTGAACCCGACTGGTCGGAAGATGCCCGCAATAGCGAAGCGCCGCGCCACCTACGTCGACATCGAAGCCTTGCCGCCCAACATGGTCGGCGAGATCCTCGATGGCGAGTTCGTCATTACGCCAGTCATGCCGTCGACGCGCGTCGCTGTCGCAGCGAATTCGCTCGCGGGTGAACCGGGCGGGCCATTTCAGAAGCGGGCTGCCCCGAACGCGCGCTGGATTTTCTTGCCGAAACCCGAGCTGCATTTCGGGCAGACGGTGGTCGTACCGGACCTAGCCGGCTGGCGGCGGGAGCGCATGCCGACATTGCCGGAGAAGGTCGGTAGCACCATTGCACCAGACTGGATCTGCGAGGTGCTGTCGCCGTCGACCGCCTCTTACGACCGGACGGCGAAGTTGCGTCTCTACCACCAGCAGAAAGTCGGGCATCTCTGGTATCTCGATCCCGCGTATCGCACGCTCGAGGCGTTCGGCTGGTCGGAGCCACATTGGCTGACGCTCGGCACTTTCGCCGACTTCGAGGCGGTTTCGGCTCCCCCGTTCGAGGGGCTCTCGATAGATCTCGGCGTACTCTGGCCGTTCGATCGTCCGGAAGGGTGCCCCGCATGACGCGTTACGAGGGCGAAATGCCGCCAACCGGGCACTCCGGCGACATTTATGTTTCGAGGGGCCACTGCCGCTGCAAGGCGCTGAGCGCGACCCTCGTCCTCGCCACGCCGCCCGGCGCAATCAGCCCACGCGCCTGCCAGTGCGCGTTTTGCCTGGAGCACTCGGTGGTCACACTGACCGACCCACAAGGTCACCTCACCATCGAGGCGATCGAGCCGTCTTTGGTCACCTATCGGTTCTGGGGCAGCGATGCCGCCACGCTCCACTGCGCTCGCTGCGGCACGTATGTCGCCGTGCTGATGCGCAAGGGGCGTGGCCTCGCTGGTGACCTCAACATCCGCGGGGTCGGCCTAACCGAGTTCGACGACGTGACGGCCATACCCGTCGACGACGAACGCGAGGCGCCCGTCGACAAGCTCAAGCGCCGTCTCACACAGTACATGCCGATCGAACTCGTCAACATCACGCCACCCCAGCTGACGCTGCCGCACGCGGGCACCGCCTGACTTCCGAGGAAACGCCATGCCGATCGAGATCCTTATGCCCGCCCTGTCGCCGACGATGGAGGAGGGCAAGCTCGCCAAGTGGAACGTCAAAGAAGGCGACAAGATCAAGTCGGGCATGGTCATTGCCGAGATCGAGACCGACAAGGCGACGATGGAAGTGGAAGCTGTCGACGAGGGCACCGTCGGCCGCATCCTGGTGGCAGAGGGCAGCGAGGGTGTGAAAGTCAACACGGCGATTGCCGTGCTGATCCTGGAAGGCGAGAGCGCGAGCGCGCTTGCTGGCGCCGGTTCCGGCGGCCCAGCAAAGCCGCCTGCCGCCAAGCCTGCGCCAGCGGCCAGCCAAACCGCGCCGCCTGCAATGGCCGCGGCCGCACAGCAGGCCCCGGCACGCGCGGCCGCCCCCCCGCCGGTTGCCCATGTCGAAACGGACAAGGCCGGCGCCCGCATGTTCATCTCGCCGCTGGCGCGCCGCCTCGCCACGGACAACGCCATCGATATCACCCGTGTTGCAGGCTCGGGACCGCACGGCCGTGTGGTGAAGCGTGACATCGAGAGCGCGATGAAGAGTGGCACGGCGAAGGCCGGGGCCGCGAAGGCGAGCGCACCGGGAACGGCGGTCGCCACCAGTGGTGCCGCGCCGCTCGCCGCCGCCGCCTCACCCATCGCCGCAATGGCCGACGACAAGATCCTGGCGCTCTACGAAGCCGGCTCCTACGACCTGTTGCCGCACGATGGCATGCGTCGCGTCATCGCCCAGCGCCTGACGCAGTCCAAGCAGACCGTGCCGCACTTCTATCTGTCGCTCGATTGTCGGCTCGATGAATTGCTGCGCGCCCGCGAGCGCATCAATGCGGCCTCACCGAAGGATGGCCCGCGCGCCTACAAGTTGTCGGTCAACGACTTCATCATCAAGGCGCTTGCACTCGCCCTGCAGCGCGTGCCGGCGGCCAACGCGACGTGGACCGAGCAGGGCATGCTGCGCCACCGTCACAGCGATGTCGGCGTCGCCGTCGCCATCGAGGGCGGCCTGTTCACGCCGGTCATCCGCAATGCGGAGTTGAAGACGCTCGCCGAGGTCTCCAACGAGATGAAGGACCTCGCGGACCGTGCCAGGAAGCGCCGCCTCGCCCCGCACGAGTATCAGGGTGGCACGACGTCGATTTCCAACCTCGGCATGTTCGGCATCACCGCCTTCGACGCCGTGATCAACCCGCCGCATGCCACGATCCTCGCGGTTGGCGCCGGCCTGAAGCGCCCGGTCGTCGCCGGTGACCGCGTCGAGGTTGCAACCGTTATGACCTGCACGCTGTCGTGCGATCATCGAGTCGTCGACGGAGCGCTGGGCGCCGAACTGCTGAATGCCTTCAAGAACCTGATCGAGGATCCGGTGCGCATGCTGGTGTGAGATCGACCGGCGTCGTTTCGTTGCGCCTGAGCAACAAAACGGTCGAACACGGGCGGATTCATTGCTCTGCCGGTGGATTTCCACTGACACGGTACTGCCGGTCATTGTCGACCGGCAGCGGCCCCATCTAGTGATTAACGTAGTAATCGTGAGAGTTGCACGAATAACGTGCCGAGGAACGATATGCGCCGTATGACCACTGTCTTGACCGTTGCAGCAATGGCGGCTGCACTCGGTGCTTGTGCCAATGATCCAACGAACTTTTTGACTACGGCGGCCCTGTCGCCCGCATCGGCGCCTGAGTCCGCCGTGAAGCCGACCGCAGAGTCGAATTCATACGCCGTCGATCCCAGCTGCGCGCCACTCGCCGCCAAGATCGACAAATTGCGCGGCGATCAGTCCGTCACCAAGCTCGAGCAGGCGTCTGCCGGCAAGACCAAGACCGTCGCCATAAAGCGCCAGTCTCTGGCCACGCAGACCGAACTGAACAAGGCCAACTTCGAGTTCCAGTCGAAGTGCATGGGGCCCGGGCAGCGTCCGGGCACAGCACAGACATCTCCGGCCACGTCGGCTCCGACGACGGTCGCAGCCGCGACGGCAGCCAAAGCACGTACGCCCTGATTCTGCCTCCGCAGGGGGGCGCTGAGGTTTGGAGCTTGGCAAGCGGGCGGCTTCGGTCGCCCGTTTTTCGTTTGTCGACGATTGTCGGAACAGGTTGACGATATGTTGCTGAATAGCATCAGTGCGATTCTTCTGACTTGTCGGTTCCGTGAGCACGTGTTCAACAAAATGCCTCAGGGGACTGTCAAGATCCCGACATGAGTGTGAAAGGGTACCGGTGATGATGCCTTCTGCTTTTTGTCGACTAGTCGCTTGCGTGGTTGTTGCAGTGCTTGCTGGTTGCGCGAGTGAAGCGGGGCCGGCTGGGCCGCAGACAACGGGCTCGCTCGCCAGCGGCCGCTGTGCGGAACTGAAGGCGGAAGCTGCCCGCCTCGAGGCGCGCGGAGTGCAGTATCGCGCCGATCAAGCGGGCCGAGGCGAAGCCAAACTCTCACCGCAACAGAAGGCCGAGGTGGACCGCTACAACGCGGTGCTTGACCAGTATCTCGGCGGGCAGTGCCACATCTAGGTTCGACGGCTCAAGCAGCGGCGTCTGTTTGAGCCCCCCTCACGCATCCTGGTCAGACTTACCGCGCCGCTTCTCCGGATGCAGCGTCTTGCCGAGGATGTGCTCGTCGCGACCGATCACATGCGCGCTCGACCCGACGATAAGCGGATCGGGCCCGCGCACGACGCGGTTATTCCGGGCAGGATAATTCAGCGTCGACAGGAAATGCTGCATGCAGTTGAGGCGGGCGCGCCTCTTGTCGTCAGATTTGACGATGGTCCACGGGGCATCGGCCGTATCGGTGTAGAAGAACATCGCCTCCTTGGCTTCGGTGTAGGCATCCCACTTGTCGAGCGAGGCCTTGTCGATCGGCGACAGCTTCCACTGCTTGAGTGGATCGGTGGCACGCGAGGCGAAGCGGCTCGCCTGCTCGTCGCGGGTCACCGAGAACCAGTATTTGTAGAGGCGGACGCCGGAACGCACGAGCATGCGTTCGATGTCGGGGCATTCCCGCATGAACTCCAGGTATTCGTTGGCCGAGCAGAAGTTCATGACGCGCTCGACGCCAGCACGGTTGTACCAGGAGCGGTCGAAGAACACGATTTCTCCGCCGGAGGGCAGGTGCTGGATATAGCGCTGGAAGTACCACTGGGTCTTCTCGCGATCGGTCGGCTTCTCGAGCGCCACCACGCGAGCGCCACGAGGATTGAGGTGTTCGGTGAAGCGTTTGATGGTGCCGCCCTTGCCGGCAGCGTCGCGGCCCTCGAAAATCATCACGATGCGCTCGCCGGTCTCCTTCACCCAGGCCTGCGCCTTGAGGAGTTCGGTCTGCAACTCGATCATCTGGGCGGCGTAGTCCCTCTCGCGCAGCCGCGTGCGGTAGGGATATTCGCCGGTCTCGAAGGCGTGGCGGATGGCATCCGGATTATGCCGCATGGCGGCGAGTTCGTGGACGCGAGCAACGCGGGGCGCGGTAACGTCTACTGCGGGCGCTTGGTTCACCGTGATCGCGCTGCCGACTTCGACGGGGCCAACTTCGAAGGGGCCAAGCGTGACGTCGGTGCCGGCACCGTCGATGCTGAGCGCATCGGCCGCCGTTTCGTCGGTTTGTGTCACGCGCTGTTCGCGCATGGGGCGTCTCCCTGGTTCTTCGGGGCCGGATTGTTCTCGCGTCACGGTCTTGACCGCCCTCGACGATCTATCATCGGCGGTCGTCGGACGGTGACCTTGATATCGATCAATACGGGCAAGTCGTATCTTTCATTCGAGACGCGCTCCCCGCACAGCCACTCGGCTCTTGGCGAAAGGCCGGCATGCAGTCATTAATTGCGATAACGACATCATGAAAAGACTGCCACGAGCCGGGAGAGCCCAGTGACGAGCCAATCGACGGCCTATGACGTTCTCATCATCGGTGCAGGCCCTGGCGGCTATGTCACCGCCATCCGTTCCGCACAACTCGGCTTGAAGACGGCGATCGTCGAACGCGAGCACCTCGGCGGCATCTGCCTCAACTGGGGCTGCATCCCGACCAAAGCCCTGCTGCGCTCGGCCGAGATCTATCATCTGGCAACCCATGCCAAGGACTATGGCCTCGTGCTCGAAGGTTCGATCCGGCCCGATCCGGCGGCGATCGTGAAGCGATCGCGCGGCGTTTCCGCCCAGCTCAACGGCGGCGTCGGTTTTCTGCTGAAGAAGAACAAGGTCGACGTGATCTGGGGCGAGGCGTTCATAGAGGCCGCGCCCTCCGCAGCAGGGCTCGGCAAGGTCACGGTCGGGCCGTCGAAGAAGCCGGCAGTGGAGCCGCAGGCCCCGGTACCGAAGGGCACGCTTGGGGCCGGCAGCTATACCGCAAAGCACATCATCATCGCGACAGGCACCCGGCCACGCGTGCTACCCGGCATCGAGCCCGACGGCCGCCAGATCTGGACCTACTTCGAGGCGATGGTGCCGCCTGCCATGCCGAAGTCGCTGATCGTGATGGGCTCGGGCGCCATCGGCATCGAATTCGCCTCGTTCTATCGGACATTCGGCACCGACGTGACGGTGATCGAGTTGCTGCCGCAGATCCTACCCGTGGAAGATGCCGAGATCGCCGGCCTCGCGCGCAAGGCGTTCGAGAAGCAGGGCATGAAGATCCTGACAGGCGCCAAGGTGGTGAAGGTCGAGAAGGGGCCGGCCGGCGTCACGGCGACAGTCGATCTTGGGGGCGGTAAGACCGAGACGATCAGCGCCGAGAAGCTGATCTCGGCGGTCGGCGTGCAGGGCAACATCGAAGGGCTCGGGCTCGAGAAGCTCGGCGTCAAGATCGATCGCGGCTGCGTCGTCACCGACGGTCTCGGCCGCACCAACGTCGCCGGCCTCTATGCCATCGGCGACGTCGCCGGCCCACCGATGCTCGCCCACAAGGCGGAGCATGAGGGCGTCATCTGCGTCGAGACCATCAAAGGCCTCCACACCCACGCCATGGACAAGGCGAAGATCCCGGGCTGCACCTACTGCCATCCGCAAGTGGCAAGCGTCGGCCTGACCGAGGCGAAGGCGAAAGAGGCTGGTCGGGAGGTGAGGGTCGGCCGCTTCAACTTCCGCGGCAACGGCAAGGCGATCGCGCTCGGCGAGCCCGACGGCCTCGTCAAGACGGTGTTCGACGCCAAGACCGGCCAGCTACTTGGTGCCCATATGATCGGTGCGGAAGTGACCGAGTTGATCCAGGGCTTCGTCGTCGCCATGAACCTCGAGACCACCGAGGAAGAGTTGATGCACACGGTGTTCCCGCACCCGACGCTCAGCGAGATGATGCACGAGAGCGTTCTCGATGCCTATGGGCGCGTGATCCATATGTGAGGGCGGCTGCGTGCGCGGCGAATACGGGCACTTAGGATACCGGGCTGCAGGACGGAACGAACGGCTCGATCATCGGGGAGACGTAACTCGGCCGTGGCTCGACGAGCGGCCCGTATCCGTCGAAGACGGCCGATAGCATCAACCTAGCGATGGCCTCGATGTCTTTCGGTTCGGTCCCCAGTGTGCGCGTGAGCCAATAGTTTCCGACGCCTTCGGGCGGCGCGAAGCCAATCGTCTCGATACGTGTGCGGCCATCGGGTCCGAACAGCTGGGCTTCACGGGCCGCGTCTTTGAGAAATCGGCCGGAGGCCGCTTCGCAGCGGATAGCCCGCTCGCTTGGGCTCATGATGCATTGCGAAAACGCCTCGGGCTTGTTTTTCCTGCCGACGATTAGATAACGCCCCTGCCAGTCGGGCGCCGATTTACGTTTCTGCGGTGCATTGGCCAGTGCTTTCAGGCGCTGGGTCGTCTCGCAGATGTTCGCCGATACGAAGCGCTCCCGCTCGTCGTCGGCGCGTGCCGGCCAAGCGCATGCCGCGAAGAGCAGCGGCACAAGCCATAGGACCTGGACACCCCGCAGCACACACTCGATCATGACTTACTCTCGCTATCGGATAATCTGTATTCAGTTTAATAGGCGGCTATGAATAGTTCAAGGATTGGCCGCAGCGGTCCATGCCGTGGCTGTCGCCGGCGGCGTGCTATCCTCAAACGGTGATTCGACCCTTGGAGGCACCCATGAACGCGCAGACCCAGCAACTCGTCGTGTTCCTCGTCATTGGACTGATCGCAGGATTCCTCGCCAGCCTCGTCGTCGGCGGCGGTGGTCTAGTGCGATACCTCGTCACCGGCGTGATCGGCGCGTTCGTCGGCGGTTACCTGCTGTCTGCGCTGGGGGTCAACCTCGGCATCCGCAACGCGCTCGCCTCGCAGATCGTGACAGCTACGATCGGCGCCATCGTTGTCGTCATACTGGCGCGCGTCATCGCCTGATAATTGCGCGGAGCGAACTCGCGAACCCGGTCCAAGGAGGAATTCAATGGGACAGATCCAACCCTACATGCCGATCATCATCATGGTCGTGAACGGTCTCATCGCCGGCTGGCTGGCCGGGCTGTTGCTGGGTGGTGGCGGCCTGATCCGCAATCTCATTGTAGGCATCATCGGCGCCGTGCTTGGCGGTCTACTCGTCCAGCAGGGCTTGTTGAACCTGCCGTTCAATTTTGGCACCTGGGGTAACCAGATCGCCGTGTCCACTGTCGGCGCACTGATCGTGATCATTCTCGCGCGTATTCTCGGCCGCTGAGCCGAGGCGCGGCAATCGACGCACTTGATAAAGGGGCCGCCCGCGAGGTCGGCCCCTTTGTTCTCTGCAGACAACGCTGTCGGCCTAGG
>Ga0247831_1004839_pt1 | contig 17477 bp, 12 predicted proteins | sample LaCruzMarch2015__9_FD_192406 | JGI IMG/M metagenome (GOLD analysis project Ga0247831, IMG submission 192406) | Freshwater microbial communities from meromictic Lake La Cruz, Castile-La Mancha, Spain - LaCruzMarch2015_1m | ecosystem: Environmental > Aquatic > Freshwater > Lake | place: Spain... | reverse complement strand
TTTTGAAATATTCTTTGAATGGATATGTAAATTAAATATCGGTATTTCTTCTTCTTTGATTAAAAGAAACGGTTTTTTCATCATTTCATTCTCGCCCGACCCTTCCACCAACGGCACATACTTCCAAACGAATTGGTAACCATTGTATTTAATACAAGACTCTTTATTTACAAATCCAATCGTGTTATTACTATCATTACGGGGGTCTATTCCCCCCAAATATTGTCCAATAGCAATCCCATCAAATATTTTATTGAATCGTTCATAATTATTACATACCATTTTTTGTTGTTCGTTAAATTCGGGTTGTTCTTTGAAAATCGGGAATTCGGTTATTAATTGTGGAAATGCCATTTTACAATCGGCAAAGACATTCATATCCAAATACCTTACATTCCAATTTACTAATACAGGTTTAAGTATTTCACTCGTTGGTATATAAATAATACTAATGATATTAATATTGAATGCGTGAAAAGGCAAATATATCTTGTTTCTTTCAACTTGTCCTAATAATTCGTCACAATTGTAATAAATTACCACATCATTTTCTAAATGGATCACATCCTTTATTCTATATTTTTCCATAAAGGAATACAAATAAAACATTCGCAAAGAAGTCAATGCCCAGAATCCATTACGAAACGATTTATCTAATGGAGTTCTTTCATAAAAATGAAAAATGTCCGTTAAACCTTCTACATAAACCAACTTTACAGGCGTGGCGGTTTGAATTCCAGTGAATACCGTGGGTGAAAATTCGGCGAAATGGTGGGCGAAACTTTGGTTTGTAATGACATATATATTTTTGTGTTTTAATCGTACAAGATTACGTATATTATCGAGTATATATGGCTGAAAATTGCCTATGCATACCAGTACAACGTTCATCGAAAGAGAGGTATATACAAGATATAACCCCTATTTTTATATATATTGTAGGGAACCTACGGTTCCCCTACGACCCCTCCCTCCACTCGTTTTCCGGTAAATAATAAAGTACAACCTCGTTACACTCGTCCGTATTGCAGGGAAGTAGGGAACCTACGGTTCCCCTACGACCCCTCCCTTTTCTAAAGCGGGTTGAAAAAGGGATATTGAAAAATACGGACGAGCGTAGCGAGGTAGTGTTTCTTTTATTTTCCGGAAAGCGACCGTAGGAAGCTTGTAGGAAAATTGAAGTATTTTATTATTTACCGGAAAACGACCGGAGGGAGGGGTCGTAGGAAGTGTATCGTGTAAAATGTGATAATAAGTATATAGATTATTTACCTCCAATGAATAATAAAAATAGCAATGTTTATTTAGACGCAAAAACATCTTTTTTAGAACCGGTGGTGGAACAGTATGGGGGACATATGGTGATGTCAAATGTTAAAAAATCCACCCGTATTAAATATATTAATATTGATACCCGTTTTAATGATGAATATACGAATGGAAAAAATGCATATAGTCAAATTAATTCCTACACCATAACCCTGCCGGAAAAACTGCGTGATGTTAAAAGTATTCGTGTTACCAATATTGAAATCCCCAATGTTTTTTATAATTTTACAGAAACCATTGGCAACAACTCTTTTATGATTACCAATTTGGATGAGCCATATGAAAAGAAAATCATTACTATCCCGAATGGGAATTATTCACCCCCCGACGAATTGAATAATACAGTTGCAGGTCAAATTTCGGCTGCATTTGGTACTATTTCTAGTGGAATTAGTAATAATCATACATATATTAACACAAGCGAGGGAAACTTCCAAATTGATTTTGGAATGGATAGTTCGGGGAATTTCGACAAGTACAATTTTCGGTCGAAATTGGGGTGGGCATTGGGATTTAGAAGTCAAAAATATACAATAACCATCGAGTCTGGTATTTTTTCCGAGTCCATTATAAATTTGAATACGATCCGGTATTTGTATTTAGTGGTGGATGAATTCAGTAGCGGGTTTACCAATTCGTTCATTTGCCCGTTGCATAACTATTTGATGAATAAGAAGGTTTTGGCGAGAATTGCGGTGGATAAAAAGTTTTTCCCGGTTGGAACTGTTCAAATCAGCAATACGTTTAATGGACTTCTTTTGAGTGATGTGCGGTATTATAATGGAAAAGTGGATTTACAAAAAATAAACGTTCAGTTGGTCAATGAATATGGGGACCCCGTAGATTTGAATGGGAATGATTTTAGTTTTTTGTTGGAAGTAACGTATGAGTGAATTTTATGAACCCTTAAACGTTTTCTAGATTTTTACAAAGTTTAAATATTTTACCTTTATAAAATATTTAAGACCGTATATGATGTAAAGTAAGTATATATATATTATTAAATAGTATTTTGTTTGATTTATAGAAAGACCAACCACGGGACAAACTTATTCCACCAACGTCATTTTGATTGTATCCATAAACCGTTTGCTCGTCGATTCCACCAAAAGCCCATTGGCATAAATTCCATAATTCATATAATAGTCGTCATTTTCCAATGCGAGGTGGTAGATGGTATGGTTTCCGGGAACGTCATAGACGGTGGCCTTCTCGTCCAAACATACGGGTAAACGATACTTGCCATCCGTTTCACACACCCGACCGTTAATTTCAATCATTTTTTCCATTTGTTCCTCGGACTCGATGGCGTCGACCAAAATAGAGTGGCATCCAGTGAGAACCAAGTCTTCAAAGACTTCGGGGTATTTGTCGGGGGAACATTTGTATAGTTGGTCTTTGGTTCTTTCTTCGAGGTTGCAAGGGTGGTCAATTTCACTGAACCCGATTTTGTAGATGGGGACGTATTCGTGTTTGAGGGTTTTGACTAGATCGCTTGGGTTGAGGTCTTGTATGCGTTTGTAGCCTTGGAAGGTTAATATTTGGGTGTCCTTTTTGAAACAGACAATTTTTTCAATTTTCCAAACAACTAATTGTGTAGCTTCGTAATATAAAGTACCGTATGGATCAATACACATTTGAGAAGGATTGTAGGTATAAGCACCTGGTTGTGATAATTTAAGTCCTGTAATATACCCTAATTTAATTAATTCCCCATTACCACTATATACATCCATAGTAAGATTTTTTGTGTCAGATGTGTTATTTACCCTATGTATATATAATACATCAAACACAGGGTTATATAATATAGCAGAATATATATTGGTAGAACTTATAAATATGGAAGGATCACTAGCAAAACTAGAACCTACTGGATATTTATACACACCTGAACCATAACTAGTAATATATAAATTACCCTTACTATCAAATGTACACATTCCAGAGTAGACAGTATAAAGTTCATTATTATAAACACCACATATTCTACTAGCGGCGGTAAAAGTTTGATACGTTTGTTTAAATGTTGGGGTTGTTGTATTAAAAGGATTATTAGGGTTTATTGTACTTAAACTTGTATCCATTACTATTAAAGTATTTGGTGTGTTTGTGTAGCTACCTATTACGTAAAAAGTATCACCATATATTGCACAACCAGTTATAATTAGGTTTCCTGTAGAAACAGGAAATGTATTTGATAAAGATGTTCCAAGATAATTATTAGAATTATCAACAAAAACAGATTTATTACTTAAACTTAATGTTGTAGGATTAGTTATCGAAATACCAAAACCGTTATAATAAGAATAGTTTAATGTATTTGTAATATTATTAGAGTTGTAAGGATAATATTTTATTACTCCGTTTTTAAACATTCCTCTACCAGTATTACTAAACATTAATGAATCATTTGAAATATCATAATATAAACATACTACATACCAAGTATAGTATGAACCATTACTACTATTAAAACAAAACTGTGGGGGGTTAACTGCTCTAATAAATTTACTAGACATATATTGTAAAAAATATTTAAAGTTTGTAAAAATACCGAAAACGATTATTGCTTAAAAAATTGATTATATAACATATACATATGTAACAACGTATTAAACCGACTTTTTAAAACACCATAACAAATGTCAACAAATGCACTCATACAATCAACCACAACAACTACCACCGCAACCACCGCAACCTCAACAACACCCCCACCCCCCGCCGCCATCCAATCTATATTTTCCCCCGAACAAGATTACGCTTTTGAAAAGTTCTGTAATGGAGAAAACGTATTTATTAGTGGTGCCGGCGGGTCCGGAAAAAGTTTCCTAATTCGTCATTTTGTTCGCCACCTTATGCTAAATGCCCCCAATAAAAAATTCCAAGTCACTTCCACCACCGGTTGTTCTTCCGTTCTTCTTTGCGAAAATATTCAAAACACTCGAGAATACGGTAAGATGATTTCCGTCAAAACCATCCATTCTTGGTCAGGAATTAAATTATGCAAGGGGGATGAAAATAAAATCGTCAGTTCAGTAATCAATAACCGTTATGCCGTCAACGAATGGAAAAAAATAAGCGTCCTTTTCATCGATGAAGTCAGTATGTTGTCCTGTAAAATACTGAATATTTTGGAAAAGGTTGCCCGTCTCATTCGCAAAAACTCCCTTCCCTTCGGCGGGATTCAAACCGTCTTTTTGGGGGATATGTACCAACTCGCCCCCGTGCCAGACGGAGAAGACGAAAACACCGCCAAATTCTGTTTTGAATCCCCCGTTTGGTCCTATGTTTTCCCTATCGATAACCATATTGAATTGAAAACCGTGTTTCGCCAAACGGATGCAATCTTTAAACAAATATTGGCGGAAATACGGGTTGGAAAACTCGGCGAAGAAAATGCGAAAATCCTGCGTAGTTATGTTGGAAAAAAACCTGGTAAGGACTGCGACGGGGAAAATAGCAATATGATTGTTCCGCCTAAAATTTTATCCACACGTTCTAAAGTCGAACTTGTGAACAATACGCAATATCAACACAATACCGAAGCCGAACACTTGTTTCAATACAAAGTCCTGACGAATTTTGCTACCTATGCCGATTCCGGAAAACCAATTCCGGTGGAATATAGAAACGCATTTTCCCGTCTATCCGAGACAGAAACGGAAATGGTAATTAAACATATTAAAAATAATATTTCCGCCCCGGAGGAATTGAAACTGAAAATCGGGTGTCCAGTAATGTGTTTGGTAAATATGAATTTGGAACTGGGTATATCGAATGGGTCTTTGGGAGTCGTGGTGGATTTTGTAAAAGGTGGAGCGGAGCATCCTATTGTCAAATTTCGTAACGGGGTGAGGCTTATTATTGAACCTCATACTTGGCAAGATGCCGATTACCCCAATATTTGTGTTCAACAATACCCCCTTTGTCTTTCTTTTGCAAATACAATTCATAAATTACAAGGGGCCACATTGGATATGGCAATAATGGATTTGGGGGGGAGTATTTTCACCGAAGGACAGATATATGTGGCTCTTTCACGGGTTCGGTCATTAGAAGGGCTATATTTGGTTGCGTTTGACCCCCGTAAAATCCGGGTTCATCCAAAAGTGGTGGAGTTTTATGCCCGGTTTCCTTTGCTTGAGTTTGTCTATGAAGATGAAATGGAGGAGGATGATATGAGTGTTTCAAGTGGCACAGGTGTTTCTGTTGGATCGGGTATTTCCAGTGAATTGAAAGAAGAAAATATAAAAATAGTTAGGTTGTAAGTTTTATATATTGACATTGAAACCAATACCAATACCACTAACTAAACCAATACCAATACCACTAACAAAACCAATACCAATACCAACAAAAATAATAGTTTTCATTTTTTTATGTAAAAAATGACAACCAAATATACACACTACCCGTACCCGTCTTTATCTTCCACACGAACCACAACCTTTCGTTTTTATATTTACTCTTTCAACCATTCCTTTTTTAAAGTTATGAATGGCGGCGGCTGCGGGGGCAGAACTTTCGTATTTTGTTTTAATGGAATTCATATCATTATTATCAAATAATATTGTATTTTCTTTCAACTGGGTTTGATTTTGATTTTGATTTTTGTTTTTGTTTTGATTAATTGAAAAAGTGGGACGAGGTATTTCATTCAAAGACTTTAGTTTAACTTGTCCCTTCATTGTAAAATTCATCATGTTTCTAAAGATATGAATTGTTTATTAATATGTATTATTTATTTTTTTGGTTTGTTAGGTTTTGTTAGAGTTTATTATGGTTTTTGATAATTATTGCTTTACCATTTTTTTACCGTAAAAATGCCAAAGAACAATCGAAGTAACGCAACCAAGGTAAATACCAAAGGTAACCCCGTCAATTGTTTTGGTCATTAAATATCCAATCCCTGGAAAAATGAAAAAAGACAGAATAGAATAAAAAATCATAATAGGAAACAACGACTCTAATAACTTTTGCATAATATATATAATTATTATATTTTTACTAGTTTCACATTCGGGCTACTTTTGTGCTACTTTTGAGCTTCCAAAATGCCACCTTATGAAATCGCCATTTTACCAAAGAACCATTTATATAATTCCGCAATTTGTGCTTCTTTTTTCGACTTTGTCCCGTGTCCAATGACTTTTAATGTATAGCTCGTCAATAAATCCATCTTTTCGGCGGAATGGATCATTTTCGGTTCATTCTCATTTTCCCATAAATAAAATTTTTTCAATACGTGTTCGGCAACATATTCTTTGACACGTATAAAACTACTTTTCGGGACCATTCTCCAAGTAGGTGTTTTTAATAATTCGTTTGGTTTTACCCCTAGCCGTAATTCCACGGGAACACATTTTATTTTAATTGGTTCCTCCCCGCCCCCACCCCGTTCTTCTTCCTTGTCGTCGGCCACAGCCACCATCGGTTCATTGGTATATATAAATATATGATCTGGTTTTTCTTTGAAAACACGAATAGGAATACAATATATTCCTTCTTCTTTGATTCGGTCTTCAATACATTTTTTTATTCCATCCATTAAATTCGTTTCAAAGACCAACTCCAATATTTCATCGGTAACAACAAAAGAATTTACCCATTCCAAGAAAGTATAGGTTGGACGTTGGTCATATTGTAAATAGTCGGCAATATCCCGTTTCAATCGGGTGGAAAATTTCGTTTTTAAATTGGTAACTTCGGTTTGAAGTGTTTCGCATTTCTTTGATAATTGCATTACAAGTTCATATAATTCTAGTTGGGTGGGAATAGTATTGTATGTTTTCTTTTTTTTATTTCCGCCCTTGGTTTTTGAGGGGGGTGTGGGATGGTTGTTTTCTGGTAAATAATATTCCATTTCGTCGTTGCAGTTGTAGAGTGGAGGGGGAGAGAAAACTTCTTTCCGTGCTTTATTTTCATTCATGTTTATAGAGTGGTATTGAAGGGGGGTGTTGTGTGGGTTATAGGGCTGGTTGTTGGACTGGTTATTGGGCTGGGTATTACAGGGTGAATTGGTATTATTGCAAAAATTATTATATATTGGATGGTCGGGTTTATCGTCCGTTTTGTCATTTGTATTCACCGTTTCATCTATATCAATTTTTTTGGTATTATTTGTTTCTTTGCAAATATGAGGAATAGATGGGTCAAAGATCGCATCACAAAATATACAACTTTTGTAAATTAAAATCATTCATTCTATATTTTATATTATAAAAACATTATTTTATATGTTTTTCTTTGAAACATTAAAAGGAAAATATGTATGTTTTACTTTACAGAAAGCGGTCGTAAGAAGTTTCGTAGAAAAATTGAAAGAAATATAAACGAAATATCATTATAGTATTATTACCATTAATAAATTATATATAAACCTTCTTTCGTTTTTGCAATACAATCAAATGCAAAATAATATTACTGATTTCTTTGAAAAAAAAACAATCGTAATAAAGAAAAAGACAAAAAAGACAACACCACCAACAAAAGCATCCACCGAACCTGTTATTACTCAACCAACAACGGAAGTTTCCACCCCTGCCCCCGTTCTCGCTCCTATTTCATCACCGCTATCGCCACCACCACCACCACCACCGGTGGAAGCCCCCCTCGCAAAGACGGAACAAAAATACCTTTATTACAAAAATCAACATCCAAGGGACGCAAATATTCAATTCAAAGAAGAAAATCACGAATATACGGTCAATGGAGAAAAGGGTTATACATCCGTCACCACCTTTGTCCATAAACACTTTTCCCATTTCGATAATGAAGGTATTATTAAAAACATTCTTTCATCCAAAAAAATAAACACCGACCCCACTTATAAATATTATCAAATGACAAGGGAACAAATCTTGGCGGAATGGGAAACCAATCGTAATTTGGCCGCCGAAGCGGGAACGAACCTTCATTATGATATAGAATGCTATTTCAACAACAACCCGCAACCAAATGATAGTATTGAATACAAATTCTTTTTAGAATTCGTAAAGGATTTTCCCGAACTGACCCCTTACCGCACCGAATGGACGGTTTATTATGAAGAATATCGTATTTCCGGTTCAATCGATATGGTCTTTGAAAATCCAGATGGAACGGTGCAAATTTATGACTGGAAACGAACGAAGGGGCTGGAATATGAATCGTTTGGAAATAAAAGGGCAACTACTCCTTGTATTTCCCATATTCCAGATACCAATTTTTGGCATTATAGTATTCAATTGAATATGTATAAACGCATCCTAGAAGTCAAATATAATAAAGTAGTCAATGGATTGTATTTGATTTGTTTGCATCCATTAAATAGCCCCAAAACGTATGAACGGGTTCAAGTTCCGTTTTTAGATATGGATATTTCACAGTTGCTCATTTGGTGGAAAGAAACACATCTTACAAAGAAATAAATATTGTCTTTAACGGTGTGACAGGAAGGGTGTTTGTGTATAAAAATGTATATATATGTGGATGTGTTGTTTGTGGTTGTTTGTTTTTTATTCATCTTTGAGTTAAATAAAAAACAATCGTAAAAAGATATAATTGCCGTCTTGTTAGTTGCCTCGTTTTTTATGTTTATAGGAATATTTACGCAATGGTTGACGTGGTTTACGGGTCTTGTGCGGTTTATTTTTCCTTTTACCTACCCCGTTACTACGCTTCAACGTGGAATGAAACCGTTTTTTAATATAAATGGGAGTATTATTTACGTAGCCGGTGGTAACTTGTTGTTTATCATTTTTGGTTGTTTTTACATCTATATCTTCTACTAGTTGTCCATTAACCATTTTGTATTCTTTAAATTCTTCAAAGAAATTCATTACTAAATGCTTGTAATATATACTGTATATACATTTTTTCAAAGAAAAAGTGTTTCTTTGAAATTTATGTAAAGTATTTACCTGTGTAAAATTTAATGATGATTGAACACGGTAACAAATAATAGAAATAGGACGAGCGTAGCGAGTTAGTATTGTAGGTTCCCTACAGCTTGTAGGAAAATTGTTTTAGGGGGTATTTATATTTCCAAAATGCGTTTTTATATTTAAAAATAAAAACAAACAATATGGTATATGAGCTTTATTAATCCATACAGAAGAACCACTAACGCATTTTTTTTATCTCAACCAGGTGAATCATTTTTCACTATGGTGTCTGATAATAGTGGAGAAAATATGTATATGTTTTCATATCAGCAAACAGGTATTGGGTTTAATGTTTATAAATTTAACGGGCTTTCAAGTTCTTTAACTCTTACTGGTAATGTTAATGCGTATTACGGTCCAAATACTTGGCACTATACACCTTTTACTTTTTACAAAAACACTTTTGTTCTTTTTGTTACAAAAATATTTTCTGGTAGAATTACTTATATGAATGTTAACTATTTAACTATAGGTTCGAGTGGTATAGGGTTTGTAGATCCTATTTCATCTGGAACTCCTGGTAGTGGAATTGCTATAAAAGACGACGAAATATATTGGCTTAATACTGGTAATTTTAAGGTTTATAAATCGCAATTAACAATATCAAATGAAAAATTATTATTTTCAACTTTTCAGTTAGCAGCAGGTGGAAGTGGAACTTACGGGGTAACTCCTCGACCTAGTGGTAGCAGTAATGGGCTTATTGCAGATTCTTTAGAATATAGAAAAGTTTATACCTATAATTTATATGGAAGTGTTAATAATAATAAAACTAGTCGTAGAAATAGCAACTTAATGGCGTTTGATACTTGTTATAATTTGTATATTACAACTGAAAATAGTGGTGTATATAAATATAATGCGGGGTTTCAACCCACAGACACACCTACACAAATAATACCTTTTACTACGTGCTATTCAAATATACTTTATAGTCAAACTCATAATTTGTTGTATATTTATAACGCAAATACAATGAACATAGACTTATTTACCACTACAGGGGAACTTGTAGTTAAATCTTATTTAAGCCCTGAAGCTGCAGCATTTGATCAATATGGTGATAGTAGTACGGGTTTTACGTCTATGTGTTTTGATAAAAATAATAATTTTTATTATGTTAAAGACAATGGAAGTAATGTAAGTAATACTATATTTAAAATTAACAAAACCGTCTGTTTCAAAAAGGACACGCAAATATTAACCTTACAAGGCTACAAACGCATTCAAGACCTCAAACCCGGCGATTTGGTCAAAACCCTCAAACATGAATTCGTCCCCATCTACAAAATCGGGTTCAGCGAAACACACCACCCTTGTAACCTCGAAGAAAGGGTCAAAGACCAACTATATAAATGTTCCAACGACAAATACCCCGAAGTCTTTGAAGATTTGATACTCACCGGATGCCACTCGATTTTGGTCGACACCTTCGATTCAAAAGAACAAGAAGACAAATCGGTGGAATTGAACGGAGACCTTTATGTAACCGATGATAAATACCGTTTGCCGGTATGTTTGGATGAAAGGGCGACCGTCTACGATGTTTCTGGAAATCATACCATTTATCATATGGCGTTGGAAAATGACGATTATTATATGAATTATGGAATTTATGCCAATGGACTTTTAGTGGAATCGACGAGCAAACGGTTTATGGATACGATAAAAATGACGTTGGTGGAATAGGTGGGGAGGTAAAGAAAATCTTTTATTTCCGTATTTTTCCATACGACCCATCCCTTTTTCAAACCGCTTTACAAAAGGGAGGGGTCGTAGGTTCCCTACAGTTTGTAGGAAAATTGAAATAAATTAAATACCCCTTTTTTACATAATAATAAACAAACTATTTACCCATTATTTATATTTTCAAATTTCCTACAAACTTATACTCTCTACAAAAGACCCGCATCATTCGTTTTCTATATTGCAATAAAATAAATGAATAGTGTAAAAATGAGTAAATTAGAATTATTAGAAAAGTGTAAAGAATTCGGTATTACAAAATGTAGTTCAAAGAATAAAACACAATTAATGGAACTAATAAATTCAAAGAACCAAAATGAGTTAAAAACAGATAATATAGTAGTTACCCCCACATCGTCGACAACCCCGTCCACAACACCGACAATACCTATTACATCAATTATAGATACAACACCACTTATCGCAACCACCATACTGACCCAACTTTCCACACTTACCCCACCACCCAAAACCTATACATTTATTGAAGTGTGTGCGGGGGGCGGCGGGTTAAGTTCCGGTCTAATAAAAGCCGGTTTTACGCCCCTCTTATTGAATGATAATAATAGTGATTGTTGTAAAACCTTGAAACAAAACCATCCAAATACCAATATTATATTTGGATCTATGGACAAAATAGATTATTCTCAATATATTGACCGAGTGGATTTATTAACGGGAGGAGTTCCTTGTCAATCCTTTTCACAAGCTGGATTGAGAAAAGGTTTAGATGATCCCCGTGGTGATTTAATGTTAAAATTTATTGAGATTTTAAATTTGATAAAACCAAAGATATTTATGATAGAAAATGTAAAGGGATTATTGACGCACGATAATGGCAAAACAATCGAGAAAATAATAAGCACATTAAATAATAATAATTTATATAATATTCATTACAAATGTTTGGATGCTTCCAAATACAATGTCCCCCAAAAAAGAGAAAGGGTATTTATCGTGGGGGTAATAAAAAGGATAACTCGCCCTTTTGAATTTCCGGTGGAAAGTCCAATAAAAAAAGTGTTGAAAGATGTTTTATACAATGTTCCTTCTTCCAACGGGGCAAAATATAATGACGAAAAAATCAATTTGTTCAAAATGATACCACAAGGTGGTTGTTGGGTCAACTTACCTGAAAATTTACAAAAAGAATATTTGGGAAATAGCTACCATTCAGGGGGTGGAAAACGTGGAATATTATATCGTTTGTCTATGGAAAAACCGTCATTAACATTGTTATGTACACCCTCTCAAAAACAAACGGAAAGATGTCACCCATTAGAAGAACGGCCTTTAACCATACGTGAATATGCAAGAATTCAAACGTTTGAGGATAGTTATGAATTTATTGGTAGTGTAAATTCTCAATATAAACAAATTGGAAATGCGGTTCCAGTGGAATTGGCCAAACATATGGGTATTTCATTATTAAACGTCTTGTAAATTGTCGCTGACGCTGACGCTGCCGCCCATAGCATTATTTTCTACTACGTTTATGTATAGGTATTTTATGACAAATTTACTACATTGCCCTACGCTTCTGTATATTTATCAATCGTGTTTTTAACAAATTCTATTACTAAATTCGTATCATCCCCCAAGATAAAAGTAAGAAATTTGTAACCTATTTGATGTTCTATTTCAACCCCGTGATGTGATATTTTTTTTATAAGACCTTGTAATGTTTTTTTTTCGGTAGCGGCGTTAATATTGGCGTAAATACAAGTATAGTCAGGATTATGTCGTTTGAATTTTGCCAATTTATCAAAGTTGGATTTTTTGGAGGACGCGTTGTCAGTATTTGTTCGGTTTTTTAGTTCAATCGCAAATTTTTTAGTATGGGATAAAATATCTAGCCCGGTTTTGTGTCCTATTTTCAAATTGATACACCCATTATAACTTCCTAACACTTCTTGCCAAATTTCACCAACTTTCATTTGTCGTTGTCTTTCTTTCAATGCCATCAACTTATTTGTTTTTGATTTTTCTGTATCTAAAATGTCGTATGTTAACACGGTTTCTTCATGACGTAATAAAATATTTTGAATTTTGTTGTCTAATAATTCAAAATATTCGCTTAATTGAAACTCGCATTCACGTTCGTTATTCATTTTACTAGAAAACACCTTTTTTGTTCTTTTTCGTATTTATTAACGTAAATAAATGAAGTGGTAAATAATAATCAATTTTCTTACAAGCTACCTACGGTGGATTTCCTGAAAATAAAAGTTACTACAAGATTCCTATGGTTGATTTTTGTATTTTTTATTATAATTCCGTCTTGGTAAAGTAAACCCGTCTTATTCCCTTTATGGTAATTCCCCGTATTTTTTCATTTTTTGCAACAATCTTGAAACTTCTTGGTATTGTTCTTGCATAACTGCGATGAAACTACTATGGTCGTTGACCGTCGTTTCGAGTGTTTTGTTGGTATTTTCGAGTGTTTCTATGGCGGCTTTTTGATGTTCAACCGTCTTTTTTAGTTGTTGGACTTCTTTCACTAACACTCCAATAAGTCCTATATAATTGACAGTTTGCATTTCTTTGCCGTCCTTTTCCCCTGACACTAAAAAGTGGTATGTTTCTTGTAACTCGTGGGCGATAAAACCGATATCTTCCTTGTTGGATCGATTATTCAAATAATGGACGGGGCGAAGTTGGTCGACTGTGTAATGTGTTTCTTTCAAGTCTACTACATTTTCTTTAATACGGTAGTCACTTGTGTTTGCATAACTACCGGCAGTTACACTTCCAGATACTGTTAATGAACTACTCAAGATAGTTGCTCCCGTTATTCTTGTAGTCCCGAACACGTCCAAATTGTAATTAGGATCTCTTGTATTAATTCCCACATATTGACCGGAAAAACAAAGTGCCGGTATTCCGAGTCCAAAATTATAATTATCCGCACTAAAAATACCAAAAGCATTATTGAGACTTAAATACCCCATATGAATTGCTATAAACTCATTACGAACAAAGGTTAAATGTGCCCTTGAACAGTCACGCCAATCACGTGTAATAGAAACAGCTCCATAATCAACCCACGGATTCAAAGCCCCCTGTCCAACAATTAACGCAGGACTATCGCCTCGGTTATATATGGTGGTTTGCCCACTTACATCTAATATTCCATTTTTTATATATAAACTTCCAGTACCAGATGGATGACCAATATTTACCCTTCCACCAGGTGCTGGAATAATATTTAAATATCCATTTGCATCAGTATTCATAACATTATAAGTACCTGCAAATGTTGCCCCACTATAAAAATATAAACTAGAACCATTCAAAATATTAGTGCCGGATAAATAACTACTTGTTGCATTTCCTACATACAAATAAGTGGAAAGTGTAGTTCCTCCTGTTATTCTTGTGGTTCCAGCCACATCCAAATTGTAAGCGGGGGAAGTGGTATTAATTCCCACATTTCCATTATTTCCTGTAGTTTGTAATAATATTTTGTCAGTGGCTTCACCATTCACCCCTATAAATAAAGTTCCTGTACCATAAGAACTATCCGCATATTTCACATATCCGTACGAACCTACAGTACTAGAGGAAGGAAATGTAATACTAGATTGTCCACCACCGGGGTTGTGTTCTAATACAAGTGAACCAGTCGCTCCGTAGTTTGGCGTTAATGCTGATACATCTGTTCCATAATTCTCTTCTAATATCTTAACTACGTTATTAAAAACAGTTGGAAAGTTTACTACAAGATTACCATTTAATTCTGTATTTCCATTTACAAGAAAATTTACACTGCCACTACTTGGTAGAGTATTTGTATTAATTCCCACAAAATTATTGGGGGTAATACATATTGCGGGAACCCCCCTACCGCTATTATAACTTGTATTACTATAAATTCCAAAATTATTATTTTTTGTAGGAACCCTATAATCTAAATACCCCATTTGTACTACATTCGAACCATCACGAATAAAAGCCAAATGTGCCTTGGAAGAATTTGTACTGGGTCGTGTAATGGAAACCGTCCCGAATGTATCGTTTGTATTTGCTGCAACACTATCACTAATAAACAAGGAAGCAGAACTATTTTGGTTCGAAATACGAACCTGGCCGTTTATATCCAGATTGTAAGCGGGGGTAGTGGTTCCAATTCCAATATTACCTGTCACCAGAAAATTACTAGTGACTCTTGCAGTTCCGGATACATCCAAATTGTAAGTGGGGTTTCTTTTATTAATACCTACAAAATTACCATATTGTGAAAGAGAAATAGCGGGGGTTGTTAATCCACCATTACCACTCACAGTCGGGTCATAACCAGTAGCTTGAAAAATGCCAAAATTATTACTAACATCATTTCCTTGTAAAAACCCCATTTGTACTACATTCTGACCACTACGAACAAATGCCATATGTGCTCTTGAATAATTTAACACAGGGCGTGTAAGTGTAACTAATCCGTAACTGGTTGGATCTATATAATTGTTATCCCCAATAAATAAGGCTGTATTGTCCCCCGAATGCATCAATCGCGTTGTTCCAGTTATTCTGGCGGTTCCATTCACCTCCAAATTGTGACCAGGAATAGTACCTTCGGCAATAAGACCAATACCGAGAGTACTTCTTATTCCCAAATGGTCACTTATATATACTTGTCTATAGTTATCAACACTAGCAAGTGAAGATTGTCCAACTATTCGTAGTATATTTACTTCAGATTTTATTGTAGAAACCTCCACTCTTGTTGTACTATCAAAATACAATATATTTTTTACTCTACAATTTTGGGTAGTTATATCTAATGTTGTATTTAAATACTGACCAATATTAACATTTCCCGCAATACCAACTCCCCCCGAAACAATTAATCCCCCGGATGTGGTGTTTGTGGAGGCTGCTGCATTTGTCATTCTAACGACCCCATTCATACTTGCATCCCCGGTGAATACACTTAACCCCGTTACATTTGTCGTTCCAGACAAGGTTACATTTGATAACGTGATTGCTCCTGCGGTAAGCGTTCCTGTTATATTTGCATTTCCCCCCACATTCAAATTTTCTCCAATTCCTACACCACCTGTAACAATTAATGCACCGGATGTAGTGTTTGTGGAGGCTGTTGCATTTGTCATTCTAACGACCCCGTTCATACTTGCATCCCCGGTGAATACACTTAACCCTGTTACAGTTGCACTTCCAGACACAGTCACACTGGAAAGGGTGGTTGAACCCGCCGAAAGTGTTCCTAGGGTAGTTGTTCCCGTTACATTTGCCGTTCCAGACACAATCAAACTGGAAAGGGTGGTAGCCCCCGCCAAAAGTGTTCCACTTACTCTTGCGGTTCCGGACACATCCAGTGGGTAAGCGGGGCTAGTTGTTCCAATTCCAATATTACTTTTTACAAATAAACTATTATTTGTATTAATACTTCCACTTACATCAAGTAAATAGTTCGGGTTTGAATTATTTATACCTACATTTCCAGTATTGTAATAAATATTATTTCCGGAGCTAGAAAAGTAGCTGGTACCAATAGGACCTGTCACACCGGTTGTGCCAGTTGGACCTGTAACACCGGTAAATCCTATAGGACCTGTTACACCCGTCTCACCCGTTGAACCTGTAAATCCTGTTACACCCGTTGGACCTGTAAAACCAGTTACACCTGTTACACCCGTCTCACCGGTTGAACCTGTAAATCCCGTTGGACCTGTAAAACCAGTGACACCTGTAAAACCAGTTACACCTGTTGGACCTGTAAACCCTGTCTCACCCGTAAACCCTGTTACACCCGTTGGACCTGTCACACCCGTAAACCCTGTTACACCCGTTGGACCTGTAAAACCAGTTACACCTGTTGGACCAGTAAACCCCGTCTCACCCGTAAACCCTGTTACACCAGTAGGACCTGTAAATCCCGTTGAACCTGTAAATCCTGTCACACCTGTAAAACCAGTTATACCTGTTGGACCAGTAAACCCCGTCTCACCCGTAAACCCTGTTACACCAGTAGGACCTGTAAATCCCGTTGAACCTGTAAATCCTGTCACACCTGTAAATCCTGTTACACCTGTTACACCCGTCTCACCGGTTGAACCTGTAAATCCTGTTACACCCGTTACACCAGTAAACCCCGTTGGACCTGTAAAACCAGTGACACCTGTAAATCCTGTTACACCCGTCTCACCGGTTGGACCTGTAAATCCTGTTACACCCGTTACACCAGTAAACCCCGTTGGACCTGTAAAACCAGTGACACCTGTAAATCCTGTTACACCCGTCTCACCGGTTGGACCTGTAAATCCTGTTACACCCGTTACACCAGTAAACCCCGTTGGACCTGTAAAACCAGTGACACCTGTAAATCCTGTTACACCCGTCTCACCGGTTGAACCTGTAAATCCTGTTACACCCGTTACACCAGTAAACCCCGTTGGACCTGTAAAACCAGTGACACCTGTAAATCCTGTTACACCCGTCTCACCGGTTAGA